>Ga0302324_100005011_pt1 | contig 29069 bp, 28 predicted proteins | sample Palsa_T0_1_FD_201949 | JGI IMG/M metagenome (GOLD analysis project Ga0302324, IMG submission 201949) | Peat permafrost microbial communities from Stordalen Mire near Abisko, Sweden - Palsa_T0_1 | ecosystem: Environmental > Terrestrial > Soil > Palsa > Peat permafrost | place: Sweden: Abisko...
CTCGGCTGAGCGTTCTTCGCACCATCGCCCAGCCCGTACATCAGAATGCCGCAGGCCACGGAGCAGTAAGGACAGGTATTGCGCGTCTCGGTGGCCCGCGTGAGCTTGTACTCACGCACCTCCGCGAGCGCCTCGCCGGGCGAGAAGCCCATGAGTGCCAAACTCGAGCCGACCAGCGACACGCCGGTAACTTTCAAGAATTGGCGTCTTGTCAGTTCAGACATGACTACTACCCTCGTGCGACGAGCGCAGGTCCGTTGCAGGCAGAGCCACGAGTGTAGATCTGCACCCGGCCCACCACAAGCCGAGTGCCAGGCGGAGCGGTCGCGCCATATGATTTATAGAATTATCAATAAATTAACGTGTATAGGGATCTCTCGGTCGACTTTGGAACTGCCACGAAAGGCGTGCCCTCGAACTAAGCCGTCGGCGATGATGGAAGATCCGGCCACCACGGCGGCCGGGAGCGCCAGCAGAGGGTTAAGGGCAATCGTGAGCGGCGGCATCGCCACGGTCCCATTGGGCTGATATGGCCCGCTCCTGTCAACTGGCGCGAGGGTAGCTGTCACGATCTTGCGCGTATGGATGGCCGTGGGATCTGGATCGCAGCGGATAGGGAACGCGACGCGCGGAGCTTATAGCGACGATGGATCACGCTGATATCCGCGGGTTGGTTACCGCATTTCATCGGTTCGTCGCGGGGCTGCCTCGCTCTAGATTCGGGGATCATCACCAGGGATGCCCACATAGCCCAATCGAGGATTCCCCTCACCGTGTCCGCGCGTCGCGTTGCCTATCCGGTGTGAGTGCAGTTACGTCATTGTTGTACTCCGTGCCTGGAATACCTCATTCACGCACTCGGGCTGATGTGGTGGCCGATATCCCAGATGAAGCCGACGAGCTCGCGCGCGATGGCGACGCACAGTTTGTTGTACTGCACTCCTCGGGCCGAGAGGCGTCGGTAACGGTGCGCGAGGCGCAGCTGCGCACGCCAGGCGATCTCGCGGATCGTCGCCGACTGACCTTCCTGGCGCACTTGCTGGCGGCGGCTCACGCGGGCCGCATAGCGGTAGTTCCACGCCGCCTCGATCAGTACCCGGCGCACATGCGCGTTGCCCGTCTTGGTGATCGCACCTTGCCGGCGCTGAGAGCCGCTCGAGTGTTCGCTGGGCACCAGTCCGACATAGCCCATCAGCTCTCGCGGGTGGGCGAAACGCCTGAGGTCGCCCAGTTCAGCCACGATGGTGCTCGCGGCAATGAGGTCGAGCCCGCGCAACGTCATGATGCCGCTGACCAGCGGCTGCATGCGCCAGTCCTCGACCTGCTGCCTGAGCGCCTGGGTGAGTCGTTCTACGCGAGCCTGCCCTTCGCCCACTGCCTGATGGTACTCGGCGAAGGCAATGCCCTGGGCAGGATGTTGGAACGAGATCTCAGCCAGGTAGCGCTCATGGGCCGCACTCCACGAGGTCTTGCCGCTGTAGCGGCGGCCGTGGCGCAGCAGCAGCGCTTTGAGTTGCTGGCGCACTTTAAGCCGGGCGCGCACCGCATCCACGCGCGCGCGGCTCAAGTCCCGGATCGCCTCGTCGCGTTCGTCGGGGATCGTGACCGCCACCAACTCACCCGCTCGCGCCAGGCTCGCCAGCATCAGCGCGTCGCGTCGGTCAGTCTTGACCCGATCCCCCGCTTTGCGGGGGATCTTCGAGGGCGCGATTACCTCACACCGATAGCCCGCCGCCGCAAGCTCCCGGGCCAGTACGTATCCACACGGACCCGCCTCGTACACGACCAGCAGCGAGTCCGGCTTGCCGAGCTTGCCCAGTGCCCGGATCAGCTCCGCAGGCTTTGCGCCTACCGTGCCCACGAACCGCGCCGCAGCACGACCCGCCTCGGCAATCCCTATCGCCGTCGACTCCGCGTGTGCATCCAATCCGACAAAACCCGTGATAATCTCATCCATGGTCTGCCTCCTGTGCTCCTTGTAGACCACGCCCAAATGCGTTCTACATGTGGCTCGGCGCACCCACGTGCGCAACCCACGGTACTGCTGGAGGCAGACCTTTTCCCCTCTCTAATCTCGATCGCCCGCCTACCCAGCGCGGGCCATGATGTCTAGTATCGCCTTAAAGCATATTTTGGATATATAAGAGCCATGGCGAATATGTCATTGGCGGATCTCCGAATTGGTGCCTTCGTTGAACTCGTTAGCAGCGACCACATTGCGCCGGGCGCCGGTGCTGCTGCGGCCGTCACGCTGGCTCTGGCGGCTGCTTGCGGAGCCAAAGCCGTCGCCGTCAGTTTGAGACACGCACCTGATGATACGTGTCTGTCGATGGCACACACTCGCCTCAAGAAGCTCTGCGACTCCGCGTTGCAGGGCGCCGATACAGATGCTCAAGCATTTACTAACTTCGTCCGCCACCGAAGCGACAATAGCGCGAGGGAGTTGGCTGAGACAGGTGAGGCGATCGATCATCTGATCGACGCACTGTCCTTGATAATTGAAGAGGTCGAGTCGCATATCAGATCGAACATGGCAGGCGATCTAATTGCCGCAAAGGCGCTAGCGACGGCGGTACGAACCATCCAGGCTGCGGATGAAGCAGAATCCAGAGGCGCGCAGCGCACCATCGAGGAGCGTCCTCGCTAGTCCTGAAGGTGCGAACACCGTCATCGTTAGCCCGGCGGCGGTTGCGGTACATAGATCGCATCGCCATGCCCGGTCTTTTTGTAGATCCCTAAAGACCCGCCGACGCCGACGCCAACGGCAGAGTTACCCGAATAGGAACTTGAACCTACACCCGTGCCGATGGAGCCGGTTTCCGATTCTGAGAAGCCTTCCAGAATGACGCCATTGGCGCCGAGCTTAGCCGCCTCGATCTTCAATCGCTCAATGACCTTGTCGATCGTCTTTTGCCCACCTGTTCCAAATACACTTTTACTGGAAGCATCGAGGACCGCAATCTCCTGATAATAGGTGGGCGGGTGAGAATAAATCTTGACTTGATCCGGGGAGATCGGAGGTCGTGCCTGCCCGACTAACACGTGCGTCGAGGGCGCACAGGCTGCTAACCCAAAGTATGTGGCCACAATCAAAAGGCAATTGAATTTGGTTTTCATGCGTGGTCTTCTTCCTGGAGTTTGCTTATCTGGTCCCGATGTCAGGTCCTGGTCTTGGCAATCCACTCGTCAACCAGCCGCTCGAGCACGGTCAGTGGTACGCCGCCGTTCTCGAGTACCACCGCGTGGAAATCCTTGAGATCGAACTTCGGCCCCAGCGCCGCCTTCGCGCGCTCGCGCAGCTCGAGGATCTTGAGCTGCCCGACCTTGTACGCACAGGCCTGGCCGGGGTTGCCCATGTAGCGCTCCACCTCGGTGATGACCTCGCTCTCGTTCATGCCGGTGGTGGTGGCCATGTAGGCGATCGCCTGCTCGCGCGTCCAGCCCTTGGCATGCAGGCCGGTGTCCACGACCAGCCGCGCCGCCCGGAACAGTTCGGCCTCGAGCCGACCGAGATCGCCGAACGGATCGTCCCTGTACATGCCGATCTCGCTGGCAAAGCGCTCGGCGTAGAGCGCCCAGCCTTCCGCATACGCCGAGTAGAGCGGTTCCTGCCGGATCAGCGGCAGATTCTTGAGATTCAGGGCGGTCGAGATCTGGAAGTGATGCCCCGGAATGCCCTCGTGGTAGGCGAGCGTCTTCATGGTCCAGGTGGCCGTCTCGCCGACGTCGCGCAGATTGGCGAAGAACGTTCCCGGTCGCGAGCCGTCCATCGCGGCAGCCTGGTAGTAGGCGCCGGCGGAGCCGCTTTCGGCCGACCTCGGCACGCGCTGGACCAGCAGCTTGCCGGACGGGACTGTACGGAAGTACTCCGGCATGCGCGCACTGACCTCGTCGAGGATCTGCTGGTATCTCAGGAGCAGCTGCTGGCGGCCGGCGTCGGTGTTCGGCAGCAGAAAGCGCGGGTCCTTGTGCAGCCGCTGCACGCGCGCGGCGACCGTGCCGGTGGCAAGACCCTGGGATACCAGCAGCGCGTCCATCTGGGCGCTGACGCGTGCCACCTCCGCGAGCCCGAGCGCATGCACCTGCTCGGGCGTGTAATCGGTGGTCGTCATCTGCCTCAGGGCCGCGGCGTAGTAAGCCGCGCCATCGGGCAGTCGACCGACCCCGGCTGCCTGGCCGATCGCCGCCGGGCGCTGGGATTCAAGGGCCGCCGTCATGCGCGCGTAGGCCGGGTAGACGCGATTCTTCACCGCCTCGGCCGCTGCGCGCGCGAGCTGCGACTGCTCGGCCGTATCGACGCCCTTGGCCCGCGTCATGCGCTCGACGAAGCTGGTCACGAGCGGGTTGTCCTGCGGAGCCGGGCGCACGGTGTCCTCAATGCCGCTTTCCGCCCTCTCGAGCAGCGAGATCGGCAGCACCACGCCGGCCTTCGCCTGCCGCAGCATTTCACCGGTCACGGCGTCGAGTTTCTCTCCCGTCGCGGCCAGCCGTTTGACGTAGTTGCGCGCGGTTTTCCCGTTCCTCACCACGTGCTGGGTTTCAAGAAAATTGGGCAACTGCACCTGCGTACCCCACATCGGGGCGATCGGATACAGGCCTTCGGATGACAACCAGTCAAAGCGCTTGAACGACAGTGCCGTGTCCCACTGGTCGAGCAGGATGTCGTAGGTCACCTGATCCTGCAGATCGAGCCTGGCGCGGTCAAACTGCCTGACCTGCCGGTCGAAGCGCTGCGCCATGGCGTAGTCGTCGTCGCGCTTCCCGACCCCTACCGCGGCGAGCCTGCCCGAATGCCAGTCGAAGATCGTGCCGTCAATGATCCCCACCTGCGTGAACAGCTCGGGGTTGCCGACCAGGTATACAAGTGCCTGGCGGTTCGCGAGTTCGTTCATCGTGAACGGCTTGCCGAAGCCGATCCGATACGCTGAGTACCCGGCAGCCAACAGCAGCACCAGCCCGGCCCAGCGCAATACCCTCCAGAACTTCTTCATCGCGGATCCGCCCCCGTCATCTCCTTTGACCGGCGCTGAAGTTATCACGGCACTGGCCGCCCTGCGTCAGACAAGAATCAGCCGACTCCTACGCCATGCGAGGGCGTTCTGCGACAGAGCGGCAACGGCGCCGACCGCATTCTTCGGCGCAAGCGGTAGTCGGGAACGCGGCATGACTGAGTGCGAAAAAAGCTACGGACTTGCGGGGGGCGCGGTGACGGTCGCCCGACCGCGCGAAGAGCTGTATGAGTTCTGGCGCGAATTCAGCAATCTCGGCAAGTTCCTGCATAACGTGCGCAGCGTGCACAGCGACGATCGAGTGCGTGCGCACTGGGTGATAGCCACTGGGGCAGTCCGGAGCGTGGAGCTGGATACGATTGTAATCCAGGACGTTCCCAATGAACTCATCGCATGGCGGGCAGCGCAAGGATCGCAGATCGCCCATGAGGGCCGGGTGGAGTTTCGCGATGCTCCGAGCGGCCGGGGAACGAAAGTTACCGCCGTAATCCTGTATGAGCATCCGGGCGCCGCGGCCGGGCGGCAGTTCGCGCAGGTATTCAATCACGAGGCGCGAGCTCAGGCGCGCCGGGAGCTGCGTCGCTTCAAGCAACTGATGGAGAGCGGTGAGATAGCCACCGCCAGCAGCAACCGAAACCGCAACAGCAACAGCAACAGACAGTCGGCCAGAACGGCCATGGAGTGACACCGTGCTTCGCGAAACCACAATTGAATCGAGCTTCGATACCGAGTCGAGCACTCCGGAGGCGGCCGCATCGGCGGTCTCGTGGGGCGCCATTCTGGCCGGCGGCGTGGCCGCCGCCGCACTGACGCTGATCCTGCTCGCCTTCGGATCCGGCGTGGGCTTCTCGTCGATCTCGCCGTGGAGCACGGCGTCGCCCTGGGCAGCTTTTCATGTGGCCGCCGGGCTCTACTTCATCGTCACGGCGATGATCGCGTCCAGCGTCGGGGGATACCTGGCGGGCAGACTGCGAACCCGGTGGACCGGCGCACATACGCGCGAGGTGTTTTTCCGCGACACGGCGCACGGGTTCCTTGCCTGGGCGGTCGCGACGCTGCTCAGTGCCGGCGCGATGTCCTCGGCGGCAGCTATCCTCGTGAGCGGCGCTACCTCGGCCATCACGCACGTCGCCGGCCAGTCGCCGGGATTGCTGGATGGCTATGTGGACTCGCTGGTGCGCGCTGATCCGGCCGCGAACGCGGCCACGACCGACATGACCGCAGCACGCGCCGATGCGGGACGCATCTTCGCGGCGGCATTCCAGAACGGCGGCGACTTTCAGCCGCTCGACCGCGCCTATCTCGCGCAGCTCGTGGCGGTGCGCACCGGCATCACCCAGGTGCAGGCCGAGGAGCGGGTATCCGCGACCATCGACCGGGCCCGGGCCGCGGTCGACCGCGCGCGCAAAGCGGCCGCGCAGCTCGCGCTGTGGCTAACCGCGGCGCTGCTGGTCGGGGCCTTCGCGGCCAGCCTGGCGGCGATCGAAGGTGGCGGCCTGCGGGACGGCACCTGGAAATACAAGGTCTGACGTTCTACCGGTCAATCAAACAACCAAGGCTATAAGGAAGATACATATGGGACGGTCAATTCTGCTGTGGCTGCTCGGTGTTCCGATTCCGATCATCATTCTGATTGCGCTGCTGTCGCGCTAGTGCAGGTTCGCTCGCATGAGGTCCAGGGGTCGCGGCGTAGTCCGCGACCCTTGCCCGATGGGATGGCGTCCATCCTCGGGACTGACATGACAACTGGAACTGCGCCGACGTTCGTTGACCCCAGAGTTGAGGCAACCTCGCTCAACTCAAGGTTTATCAAACATCACTGGGAGTATTTCCATGCGCACGTCAGTTTCCCGAGGATCGAGCACGCATAAAGAGCCGTCGCGCCGCACGCTGCGCAGGGCGCAGCCCGATGCGATAGCACTGCTGAAGGCCGATCACCGCCAGGTCGAAACCTGGTTCGAGCAATTTGAGAAGTCACGCTCGGCGAATCGCAAGCAGGCGCTGGCAACCAAGATCTGCAACGCCCTGAAGGTCCATACCGAGATCGAAGAGGAAATCTTCTATCCCGCCTTCCTCGCGGCCACCAAAGACTCTGACATGCATCACGAGGCGGTGGTCGAGCATGCCGGGGCCAAGAAACTGATCGCCGAGATCGAGGCCTCCGGTCCTCAAGATGACTACTTCGACGCCAAGGTCAAGGTGCTCTCCGAGATGATCAAGCATCATGTGAAGGAAGAAGAGCAGCCGGCCGGGATGTTTGCGGAAGCCAGAAAGTCCGATATGAACCTGGAACAGCTCGGTCAGGAACTGAAGGCGCGCAAGGTGGAACTCGAGGCTCAGCGGGTGCACGAATCCCATTGAAACGGAGCACATTGACGATGGCACGCAAATACAGCAAGTCGAGTGGGGCCAAGGTCGAACGGGCGATGCGCGAGATGAAGCAGGGTAAGCTGCGGTCCGGCCGCTCCGGCGCAAAGGTCAAGAGCCGCAAGCAAGCGATTGCCATCGGCCTATCCGAGGCGCGTAAGGCCGGGGCCAAGGTGCCCCGCAAGTCCGCCCGCCGCTAGCGGTCACGCGATGGCCGGACACAAAACGGGCAACACCGCGGCCGGGCGAGGCGTTCGCGTCGGCCGTGTAGCCGCCCTGCAGCGCCGGATTCAGCGGCAGGTCGCCCGTGCGGATCGAAAACATCCGACGCGCGAATCCAAGGCCGCGATGCAGGCTGGGGCGCGCCGCTACCCCGAGCCGCCAATGCCGCCGCAACATCGGGCGAAACCTGGCCGCGAGTCGGCGCTGCATCCGGCGCCGATGTACGAGGCGCCCTTTTATCGCGGTTCGGGCAAGCTGACGGGTAAGGTCGCATTGATCTCGGGTGCAGACTCGGGCATCGGACGGGCAGTCGCCGTGCTTTTTGCACGCGAAGGCGCCGATGTGGCGATTCAGTATCTGAGTGAACATGCGGACGCGCAGGCGACCAAGGCTGCGGTAGAGTCCGAGGGACGACGCGCCATCGTCATTGCTGGCGACGTGCGCAACCGCTCCTTCTGCCAGCGCGCGGTCGCCACCACAGTGCGGCAGCTGGGCCACCTGGATGTGCTGGTCAACAACGCCGCCTTCCAGGTGCACACCGCGCGATTGGAGGATCTGAGCGAGGAGCACTTCGATCTGACACTTCGTACCAACCTTTACGGATATTTCTTCATGGCCCAGGCCGCTCTAAAGCATCTGCCCAAGGGCGGCGCGATCGTCAATACCGGCTCAGTAACGGGGCTGCTGGGCAACAAGGACCTGCTGGATTATTCGCTGACCAAGGGCGGCATCCATGCCTTCACGCGCTCGCTGGCTACGAACCTGATATCCCGCGGGGTTCGCGTCAATGCTGTGGCTCCGGGGCCGGTGTGGACACCACTCAATCCATCCGATAAAAGCTCGAAGGACATCACGCAATTTGGCGGCGGCACGCCGATGAAGCGGCCCGCCCAGCCGGAGGAAATTGCGCCAGCCTATGTTTTCCTCGCGTCCGCGCAATGTTCGAGCTACATCACGGGAGAGATCCTGCCGATCATCGGCGGCTACGCCGGGGGATGAGCGCTCGAGGCACGCGCTCGCGGCGGCGATAGCCCTGATTGCACTGCTCAGCCCGCCGGCGCTGCAGGGCGCGGCGCGCTCACCGGCACCAGATCTCGCGAGTGATGCGGCCCGAGTCGAACGGCTGCTGGCCGCGATGACCATCGATGAGAAGATTGCCGTGATTCATGGCGCCACCGAACCGGCGTCGAGTTATCAGGGGCAAGCCGGCTATCTGCCGGGTATCGCGCGTCTGGGAATCCCATCCCTGCGGCTGGCCGATGGGCCGCCCGGCGTGCTGACCCGCGAGGTCTCCACCGCGCTGCCGTCCACGCTGGCACTGGCGGCGACCTTCAGCCGCGAGGATGCGCAGGCCGATGGGGTCGTGATCGGCCGCGATGCCCGGGCCTTAGGCATCGATCTGGTGCTTGAGCCCTACATTAATATCTACCGCGATCCGGGCTTCAGCCGCAGTTACAACACCTATGGCGAGGATCCGTTGCTCACGGGCCAGATCGGCGCCGCCGTCGTGCGCGGCATCCAAAGTCAGGGCGTCATGGCCCAGGCCAAGCATTACATTGCATTCGACGGCGCCAACGACGTGCAGGTGGATCCGCAGACGCTGCGCGAAATCTACGCGGCGCCGTTTGCGGACGTGATCGATGCCGGCGTTGCATCGATCATGTGTTCCTACAACCAGGTCAACGGCGAGTTTGCCTGTGGCAACGACGCGTTATTGAATGATCTGCTGCGCCATGACATGGGCTTCCAGGGCTTCGTCACCTCCGATTGGGGCGCCACTCATGCACCCGAGTTCATCAATGCCGGTCTCGACCTGGAGATGCCGGGCGAGCTGCGAGTCGGACCCAGGCGCGAGGAGCTGATGCGGTCCTATTTTTCCGGCACCGCGGTGGCGCCCGTGCCGCCGCGCAGCCTCGACGCCATGGGATTTGGCCCCAGAGGCCGAATTCCCGAGGAATTCATTAAGGAGCAACCTGCGGCGGGTGCCGGCGGCTCGTCGGCCGCGCAGAACCCTGGCTATGCGAACCTGCGGGCGGCATTGCATGCTGGCAGCGTGACCGAGGCCGCGATTACGCAGGCGGCGCGCCGGATACTGCTGCAGATGCAGCGCTTCGGGCTGCTGGATGGGCACGGCAGGCACGCCCTGAGCGCCGAGCCGGTAGAGCAGGACGCCCGCATCGTTCGGCGCACCGCCGAAGACGGCGCGGTCCTGCTCAAGAATGCGGGCGCGCTGCCGCTCACGCGGCAGGATCTGGGTGCTTTGCTGCTGATCGGGCCCGGTGCCTTGCAGACGGTAGCGGTGGCCAGGGCGAATGAACAGGCCCTGGGCCGACCCGGGCGGCAGATCGGGGCCTTCGAGGCCCTGCGCCGTCTCTACATCCACGACCGATCGGTGCATATCAGCTACCGTCCTGGTAACGACATGGCCGGGCAGGTGATCCCCGCGGCGGCCTTCAGTCACGACGGCCGGGCGGGCCTGATCGACGAGGACACCGGCAGCCATCGGCAGGGGCTCGCCGCCGACATCGATTTCACGGTCGCGAACCGGCGGGCTCTGCCGGCGCGCTCCGCGCACCGTTGGCGCGGCAGCGTGATGGTGCCTGCCGACGGCGTCTACGAGTTCAATCTGCAGATGCTCGGAGGATCCGGCGCCATCAGCCTGGACGGGCAGGAGCTCGGTCGCATCGTCATCCCGCCGCAACATGGGGATGTGCTGCAGGCCGGGCACGACAACGTGTTGCCCACGCCCGATGGTCTGGACAATCTTCGGCGCCGGATCGAACTGACGGCCGGCGGACATGCGCTGGTCGTGACGTCGATCGGCGATGATTCCGGCATGCCGCTGCAGGTACGGCTCAACTGGGCTACACCCGCGCGCAAGCGTGCCGACTACGCGGCGGCCGTTGCGGCAGCGAGGAGCGCGCGCACGGTAGTGGTCTTCGCCTGGTCGCGCAATGAACCGGTCATGGCGCTGCCAGGGGATCAGAATCAGCTGATCGCCGATGTCATCGATGCGAATCCCAACACCATCGTGGTGCTCAATACCGGTGATCCGATCGTGATGCCCTGGCTCGACAAGGCCAGGGCGGTGCTGCAGATGTGGTACACGGGTGATGAAGGCGGATGGGCCGCCGCGAGGCTGCTCATCGGTCGCGTCAGTCCCGCCGGCCGGCTGCCGATCACCTGGCCCCGGCGGCTGCAGGACACGCTGGCGCACGATCCGTCGCATCCGGAGCGCTCTTCCGGCGGTGTCGATGGCAAGACCGAGTATTCCGAGGGACTGCTGGTCGGTTATCGCTGGTTCGATCGGCAAGGCATCGAGCCGCTGTTTCCCTTCGGCTATGGACTTTCCTATACGCGCTTCGAATACCGGTCGTTGAAGCTCAGGCGTGCCGCCGATGGCGGCATCGACGTCGCCTTCACGCTCAGCAACGCCGGTGCGGTACGCGGCGATGAAGTGCCTCAGGTCTACCTGACCGCACCGGTCGATGTCCCTCAGCACGCGCAGTTCGCGGACCGCTCGCTGGTGGCATTCGATCGCGTCGCGCTCGATGCCGGGCAGTCAAAGCAGGTGATCCTGCACGTGCCGCTGCGCCGGCTTCAATACTGGTCGGAAATGGATCATCGCTGGCAGCTGCCGGCCGGGGCGCGATCGATTCAGGTCGGCAGCTCCTCCAGAGACATCCGGCTGACGGCTCCCGAGGTCAGGTAGCCTCGTGCCCGCGCTCACCGCGGGAAGCCGCGGCGAAGGCGTCGGTGATGATGCGGTGCGCGGTCCACCAACGGCGGTGCGAGTCGAGCAGTACCAGCCACACCCGATGGCCGGATTGCTCGGCCACCGCAATCAGGCAGTGCCCGGCTTGCTGGGTATAACCGGTCTTCATACCGACCACGCCGTCGAGGCGTCCGAGCAGCTGATTGGTGTTCCTGAAGGCCAACTGCCGCCCGGAGGCGGTGCTGATCTTCGCCTCCTCCTGGGCTGTGATCTGGGCAATGCGCGGGTTGGCGTGCGCGACTTTGGCCAGTCGCAGCAGGTCGTTCACGGTGGAATATTGCCCCTCGGCATCGAAGCCGCAGGGATGCACGAAGTGCGAGTCCTGCATGCCCAGCTCGGCGGCGCGGGCATTCATGCGCGCGGCGAAGGCATCGAGCGAGCCGGCCGCGTGTTCCGCCAGCACCAGGCAGGCATCGTTGGCCGAGTGCATCAGCATGGCCGTCAGGGCCTCATCGGCCCGGATGCTCTCGCCGGTACGCAAGCCGACGCGCGGCCGCGTCGCGTGGGCTGCGTCGTGGCTGACGCTGAGCATGGCATCGGGCTGCCAGTCGGACTCGAGCACGACCAGCGCGGTCAGCAGCTTGGTCAGGGACGCCGGAGCACGGCGTACGTCGACGTTGCTGCTCCAGAGCAGCTCCCCATCCAGCACGGCCGCATAGGCGGCCGCGGCGCGGTGGTAGGGATCATGACTGTCGGCGCGCGGGTGAGCGCCGGCGGTGGCGCTCGCGCCCAGCACAAGCACGGCCAGGAGTCCGCGTGCAAGGTTGCCCACGATCCTCACCGCGAGGTACAGCTGCAAGTCATCACTCACCCCGTCGAAAGTCGCCGCAAGTCTAGCCGCGAGCGCACCCCGACGATAGTGTCTGGATCACACTGGCAGGCTGGTCTTGCGGAACAGGTAGTGCGAGACCTGCCACTCGGTGCCGCCGCGATAGCCCCACAGCTCGGCGCAGGCCATGAAGAATACCCGCCAGTACGCCAGCCACCGCTGTGCCTGGTCGGTGCCGTAGGTCGCCGCGAGCAGGGGCCGGGCCGGATCCGAGTTGCGATCCAGATTGGCGAGCCAGGCTTCGGCGGTGCGCCGATAGTGCTCGCCGCCCACCCGCCAGCGCGCCGCCAGCTTCAGATCACGCTGGAAGTGCAGCAGCAGTTCCTCGCTGGGCATGAGCCCGCCGGTGAAGAAATATCGCGCCATCCAGTCCGATGCGTCGCGTGCTACGAAGTGGTAGGCGAATTCGCGATGGCTGAAGATGTGCACGAACAGCAGCCCCTCGTTCCTGAGCCAGCGGGCGATATTCGCCATCAACTGCTGGTAGTTTTTCATATGCTCGAACATCTCGACCGACAGCACCCGATCGAAGCGCGCCGGGGTGTCGAAGCGGTTCATGTCGCAGGTGATGATGCGCAGATTGCCCAGGCCGCGGCGGGCGCATTCGGCCTCGATGTGCATGCGCTGGGTCGCGGAATTCGACACGCCGGTAATGTGCGCATTTGGATAGTGCTCTGCCAGCCACAGCGACAGCGATCCCCAGCCGCAGCCCAGTTCCAGGATCCGTTGCCCATCCTCGATCCGTGCGCGCTCGCAGGTCAGCCGCAGCATCGCTTCCTCGGCGCCGTCCAGCGTCGTGACTCCTTCGGACCACAGCCCGCTGCTGTATTTCAGGCGAGCACCGAGGCACAGCTGAAAGAAAGCCGTCGGCAGCTGGTAGTGCTGTTCGTTCGCCGCCTCGGTATCGATCGCTATCGGGCTCGCCTTGAGCTCCTCGATGAAGGCCTGCCGGGCGCGCTCGCGCGCATCGAGACTGCCACGACTTTCGGCACGCAGCCGGCCGCGCAGCAGGCTGCGGATGCCCCGCCGGATCAGCCAGTCGGGCAACAGGCCGCGGGCGATCAGGTCATCCACGCTCATCGGCCGCCGGGGCGCGTGGGCAGCAGGGGCGGCGACCGCCTGTACCTCAGTGTGCATGGCTGCGATCGGCTGCGGCGCGTGCCGCCGGCCCGGGGGCGAGTGACGCGGCAGGATTGAGCACTTCACGCTGCAGGTCGGGGCGGGCGCCCTTGCGATGCCACGGCACGCGCCTGAAGGCGAGCCAGAGCGCGTGCCAGTGGATCAGAGCGATCACTTTGAGCGTCAAGGCCGGAAATTTCAGCGCGAATCGCAGCAGCTGCCGGTCCGACAGTGGCACTCGGGCCCCGCGCAGATGACTCTCCAGCAGCTTGCCGTGCGCGTCCCAGTCCTCGATATGCATCTGCAGGGTCTGCCCGGGCAGCCGCAAGTCAAAGTCGAAGCAGATGTCGAGGCTCGAAAACGGCGACACGTAATAAAGCTTGGGCACGCGCAGTCGGAATCGTGCCGGGTCGGGCGCCGCCGCCTCCGCTCGCGCCGGCTGCGCCGGCAGCAGGAACAGCTTGGATTCACGGAAGGTATTGCCCACTTCGGCGATGGCGCACAGCGCTACGCCCTCACCATCAGAGCAGAAGTAGATCGAAATGGGATTGAAGATGTAGCCGAGCACTCGCGGCAGGGTCAGCAGGCGGATCCGGCCCGTGGCGGGCAGCTCGATCCCGCGCTCGCCCAGGTAGGCGCGCACGCGCCCCTTGAGCGCGCCCTGGGCGCCGGTCGGGAAATAGTCGGCGTCGCGAAAGCTGTAGAGGTTGCGCCGTTCAAGGCTCAGCAGGCGCGTATTGCCGTCGATGGCCTCAAGTTCATCGAGGTCGGCATACAGCATCATCATCCGGTGCTCGAAGGCATACGGCCTGGGCCGCAGCCGCCGGTGAACGATCACGCACTCATACAGGCAGGAATTCAGCTCCACGCGTCCTCCACCAGCAGGCGGCTGAGCTGCAGGGCCGAGCTGAACGCGTCCTCGTGAAAGCCGTAGCGGAAATAGCTGCCGCACAGGTACACGCCGGTGCGTCGCTGGTTGAGGCGCGGCAACTCCTGCTGCGCGCGAATTGCGCCATCGTTGAACAGCGGATGCTCGTAGGTGATTCGCTGCAACACGTGCTGCGGCCGCAGCGCCTCCTCGCCGTTGATCGAAATAAAATAATTGCGCTGCGTGTCGATGCCCTGCAGGCGATTGATCCAATAGATGGTCGAAGGCGCCACACGGCCATCGGCATCGTAATCGACGCGATAGTTCCAGGACGACCAGCAGCGTGCGGTGCGCGGCATCATCCGTGCATCGGTATGCAGCAGTGCGGCATTGGGCTGGTATTTGAACTGGCCGAGCACGGCGTGTTCGTGGTCATCGGCGTCGCTGAGCATCTGCAGCGCCTGATCGGCGTGGCAGGCGAGGATCGCGTGATCGTAGTGCGCCGCGTGACCCGATGCGTCGGTGACCCGCACTCGACCGGCGGCGCGCCGCACGGCGACCGCGCCGCGCTTCAGGCATATGCGGTCGCGAAACGGCGCGATGAGCTTGTTCACATAGCTCCTGGCCCCACCCCGCACGGTGAGCCAGTCATGCTGGGTATGCAGTCCGAGAAAGCCGTGATTGTGAAAAAAACGCAGCAGCGTCACCGCCGGAAATTGCAGCATACGGTCCGGCGGCGTGGACCAGACGGCGCAGCTCATGGGCAGCAGATAGTAGTTCAGGAACTGATCGCCGTAGTCGCGCTCGCGCACGTAGTCGCCGAGGCTCAGGGTCTGCACGCCCGGGGATTCGATGAGCGCCGCGGCTTCCTGGTTGAAACGGTTGATCTGCAGCAGCATCCTCCAGAATTCCGGCTTGAACAGGTTGCGCCGTTGTCCGAACAGATGGTTCAGGCTCGAGCCGCAGAATTCGAGGTCGCCGGGCAGGTGTTGGACGCTGAACGACATGGAGCTGGCGCGCGATACCACGCCGAGCTCGCGAAACAGGCGGGTCAGATTCGGGTAGGTTACCTCGTTGTAGGTCATGAACCCGGTGTCTATCGGTACCGGGCCATGCTCCTCGTCAACGCTGACCGTATGGCTGTGTCCGCCGACGTAGTCGCTCTTTTCGTACAGGGTGAGCTGGTAGCGGTGTTGCAAAAAATACGCGCAACCGAGACCGGAGATGCCGGTACCGATGATGGCAATCGTTTCCATTGGAATTTTGGTTAATTCCGCCCCGTCTCGAGCACTATCGTGTCATATAACGCCCCGTGTGGCGCGCCGGACGCATCCCTACCTAAGGCATCCGCCGGAAGGCGCGATTCGTTATTACAGTACTGAATGCGACTTGTTACCGCGGTGGCGGTCTGTTATGAATGAAAGGTTCTACTCACACAGGAGCGTTCGCGCGATCGCCGGCCATGATGGCGGACGCGGACTGGACAGTGGCGGAACAAAACCAGGATGCGGCACTGATCGAACGGATTCGAGGCGGCGAGCGCGCAGCCTTCGTTGCCTTCTACGACCGCTATTCGCCGTTGCTGTTCTCGGTGGCCGCGAGGGTACTCGGCGAGCGCAAGGAAGCCGAGGACGTTTTGCAGGAAGTCATGCTGGTAATCTGGAATAAATCCGGCGACTACGACCCGCAACTTGGAACGCTCTCCAGCTGGGCCGTCACCGTCACTCGCAACAAGGCCCTCGACCGTCTGCGCGCCCGCACGCGGCGGCTGCGCCTGATCGAGGAAGCTGCGATCCTGGCCGAGGATTCCGACGCCACCTCCTATCCTTCGGCCAACGAGATCGTACACGGCCGCGAGCGCGCTGAATTGCTGCGCGAGGCCATGAAGGAGCTGCCGGCGGATCAGCGCATGGCGATCGAGCTGGCCTTCTTCACCGGCCTGAGCCAAAGCGACATCGCGACGCGGTTGCAGCAGCCGCTGGGCACCATCAAGGCACGGATCCGGCGCGGCATGCTGCGTCTGCGCGAGCAGCTCGGAGGTGCGCTGTGATCGACGAAGGCATGCAGGAACAGGCTGCGGCCTACGCACTCGGCGCGCTGAACGCCGACGAACTCAAGGCGTTCGAGGTGTCGTTGCGCGTCGATCCGGAGTTGCGTGCCCTGGTGCGCGAGCTGCGCGCCGTGACCGAAGCGCTGGCGGGCACGGTGCCGGCGCTCGAGCCGTCGGCAGCGGTCAAGGAGCGGCTGCTGCTCGAGATCGACCCGCGGGGCGGCACGGGTGCGAAGGCCACCCAGGCTCAGCCCCCCAGGAGAGCCCTCGGCGGCCCCCGCGACGCGGCCGTCGGCGAGCCGGTCAGCGGACCGGCCGGCCGGCCGGTGCAGGCGTGGATTCCATGGGCAGTGGCGGCGGGGATGGCCGTGCTGTCGGTCGCGTTTCTGTGGCAGAGCACCAGCCTGCGCTCGCAACTGGCCGCTCAGGCAGGGCGCATCAATGAACTGACGGCGAGCGCCGAACTGGCGCACGCCGAGAGCGCCGAGCTGCGGCTGACCGTGGCCAAGCTGCGCGAAAGCAATCGTCTGGCCAGCTTCCGCATCGCACTGCTGGATTCGCTGCTTGCCGGGGCGCCCACGGCGATTGCGGTCAGCGTCTGGGACAACGAGCGCCAGGACGGGGTGTTCATCGTGCGCAATCTCAAGCCCCTGCCGAGCGACAAGGACTACCAGCTCTGGATCATCGATCCGAAATACCCCTCGCCCGTGGACGCCGGCGTATTCCAGGTCAATGCCAAGGGCGCTGTGCGCGAGGACTTCCGGGCCAAATTGCCGATCCAGACGGCGAATCAGTTTGCCGTCACGATCGAGCCCAAAGGCGGAGCGGCGGTACCCAACACCAAGGCGATGGTGCTGGCCGGAAGTTAGGAGCCGTCTTTCTTGGCGTTTTTCGCCTTGTAGATCCGAACCTGCTCATTGAAATGGTCGGCGACGCTTTGCAGTTGGGCCACCGCGGCGTTGTGCCTGGTGGTCTCCATATGATCCAGCTCGGCTTTTTGCTTGTCGGAGAGCTTCTCGCCCTTGGCCAGGGCGTCGTCGTGTTCCTGCTTGATGCAATCCAGGTAGACGCCGATCGCCGCGTCGTAGTCGGCGATGGCTTTCTTGACCGTCATCATGTCGTTCAGACTGGCCGTATTGCCGTCCGGGATCTTATCCGGCGGACTCGGGTACGGGCAGTCGGCGTGGACAGGCCCCGCCGTCAGGGCGGCGAGCGCCGCAGCGGCAATAAGGAATTTCATACCAATGTGATCCCGGGGTGAGTGGTCGGACGGCTATCTTAGTGTGGGGCGGCGGTCCGGGCCAAGTCGACAGCCAAATCGCTATACTGGCTCGCAGCCCCATCGACGTACGCTGACCGGGTGAGACGCGGCGTGAAGACTCCTGTGCTGATTATTGTCGCGCTCCTCGGCTCCTCATCCTGCCTCGCCGCCGAGCCGCCGCTGATTCCGGTGGGCGCTGATGCCTACACCATGTGGGACCGTTGGGCCTACCAGCGCATCGGCGAGCGGGCCTACATGCGCAGCACCTATGATCGGGCCGGCGGCAACGCGTTCGCCGACGGTTCGCACTTCCTGTATCAGGCGGCCGACGATTTCAGCGTCACTCTGGACGTGGCAGGCGCCGGGGTTCTGTATTTCGTGCGCTATAACCACTGGCACGGAAGCCCCTGGCACTATGAGGTCGATCACGTCGATCACATCGTGCAGGAGAGCAGCACCCGCGATCCGCTGCATCCGGCGCCCGATTCGAAATTCCTGCCCGAGCGTGTGTTCCCCGAGCCGTTGGCGATCACCTGGTCCCAGACCCACGGCGCGGACCTGAGCTGGGTGCCGATCGGGTTTCGGCAGTCGTTCCGTATGGCGTATTCGCGCACCTTTTACGGCACCGGTTATTACATCTACCATCAATTCGTCGAGGGGGCACCGCTATCGCGTCCCATCGTCTCCTGGGATGGCAGCACGCCGCCCGATGCGGCGATCCTGGGGGTGATCCGAAGCGCCGGCACGGATATCGCGCCCCCGGCCGGCAGCCCCGGCATCGAACTGGCATCCGGTCACTTCGACCTGCCGGCGAACTCCGCGATCCAGGTCTGGGCTTACACACGCGGTCCCGCGATGCTGCGTGCGCTGGAATTCTCGGTGCCGCGCGCCCAGGCGCTGGCCTTGTCGGCGGCGCGGCTGCGGGTGACCTGGGACGACCGGTCATCGCCGTCGATCGATGCGCCGCTGGCGCTGTTCTACGGCGCGGGCGTTTTGTATAACCGCGAACAGCGCGAGTACCTGGTGCGCTCGCTGCCGATGGTGATTCGCTATGGCAAGGATCGCGTGTACCTGAGCGCCTACTTTCCGATGCCATTTTTCCGCTCGGCGAAGATCCAGCTGCTGGGTGTCGGCAGCGCCGACATCAGCGACGTGCAATGGTCGCTGCGCTATGCGCATTTCAAGGATCCGCCCAATCATGTCGGCTATTTCCACGCCACCTACGCCGACCATGCACAGCCGAAATCTGGGCAGGACCTGGTGCTGCTCGATACGCGTAGTGCCGAGGGCGGCGGCGACTGGTCGGGTCAACTGGTGGGCACCTCGATCGTCTTTTCGCACGATGCCATCCTGAGCACCCTGGAGGGCGACCCGCGCTTTTTCTTCGACGACAGCCAGACACCGCAGGCGCAGGGGACCGGCACGGAGGAATGGTGCGGCGGCGGCGACTATTGGGGCGGTGAGAATACGACGCTGCCGCTGGCGGGCCATCCGACCGGCGCCAGCAGCCCGCGTGCGGCGGTGAGCGCGGAAGACAAGGTGGAATCGGCGTACCGCTTTCTGCTGGCTGACCTGATGCCGTTCGGCAAGAACGCCCTGATCCGCCTCGAGCATGGCGGCGTGGACGAGTCGACCGAGCACTACGAAACGGTCACATATTGGTACGGGCTGCCGGCTGCCTCACTGATCAAGACCGATGAGCTGGCGGTCGGAGACGAGGCGAGCGAAGCGCAGCACCAATACACGTCCGCGGACGCCTCTCGACCCTATGAGCTGACCTCGCGCTACGAGTGGGGCCCCGACACGCTGCAAGGCGTGGAAATATTTCCGGCAACCACCGATCGCGGAAGAATCATGAAGACCACCTCTGAATTCACGCTCAAGCTTAATCCGGCCAATGTCGGAGTCATGCTTCGCCGCAAGCTCGACTATTCGTTTCCGAATCAGCGCGCCGAGGTATTCGTCAGCGACGCGGGCGGACCGGATTCGAGCTGGCATGCCGCGGGCATCTGGTACCTGGCCGGGTCCAACACCACGGTCTTTTCGCGCGGCGGCGATCACGGCTTCTACCAGTATCTTCCCTGGAGCGGCGAGCTTGGCGCGACCGAGCATATCGTGGAGACTTCCAATCGCCGTTTTCGCGACGACGAATTCCTGCTGCCGCGCGCGGTGACGCAAGGGCGCAGCGCCATTCGGATCCGAATCAGGTTCACGCCGGTCACGACGCCGCTGTTTCCAGGCCAGGGGCTGCATGAGCTCGCGTGGAGCGAAATGCGCTATACGGCCTACAGCATCGTCATGCCTGATTTCAAGCTGAATTGAGTCCACGGCAGGCGCGCGGACTGCCTGCTAGTAGGGCGTTCCGTCCTTGTGCCGGAAGCCACCCTTGCCCGAATAGCGCCCGGCGCCAAATGCCAGGTCGATGTCCGGATATTCGCCGTGATCATCGTCATGGCGCGAACCCACGACCAGCAGCTCGGCATCCTTGGGCGACCGGTTCTGAAAGCAATGGCCATTGCGAACGCCGGCCCTGAACCCCGCACACTCGCCGGCTCGCAATGTCTCCTCGCCGTCATCCGTGACGAGCACGACTTCGCCCCGCAGCACGTACACAAATTCATCTTCGTGCGAGTGCCAGTGGCGCTGGCTCGACCAGACGCCGGCAGGCAGGCGCACCAGGTTCACGCCAAACTGCGTCAGTCCCGCCGCTTCACCAAGGCGGCGCCACGTGCGGTTCCTGCAGGGCTGGTCGAAAGGGGCGGGATAACGCGCACCCGAAGCGGTGGGCGCAGCGAGCGGGTCGATTTTGGCCATCGCGATCTATCCTGGTGTAGGGCTGGCGCTTAAATGCTACCGGTGATGCCGGTACCCAACAAGCACGGCTGCTCGATTCCCGGATCATTCAGCGCGCATTCATCCTGGGGCTCGCGAACGACGATCTACAACGCTCGCAAGGCGGTAATCACGCGACTGTAGGAGGTCACCGACGGTCGGTGACGGGGCGGGACGAATTCAATGCAGTGCCGATAGGGTCATGCTGCTCGCGCATCAGATCCGCACTGGGAAGTAAGAGGATTCAACATGAAAATTATATTGGCGTCGCTCGTGGTGCTCGCCGGCATATCGGGATGCATCAGTAGCAGCAGCCCTCCGCCTCCACAGAAGAGCTCTACAACCGTGATCGTGCCGCCGGATTCGGGTACGACCGTCATCTGCTCGGACGGCACTCACCCGCCGTGTAACTAGCGTTGCGGCGGCCCGGCTCGGCTCGGCGGCTCGTTGCTGCCCATCGCGCCGGCGTCCTGCCGCTGGCCGAGGCGCCGCACCTGGATCCAGAGCTGACCGGACAGCTCGACACCGAAGCTGTGGACAGGCAGACCCGCGGCTTGCAACGCCTCTGCAGCCCAGGTGTTGCAGGTATGGAAGGCTGAGTAAGCCTGAGAGGCCGCATAATAGAGGCTGCCTTCATACGGTCCGGCGCGCAGCGGTGCGATGGCGCCGTCCTGCGCAGCCAGGCTCCGCCACACGAAGTCTTGCACGTCGCGCACCTGTGCCGTGGTCAGCGGAATTTCAATCACGTTGTCTTCGCCGAAAGCCGTCGGCAAGGTCGTGGTCAGGCCGGTCACCAACATCAGTCCCGGCCCGGGCCAAAGCGCTGCGAGCCCCCCGCCCAGTCCCCGGTCTTCATCCAGCAGGTAGTGGCGGTCGCCGAATCCAAACAGCAGGTACAGCGTCCCCGGAAGATCAGCGCGCAGCGCGGCCAGGGGCGGGTGCACATCGGCAGCGGCAAAACCAATATCGACGTGCCATTTTCGCTTGATGACGTAGAGCACGGCGGAGGAGCTTGAAAGGCCGGAAGAATGTTCCGGCGCGAGGCGCGGAGGCGTGGCGCTGCACGCCACGAGCAGAGCCATCAGCAATACGCGCAGTGATCGTGGCATGCTCGGAGTATAGCGGGCTGCCGCCGCTTGCCCGGTGCGGGTTAAGCTTCCGGGCATGGCACGCACTCACACTCGCGCGGTTACCCAGATGCTGCTGGCTGTGGCATTCCTTTCGGTGCTGGACGTCATGCTCAAGCTGCTGGCGCCGCACTACACGGCGCTGCAGGTGTGCACGCTGCGCGGCATCGCCTCGATTCCATTTTTCGTGGCGCCGCTGATCGCGCGCAGGCGACTGGGGCGGCTGCGGATTCGACGCTGGGACCTGCATCTGGTGCGCGGTGTCCTGGCCATCCTGATGATGATCGGCTTCACCTACGCCATTCGAGGGACCTCACTGTCGAACGTCTACACGCTCTACATGGTGGCGCCGTTGCTGGTGACCGCGCTGTCGGTGCTGGCCCTGAAGGAGACAGTCACGACAGGCGGCTGGATCGCCGTGACGGTCGGATTATTGGGGGCGGCATGCGTGCTGCGGCCGTCCGCACATGGCCTGCCGCTCGCTGCCGCGCTCGCCGCCCTGGGATCGGCCGCCTGCTATGCCATCAGCTACGTCCTGGCCCGCTTCATGGCCGCAACGGAGACGCCCGAGAGCATGGTGTTCTGGTTTCTCACCGTGCTGGCGATCGGCTGCGGTTCGATGGCGGCACCCGGCTGGCGCCCCATCGTAACGAGCGACTGGGCGCTGATCTTCGGTCTCGGCTTATCGGGGGCCGTAGGGCAGTTTTTCATCACCAAGGCCTACGTGCTGGCGCCGGCCTCGGTGATCGCTCCATTCGATTACACGGCGCTGCTCTGGGGTGCGATGTTCGACTGGCTCATCTGGTCGACACGGGCGCCGCTGGCCACCGTCGTCGGTGCTGTGCTGATTGTGGGCAGCGGGCTGTACATCATGCTGCGCGCTCATCCAGCCGGCGACAGGGTTGCCGACAACGTACCCACGGCACTGCCGGCCGACCCGCCGCTCTAGGCGACACGCCGATCTGAGCCACAACCGCTGGTGCTAGGCCACGACCGGCTGGTGGTGCAGGCGCTGGATGAAGCCGTGCCGCTGCGCCATCAAGTCGCGTTCTTCGCGAACGATGAGCTCCCACATGTCTTCGATGCCAGGATGCCGCCACTCGAGGTCGCGCCGCGCCTTGGCCGCACTGTAATTCAAATGTGCTTTGGATGAGTCCACTGTGTCGCGTGACAGGAAGGCGGGCAGCCCGAGCGCCCGCTGCAAGGGTTCGAGCAGCGCCATCTGCCATCGCATCAGCCAGCGCGGCAGCCACACGCGCCTGACCATGCCGCCCTGGTAGCGGCCCCAATGCTCAAACAGCGCGCGGATCGATATCGGCTCGCCGCAGAACAGGTAATCCTCGCCAATCCTCGCCTTTTCGGCCGCCAGGCACAGTCCTTCGGCGAGCGCGCGGACGTGGACCATCGACATCACCGAATCGCCGCCAAATGATGCCGGTGGCAACGCCCCCAGCAGATACAAGCGCAGGAAATAGCCGAACACCGCGTGATCGTTCGCGCCGACCACCGCATTGGGCATCGCGATCACCAGCGGCAGGCCCTTGGCGCGCCACGCGAGCGCCAGCTGATGCGCCCCGGCCTTGCTGCGTTCGTAGGACGTCAGGTAATGGCCGTCGTGGCGCTGAGCTTCGTCCTTCGGCCACGCCGGCGCGGGTGGATAGCCGCTGGCTCCCAGGCCCCACACCGTCGACACATACACGGTGCGCGCGATGCCGGCCTGCAGCGCGGCACCGAGCACGTGGTCGGTGCCATGAACGTTGACCAGCTGCATGCGCCGGCGCTCCCTGGGGCTTGCGCCGAGCTCGTACACACCGGCGTTGTGCAGCACCACGTCGGCCCCTGCCATCGCCTGCGCCAGGCCGTCCTTCCGAGTGACGTCGCCGGTTACCAGCGTGCAGCCCTGTGCTGTCATCCAGCGCGCCGGCGCGCCGAGCGGGTCGCGCACCAGCGCATGGATATCCCAGCCACGCCCTCGCGTGGCACGCACCAGCGCCTGGCCGATGAATCCGGTGCCGCCGGTGAGGAATAGTCGCACGGCTCCTGCATCCTCTAACTTCGCCTGCCATGATCGCGCAATCCCGGCGTTTCGAGCAAGCGACCCGACGAGCATCGCGAGCTGTGTGCCCGCTATTCCCAGACCGCCGACGCATTTGTACACTCAAATGATGGTCCGGCATATCGGTATTGTCGCCTGTTCGGCCGAAGGCGCGGCTCTTTGCTATCGCACGATCTGCGTGGAGGGCGCGCCGTTGCTCGGCCCGCACGCGCATCCGGAGATCTCGATGCACACGCACGCGCTCGCCGAGTACATGAAGTGCATCGATCGCGGCGACTGGCAGGGCGTGGGGGAGCTGATGCTGTCGTCCGCCAATAAGCTTGCCAGGTGCGGGGCCGAGTTCCTGATCTGCCCAGACAACACGCTGCACCAGGCGTTCGATTACGTTGCACCGCGATCACCGCTGCGGTGGCTGCACATCGCCGAGATCGTCGCCGCACAGGCGGCCGAGCGAGGGTTCAGTCGCCTCGGCCTGACCGGAACCCGTTATCTCGTCGACAGTGAGGTTTATCCGGAAAAGCTCGGGGCCCGCGGCCTGGGGTACGTGCGCCCGAGCGCGGTCGAGCGCGAAGAAATCCATCGAATCATCATGGAGGAGTTGGTGTACGGCGTCTTCAGGCCCGCGGCGGTCGCTTATTTTCAGCGGGTCATCGGACGGATGAAAGATGAGGGCTGCGACGCGGTGGTGCTCGGCTGCACCGAGATCCCCCTGATCATGAACGATGCGAATTCACCGCTGGCCACGCTCGATTCGACCCGCCTGCTGGCACGTGCAGCGCTGCACCTGGCGGTGCAGCGCACGCCGGCGCCCGCATAGGCGGGCGGCTCAATCCCTAGGCGACGCGCTCCTCGTCTTCCAGGTACTCGATGGCGCTTTGTATATCCACCAACAGCTCTTGTGCCTGCTCCACACGCTGCAGGGCCTGACGCAGGCGCAGCTCCCCGGCACCGGGCGTCGCCCGCAGCGACTCGTAGGCGGCCTGCGCGCCGGCGAGAACGAAATGCGCACGGCGATAGCGAAGTTCCAGGCGCTGCAGACGACGCTGCGTGAAATCGTCGTGAGTTTGCGGGTCAGGGGGCATCGGTAGGACCTCTCAATAGTACGCGCACGGAGCATGCCGGCTGGGTATGACGTTATGGGGAAGGCCGCGTGATGATTTTTTGTCACCGGTCGCGGGCGGCGGAGGCCGGATGGCCGGGCGGCAGTCTACCTCGTATTGGCCGCAGCCCGCTCGAGCGCGGGCCGATCCCAATCGGCCAGGGTCGCGGCCTGCTCGTAGGTACTGTCGATAAACGCATGAATTTCCGCGTCCGGTAACGCTGCGCTGCGCACGGCCTCGTACGGCAATATGAACTCGCCCAGCCCGGCATGATAAAACGCCGTGGCAGGCAGGACCGGCGCCGTCTTCAGGCCCTTCGGCTCGGGAACGCAATAGGCGTAGAACGCCGGCTCGAGGATCGGGCCACTGCCCGGCCAGAAGCCGTGACTGATCACTTCATGCGAATACGCCTCGCGCATGAATGCCGGGCCGTCGCGCGCAGGGGCGGCCCTGCCCGAAAACCGTGAGACCGCAAAATCAAAACTCCCCCAGAAGAACTGCGCGGGACTGCACTTGCCGATGAACTGACATCGACACGCGGTAAATACCCGTTCCACCTGGACGAGGATGCGCCAGAACCGATGAGCGAACTCCGGATCGTACGAATGATGGATGGTGTCATCTTCAAATCGGATCGGCGAGGGTGTTTCCACCGGCATCGACCAGATCGTGACCGGCAGTTCCATGCTGCGAAGTGCATCCATCACCTCTCGATAGAACTGCGCGACCGAGCGTGGTCTGAGCGGCAGCGCCCGCAGGTCGCCGTCCGTGGTGCGAATGAGCAGCTGGTGGCCGATGAAATCGAACTCCATGCTGAACGAGCGCTCGCCGTGTGGCAGGTTCCTGGTGGCAAGCCCGCGCGCGGTCACGTGCAGCGACACGGCCCAGGAATGATTCATCGGCGGGGCTCGTGCCAGCGCGATCTTGCCCACGACCTGTGACCACATATGCAGCGTCGCGTAGGTGTCCTGCCACGCGCTGTAGGGCAGAGCGGGCCAGAGCTCGCTATCAATGGCAGACATCCGGCACCTCGCAAAGCTCGCAGCCCACGCAGCGGGTCAGGTCGGCGATTATACGTATCACGATCGGGGTCCGTCCCGGCGTTGCGATCCGTCGCCCGGCAAGCGCATACTCGCCCCCCGATTGGCGTTGGGGGTTCAGGCCCGGCGGCAATCGCGGTGTGATCGAATTGAACCAGTTGTCAGCTAGGGAACATGCCATGAACAAAGTCTTTCAGATGATGGTTGTCGGAACGCTGCTTGCGGTCGGCAGCGGCAGCGTGGCCTTCGCGGCCGGCGCGACGGATGCCGCAATTGGTACGTGGACGTTGAATCTGGATAAATCCAAATTCACGCCCGGCCCGGCGCCGAAGTCCCAAACCCGAACCTATGCGCAGTCCCCGGACGGCGTAACGCTCACGGTCACCGGAGTCGCTGCGGATGGCTCGGCAATATCCCAGCAGTCGACCTTCAAATATGACGGCCAGGACTACCCCATCACCGGCTCAGCGGACTACGACACGCTGTCGCTGAAGCGGGTCAACGGCAGCACCGTCAAGAGCGTGCAAAAGAAGGGTGGCAAGTTCATAGGAACGACCGTGCGCACGGTCTCGGGCCACGGCAAGGTCCTGACGCTCACCAGCAAGGGAAAGAACGCGGCCGGTACCCGGTTCAATTACGTCGCGGTGTACGACAAGCAGTAGCACGACACCGCGAAGGAGCGCCGGTGCGCTGACAGCACCGGCAGCGGCGGAGCGCATCGCCCGGGTGGATGGCTCCGCCGTTTTCGTTCGTGGTCTTTAACCTTGCTCCGCACGAGCCGGTAAATCCTTATGCCATCGTTATTCTCGAAGGCGCTGCTGGGGCCGCACGCTCTGCAGAATCACCTGGTCATGTCGCCGATGACGCGCAACCGGGCCATCGGCAACATTCCGAATGAGTTGATGGCGCAGTACTACGCCCAGCGAGCTTCCATCGGCCTGATCATCACCGAAGGTACATCGCCGTCTGCGAACGGGCTGGGCTATGCGCGCATTCCGGGAATGTTTTCGCCGGCGCAGGTCGCCGGCTGGAGCCGCGTCGTCGCCGGGGTGCATGCCGGTGGCGCCAGGATGTTCGTGCAGCTGATGCATTGCGGGCGCATCGCCCATCCGCTCAATCTTCCCGCGGGCGCGCGGGTGCTCGCGCCCTCGGCAATCACGGCCGCCGGCGAGATGTACACCGATGCCCAGGGGATGCAGCCGAACGCGGCGCCGCAGGCCATGACGGAGCCAGATATCACAGCCGCGGTCGAGGAATTCGCGCAAGCCGCGAGGAACGCGGTGGCGGCCGGGTTCGATGGCGTTGAATTACACGGCGCCAACGGCTATCTGCTCGAGCAGTTCATCCGCCCGACCTCGAATCAGCGTACCGATCGTTATGGCGGCGCCATCGAGAACCGCGCGCGCTTCGTACTGGGGGTCGCCGAAGCGGTGGCCGCTGCCATCGGCAAGGACCGGGTCGGCATCCGGCTCTCCCCGTTCGGCGTCTTCAACGACATGCCTCTGTACCCGGCCATGGAGTCGGACTACACCTATCTGGCCAGCCAGCTCAACGCGCGCGGATTGCTGTACATCCACCTGGTGAACCACTCGTCGATGGGCGCCCCTCCGGTTCCCGACTCGATCAGGGCGATGCTGCGCAGCCTGTCCCACTGTGCGCTGATTCTCTCCGGCGGGTATGACCTGCAGCGCGCCGAGAGCGATATCGCTGCGGGCAACGGCGATCTGATCGCCGTGGGACGGCCGCTCCTCGCCAATCCGGACCTGGTGGCGCGATGGAAAACGGGCGCGGCGTTGAATGCACCCGACCCGAATACCTTCTACACCCCCGGGCCAAAGGGCTATACCGACTACCCGGCGCTCGCCTGACCGCCGCGCTCGTCATCGATGCGGGCCCAGGCCTGCATCGAGCGCGAGCGTACCTGCTTCGAGCGTTCCTAATTCGTGTGCGCCTGTGAGAGCTGCAGGTAGGCCTCCGGCGTCATCCCCGGCATGCGCTGCAGGAACGCGACAATGTCCCAGATCGCCGCATCATCCAGGGATTTACCCCAGGCCGGCATCGCGCTCATCTTGATGCCGTGCTTGATCGTCCAGAAAGCTGCGCGCACATCACGGATGTCTTCTTGCGCGAGATTGGGAGGATGCGGATAAAGTCCCGGGCGGATGGCGGATTTCGTCACCCCGGGCGCCAGGTGACAGCCGATGCACAGCGCTGCATAGTGTTGTGCGCCCGCCGCGATATTCTTGGGATCATCGAGATTGGGTACCTCAATCCCACGGGCGCGCACCGCAATGGAGCGGTTTCGCAACTGCTCGATGATCGTAAGTACGATGCGCGTGTGGTGATCATCAGCGCCGATGTTGTAGACACCTGAGCCGACGAACACGACCGCAGCGATCGCGAGCACCAGCAGCGTCGCCGCGACCGTAAGGCCCAGTCTTGCAATGCCCATCATGGGATTACTCGACGACGATGGTGCCGACCATGCGCGGATGGATCGAGCACGTGAAGTGATACGTGCCGGGCTTGTCGAACTTGAACGAGAAGCTCTCGTCGGTATCCACCGCACCGGAACGGAACAGCCCGGTATCGCTGACCACGCTGTGCGGCTCATCGTCCTTGTTCGCCCAGGTTACGGTGGATCCGGCCTTGACCGTCAGTGAATTGGGCGCAAACATGAAGTCCTTGATCACGATTTGCGCGGAGTCCGGCGGCGCCGCGCTCGCCGGATGACCGGCCGCGAGCAACCACAGGAGCGCCGCAGCCGCAACCGCAGGCAAGGTTCGAACTTTTGCGGAAATCACGTGAGTCTCCCTGGTTATATCTGCTGAATACGCTCAAGCGAGCGTCGTGTCGGTCATCAGCATCGAGCTTGGGTGCTTGACGACCGATACGCTGGTGACGCCGAGCATCCCGGGCAGCTGATCCGCGGGGACCTTGAGCGGCGCGGGACCCGCGCCTTCGCCGGCCACCGGCTGTGGATACGCGGTGGAGCGCGCGGTATGAAAGGTCATGTTGCCTTCCACCTTCTGCACGATCTGATGAATATGCCCGTTGAGCACCGTGACCGAGCCGAAGCGCCGCAGCGGCTCCATGAGCTGATCCGCATCCCCGGTGCCCCAGCCCCAGGGTTCATAGATGGTCCACAGCGGCATGTGGGCGAAGACCACGATAGGGGTGCTGGAGGAACGTCCCTTCAGATCGGCCGCCACCCAGGCGAGCTGATCGTCGCCCAGGGTGCCAAGGCCGCCCGGCTTGAATTGCAGCACGTTGACCAGCGCGATGAAGTGCACGCCGGCATGATCAAAGCTGTAATAGCCCTTGTTATCGGACGCCTTGCCGAAGCGGTTGAAATATTCCGTGACGGTCGGATCCTGGGTGTCGTGCTCGCCGGGCACGGTGTGCAGTTCGGTG
>Ga0302324_100005012_pt1 | contig 29063 bp, 20 predicted proteins | sample Palsa_T0_1_FD_201949 | JGI IMG/M metagenome (GOLD analysis project Ga0302324, IMG submission 201949) | Peat permafrost microbial communities from Stordalen Mire near Abisko, Sweden - Palsa_T0_1 | ecosystem: Environmental > Terrestrial > Soil > Palsa > Peat permafrost | place: Sweden: Abisko...
CGAGCAAACGCTCTCGGTTGTGCCTTGGAAAGTCCACTGGTTCAACAGGGAGGTGGTGGCCGGAGCACGCTCGCGCCGCTCCTTGTGGTCCGCCCGCCAGGCCCGCGCGGGAACTGCTCGCAGCTTGTCAAGCCTAGTCTGATCGTTACCTTACCACGTGTTTTATTTTCTCGACCTCAACGACCATTGATTTGTCGATCGCGCCCGCAAAGAGTTCGTGAACAGTAATTTTGTACACAGTATTGAACGGGACGCTCTCTTCCAGCGTAATCGTCATAGTGGACGATGCCGTCTGGGGGTCATCGACGGATGGCGGATTCGTGCAGTTTGGATCCCAAACCAAAGTGGACGGTTGGAACTTGACCGTAGCGCCGGCTGGCATTCCGGAAGCCCTCAGTGTCGCGGTTGTCCCGGTACAGCCAGGAATGATTAACGTGGATGTGATTGTCGATTTGCGGCTGCTGCTGGCGCCGGTTGGAAAAGTGAAGTAAACAAACGAGGGAGTCGCGTTTATCAGGAACAGATTATCCAAGAAAATGTTTGCCAACCCATTGGCATTCGGACTGCCCCAGCCCGTGACAAGGTCATACCCGTTCAGTGCGTTATAACCAACACCGTTGACGACGTTATTTCCAACGGTAATGTCGTGGAAAGTAGAGGAGTAGGAATTGCCTTTCTGCGCGCCGATGGCATATATAGTTGGATTGAGCATGCCTACCGCACCAACCTGTTCGTCGACTAACGCCAGGAAACCAGCCCACATCGGTGCGGCAAGACTCGTGCCCCACCAACCAGTGTCCGGTTCGTCGTAGGTACTGCAAACCGAATAGATCGACCCCGCACTATCGCAAAGATAAATGGGTCCCCAGCTGGCCGCGACGTCCGGCGAATTTCTATAAATCAGGGAACCGCCGGTCCCACGGCTCGCACCGTTTGCGGTAGTGAGCACACCGGCTAATTGCTGCCAAGCGGGAATAGCAAAGCCATCCGGCGAGATTCCCCCACCACTTCCGCAATAATAGAGCGGCTGATTAGCTGAGTTGCACGCGAAAACCGCTACCGCAGATTCCGAGCTCCACGCACCGCCTGGCCCTGTGGTAGAAAGCGACGTTCCACCAACGCTCGTAACGTAGGGGCTGTCTGCCGGATACACCGCGCGCAGAGAATTAGGCACGTCATATGCGGCGTAGTCTGTAGAATCTTGGAAATAGGTTTGACCTTGCGCTGCGAATCTCTGAAAGTACACATCGTCTATCGCGGCGTCAGGAGAGGCCCACGTCCAGGATGAGCTGAGCGAATAATCCAGTGGCGTGTTAGTCGCCATCTTGGAAAAGACCTCTTCAGCATCTGCCACATTGTCGGGCGCAACATACACATGGATTGCTGACAGCCCCGGCGCCATCGCCGCAGCCTGAACGATGTCTATAACAGCTTCGGGTTCATGATTCCCAGGCGGGCAGGCGACACCGTTCGTTGCGCATGTAGTGGCCTGACCGACGCTGGCAGGTACGCCAACGACATTCGTTGGGGGAGTTTGCCCCTCTTCCAAGAATGTCAGCGCCACATCGTCGGGGCTATAGGGGCTAAATTCAAAAAGTCCCACTGACCATCCGGTACCGGTCAGGTTTCCGCCGTAATAGGCGGCTCTGAAGTCGCTGCTGTAAAAATATCCGCCTGCGGATCCGGCGTCTGGCAGTATCGACGGGTAACTACCTTTATCAAAGCGTCGGGCTCCAGCATGTGGAGTGGCGAAGTCATCCAGACCTGAAATGTGCCAGATGGCCAATGGTTGGTCTGTTGTCGGTTCCCGGTCCAAGCTGAAAAATGTGCGGTTCTCGGTCGGATGCTGAAAAGTCCTCATCGTTACGTGGAAAGCTGACTCAATCGATGCAACAGTCCCTTCCAGTTGAATGTTCATCGCATGCCGGGACCCGCCCAACACCCGAAAACCATGCGCCTGCGCGAAATTCACCACGTCGTCATAGTCCTCCTGAGTCGGACCGAAACGCGATGTAAATCCTTCGGCAGATATGAAATGCCGGAACAAAGGATTCGAGCGATCGTAAACGGCAGCCAGAAACCGCCTCAAGCCTTCTGGATCGCCCAGAGCGAGCGTGATATTGAAATGTAACGACTGGGTCGCGGGGAGCCGACCGACAGGCCGAGCCTGCCCGTTTTGCACGACTTCGTACACGTGCCGGGTCGGCGTGTACTGAGCATGTTCTTGAACAATTTGGGCGCTGGCTGTCAGCGCAAACAAGGTGAGAATCATTGGAGACAAACTAGTTTTCATTGCCGACCCCTATCGCGAATGACCAGTTGCCGTGGATAGCACCAGCTCTTATAGATGTTCGACGGCTGACGCGTCCGGACGCACGGTACCGCACTGCTCTAGGCACGCACAACCCTCGCGAGCGACAGGACGCAAATGTCGACGGACAAAAGGCGCTGTTGCTGACGAATGGTGCTATCCATGAAGAGCGAGTGTCCGGAATGAGTACTGTCAGAAAGTCTGGGATTTGTTGCGTATCGCGCAATTCGCGCGGCAAGGTTAACTCTGCTGTCGCCGCTTTTGAGCCCCAGATTTCGTCTGTATTACCTCCTTAATCGTCGGGAATAGACCCCCCGACCTCACATCCGAGAGCGGCAGCAATCTTGATCAAGTTGAGCGCAGCGACATTTCTTCGGCCACGCTCGATTCCCGAATAGTAGCTTCTTGCAAGGCCAGCTTCTAATGCAAAATCTTCTTGAGACAAATCGCGCTGCGCGCGCAGCCGACGAATGTTCCGGCCAAGTAAAATGAGCTGCGGATGCAAGGGCATCCGAGGACGATATTACCCTGAAACCGATAGAACCACGCTCTATGAGTGACATCCAGTGCGCTATTTTCTAGAATGAGCCGGGTTGTCCAAGAGGCAAGAGAAAGCAGCGGTGAAACCCTCGTGCCTGGGGTTTGCGGTGTCGATTCTGTTTCTTCCTACTTCGTCATTGCCAAGTACGGATGATGAGGCGCGCACGATGTGAGCTGAAATTCGTACTCTCCAACAAGAACACGATTCGTGGTTCGAGGCGAAACTCAATTCCGCAATGGCTGCAGGGCATTACGACCAAGTAGCTGCCATCGGTCTAGAGGCAAGTCCGTATGATACGGAGCTGTTTAAAAAGCTAAATCAGTTAGAGCAGTTGGCCCGCTCGGGCAACGAGACGGCTCAATATTACGAAGGTGTGGTGAACAAAAGAGAATGCCGACAGCTTCATGGAGATGCTAAATCTGACGCAGAACTTTCCCGCGCCGATACTTGTTACAAGATTTCCCTGAACTGGTGGCTTCCTCTTGCGCAGTCGAGTGACCCAGATTCTCAGTGGGAAATCGGCCAGTTGTATGTTGATGGAAACGGCGTACCGAAAAGTCCGCTTAATGCGATCGAATGGTATTACAAGGCTGCTCGTGGGTTCCAGAAACTCAACAATAGAGAGCGGGCTCTCATGGTTCTTGAAGATATGCGTGAAGCTGGCCGAAAACACCCGTTGACCAGAAAGCTGTCGAAGCAGTTGCTTGGCTCATATGAACAGTAAGTTGATTTTGATCATTACCGGGATCGCGCTTATGGCAAGCTGCGTCACATCGTCTGACATTGTCCCGGTCGGCAAAGATAGCTACCTGATTACTGGCCGCGCCAGTGGCGGACTGAATGCCGGTAAGGGGCTCATTCAAGCGACACAAAGAGCCAACACTTTTTGCTGGTGTGCAATTCCGAGGGGTATCCGTCGGTCCGTTTATTCGTAAGTCATTGTTTTAAATGGTGGGCCGTGTAGGGATCGAACCTACGACAAAGAGATTAAGAGTCTCCTGCTCTACCAACTGAGCTAACGGCCCGTGCTTGCATTTACCACCACCCAAAGGTGGGGTGGACGATGGGGATCGAACCCACGACAACCGGGACCACAACCCGGGGCTCTACCAACTGAGCTACGTCCACCATCGTCTACATCGCGCGACTGGCGCGCCCGGCAGGACTCGAACCTGCGACCCTCGGCTTAGAAGGCCGATGCTCTATCCGCCTGAGCTACGGGCGCCCTTTAAAAATCAAATACTTACCGCTCCGCGGCTGATTAGCGCCCCGCATCGAAATGATACTGCAAATCGAGGCCGGAACTTGCACACTTTAGCGGCTGCCGCCCTGCGGTCGCAATCAACGCGAAGTTTGCGCGGCGGCAATTGGGCTACCGGCGGCCCAGGAATTGCGGTGCAACAATGCCGCCGCGCCGCATTATGACGCTTGGCGGATCGCTAGTTTCACAGCGGGCGATAGGCTTTCAGCAACTTTTGATATGCAGAGTTCCGACGGATATGCTAGGCGAATGAGAACCATCGTCCGGCTTGACGATCGTCTATTGCAGCGAGCCGCGCACGAGGCCAAACGCCGCGGTGTCACGTTTGCGTCTTTAGTTGAGCAGGGCCTGCAGCTGGTGCTTCGCCAGCGCACTATTGATCGCTCAGGGTGCCGTACCGGCACCGTCGTTCCCCCCGGCGTCGATATGAATAGCGGCGCCAGAGTGTTTGATCAATCAACTCACGGCGATTGATTCCGGGAAGACGTCGAGCTGACCGTCGACATTCGAGTGCTCGCAGCACTGAAGACGCGGGCAACAGGTCGCGGCGCCGTAGTACGTGGAAACCTCGGTAGCCGCTGCTCGGGTCCGGTGCAGCACATTAACGGTGCGCTAACGCAGCGAAGGCGCCCAATTCTCAAATTAACACTGACCGCACAGTTGGGGCCGCGCGATTGTGCCCTGCTTCCGTTCGCGCTGTGGATGCACCGATGGCTGAATTCGGCGCTCATGTTCACAATGGGGTCATCTGCTGGCTTCGCTGATGGCTTCATCCCTGCTTCGGCAAGTCATCAGCAAGGCCGCAAACAAGATCCAACCACCGAGCAGTCGCGGGTAGCTCAGCAGGAACGCCCACTCAGGGTGCGGTGATTTGTATGGGATCGGCCATCCGATTAGAAACGTCGCCACAGCAGCCGCCCCGAGGGCAAATCTGCAGCGATGTAGCCATGCGTCACGCCACAGGATTGCGAGCGGTAACAGCAGGACCGTGTAGTGATACTGCTCGGCAGCCGGACTCAATAGTTCTATTAGAGCCACAGCTGCGGCAAAACTCGCGTAACTCGCGCACTTTCGCACCACGAGCGCGACACATGCGATGCCGGTCGTCGCCAGCGTCAGCACGGTTGCGAGCCACGGGGCATTGATGATGGGACTCGGATTTAGCTCCGCGTCATAGCGGAACCAGTGCTGCCAAAATCCAGTGGTATCCTGATACGCCGTAAGCGTCGCGGCTGACGATCCCAGCACTTTGGGAATTCCGGATAGAAATTCTGCTCGCCATGCATCAATGCCCACCCATGGCAGCGTGATGATTGCGACCCCCAGAGCGGTGATGACTGCCCATCCCACCGCGGTCCAGCGGCGTCGCGCAATCATCAGCAGTCCAATGGGCCAACCGGAAACCTTTAGCACCATGGCCAAACCCAGTGCAGTTCCGGCCAGAGCGTCGCGACGTCCGATGTAGGCTCGCCACCCGATCACGTGCAGCAGCAGTAGCAGGGCATACAGTTGGCCCAGGAAAAACTGATCTCGCGTAGGCGCTGCTAACGTGAATAGTGCCGTCAGCAGAGTGATCGTCAACAGTTGCGGTGGTCTTGAGAACTGAGCGGCGATCAAAGCGATCGCCAAACCCAGAAACAGCACATTCAGCCATATCCACACATGTCGGGCGTCCAACAGTTGCAGATATGCCAAGGGCAGGCATGCAACCGCGAGGGGTGGCGGGTCGGGTGAGTAGACGTCGCGAGCTTGACCGCCACTCACCTGTAGGGACCGTTCCAAGAATAGCTTCTCATCGTAGAGATGATCGCCAGGCTCGTGGTTCTTGACGATCTGGCCACCCACGTAGCATGCAAGATACCCACCGGTGACCACGCTGCTGGCTGGAATCACAGTTCGCACCAGAAACAGCGCAATGACCGCGACGAGCAGCGCCCATGTCAGTGGCGGCCATGACATCAAATTTCGCTTGCTGAATGTCAATCGACTCACGACGGCGTCCTGTGCGCTGGCGTCGCAGTGCCGTGGCGGCGCAGCCTTGCGACACACGTCTTAAGACTCTTGAGGATTGTCCGATGCCTACCCGAATGTGCGCGGCAGTCAATATCCGTCATCGTAGTCCTAGACTAAGGTGACATTCTTGCTCACTTCTCGACCCATGAGTAGAGAGCCATGACCAAGAACGAACAGAACCCAGCTTGACGGCTGAAGCAGCTGCATGAAGCCAGCGTGATGCCGAGGAATATGACCCAGGCTTGCCGCCATTTCGGCTTGTCTCGGAAAACCTACCCCTATTCAGCTTTTGGGCAGCGCACCACAATGCAATCGAGACCGGATTACGCTCCAATCCAGATGGCACCGAGTTCGATTCGTTATGGGGAGCCGGCCCCGATGCGAGAGGAAGACGCCGGAAACGAGGTCAGTGCGCGATTGCGCGAGCGCAATGGCTCAGCCAGTCATCAATGACTAAAACGCGCGTTCGCAACTCAACCGGTGAGCCTGATGCGCCGCGGCCACGGCCTTTGACTGTGGAATTGTCGAACTTGTACAACGCCGAGTTTAAACGGGCTTCAGGACTCTGGTAACAGGCAGCCAGCGCGGTTGCTTCATTGGCGCGACAGGGCCAAGATTCCCTTGGGGTCGTAGCGATTACGAATCCCGTAAAGACGTGTGCGCTGTGAAGCACTGAAGTGTTCTGCCACATCGCCGTCATCCTCGTTGGTGAAATTGGGCAACAGGCTTGGAAGCGCCTGGCCGGCAAGCTGATCGTAGAGGGACCGAACTCTTGCACGCAATACGGGGAACTCACTTTTTGATTCAGTAAATCCCACTAAGTTGATGAAGAACTGTGCGCTGCGCAGGGAAAACGCAGTATCTGCGTCGGGCACGCGCGAGATCGCACCCCCCAGGTGTTGGACGTGAAGCTCGGTCAAAGGAGTAGGCAGATCGTAGACGGCCTGGGCAAGGAGATTGATGGTTGTATCAGTTAGACCAGCGTAGCTTGCGGTCTTCCAGTAGACCTGGCGTCCCGCCGGAACAGATGCATCTAACGCCTGCTGCCACTTTGCGTACGGCATCGTCCCGATATGGTCCGCCAATACTGTTCCCGAGCGTCGTACGGCCTCGATCGCTTGCTGCCCCGCAACCGGATCGCCGCTCCAGCACATGGCGTGTATAACAACAGGACGGCCATGCCAAGATGGATCTAGGAATGGAAAGGGAGGCGCGTTTGTCAGTACCACCATTCCGCAGTATTCGTCAGGCGCATCCTGCGCAAACGCCCGGAACTGGCGCAAGACAGTAGCGGCTTCGGCGCCGGGGCGCACCACAAGCCCAGCGAGAACCTCTTGCAATGGATAAAGCTTAAAATCTACGGCTGTGACGACCCCAAGGCCGCCGCCGCCGCCCCGCAAAGCGTAGAAAAGGTCTGCGTTTTCGTTGATAGTCGCGCTGACGGCTCGACCGTCTGCGAGGACAACGCGCGCGCGTAGGAGATTATCGATTGCGAGTCCATACTTCCGCATAAGCCAGCCTGTGCCACCACCGAGGGTCAGCCCAACGACTCCGGTATTGGAAATCATGCCGCCAGTCGTCGCCAGCGCATGTTGGGCGGTCGCCACATCGATGTCGCGCCACAATGCCCCGCCTTGTGCAGTCGCGACCTGCGCACGAGCGTCAACCTTGACGTGTCGCATTCGAGATAGGTCTAGCAGCAGCGCTCCATCTGCGAGTGCGCGTCCCGCCGCATTGTGTCCGCCACCGCGCACCGTTGTACGCACGCCATGCTCGAAGGCTGCTCGGAGCGCGACAGAAACGTCGTTGTCGTCGGCGCACACCAAAACGGCAGCGGGTTGGCGGTCGATGGATGCATTCCATACCCGCCGGGCCGGCTCAAAATCAGAATTTTCGGGCGTTAATACCGCCCCGTGTACTCGCCCCGAGAGATCACGAAGCAGATTCGCGACCTCAGGTTTTTCTTCACGCATCAAGCTCTCCCCGGCTCCTCATCAGATGAGCCTGCGCGCGGCGCTCTTTCCGATAGCTTTCAGATGCCGCGGTCATAAACGACGCGGCGTACTTGGTTTGCGCATTCTTTCGTCATCGTTAGTTTCCGGAGTTGAGCCGTTCCTCGCACGCGAGCTAGCGGCGCAGAGTCCTTTCTTCCTTAGAATTGCAACCTAATTTGTGCAGGCCTTTGAACGCCCCTTAGGCGCACTGCCGGCGCGCGCAATATAATTTTCGAACTGCTCAAGCGCAAACCGCGCTTGGTCTATTTTTCCCTGCTCAAGCAAGCCGCGAATCAACGTACGGTGAAGCGGCTCTGCAAATGGCTCTACTTCCAGTGCTCTGACACAAAAGGAAGAAAATAGACTCCACCTTTGAGTCGCAGCGAGCCGCTCGGCTAGAGTCGTGACCGTACGAACGAACCGGTCGCGCATGCGCTCGCGGGCGGCGATAATCGGTGGGAGATCCTGCTCCGAACACAGAAGTGGCGCACGGTATAAGCCTAGGAGCTCTTCGACCACCTCGGCCAGCTCCTCTGTAGGACGGGATTCATATCTCATGCGATCGAGGACGCCGGCATCCGTCCATACAACATCGGCATTGAGTCGCAAATAGTTGTCTTTCCAAATTACAGAATCCTTTGCGACTAGGATTCGGCGCAGACGATGTAGGGCGAGGTCTAGCGCATTCCGCGCCGCATCCCCATCGAGTTCGGGCCATAGCCAGTCCATAATGCGTGCCGCTTCAAAGCCGCCGATACTAGTAGCCAATATCTTCAACAGGTCAAGCGGTTTACGCTGCGTCTTGCGAGCGAATGCGAGCGGCACGTCTCGAATCGCAATCTCGAGATTGCCCATCACTCGCACTCTGACTGCCCAAGGCCAACTGACCAACATGCTGGACGGCGGCTTGAACTCTCGTTTTGCGATAACCCACCGGCAATACGTTCCTTCAATGCCGAGCGCCAACGCTAATGGAATCAGAGTACGCAACAGCTGACTACCGGTGTGAAATCCATTCGCGTAGCCTTGCTCGCGACCAACTCGCAACGCCCGTGAGAGCTCTTCTGCAAATTCGTTCGCCCCGCGAGTGTGTCGAGCGATTTCAGCTTGCAGCAGTCGCGTATTAAATTCCACCAATGGTGCCTGTATGCCCGCCATGGCCGCGCGGCAGCCATCGGCGCAGGTGGTTGCATCGTCGAATCGTCCAAGCGAGCAGTAGATCTCCCCAAGGCCTGAAAGACAAAGCGCTTCGCCAATCTTCCAATGAGTCGCGCGCATTATTGGCACTGCTTCTTCCGCGTACACGAGTGCGGCCGCCAACTCGCCCGAAGCCATTTCAAATATTGACCGAACATATAGAAAGTGAGCCACAGCCATGGGTGGCAAAGTGCGTACCCACGGCTCAAGCTCGCAAAAAGCCGCCAAGGCAGCTGCCGGCTCGCGCTCTACGTCCTGCGCCTGTAGTTCGCACACACGCATTCTCGTGTCTTCAAACGTCAAGCCTTCATGTCGCGCCAGCGCACGCGCCTCAGCTAAGATTGCGAGCACGCGGTTTGTGTCTCCAGCGTGATGAAGTTGATAGGCATGCAGCCACAACAGATGGAGTCGATCGACGCACTTCAACGCGTTCTCGCCCAGGACACGAGCGACCTGGACGTCGAGTTCGCCGTACTCCGCGGTACGGCCAAAACGGCAGAAAAAATGTAGTAACGCAGAGATGCCGGCCGCCCGATCTGCAAGATCGTCGGCCAAGTCTACAAGCTGAGATACACGTGCGACACTCGGCAGGAGCCGCGGGTGCTCGGGCACACCTTGCGAAAGCGCCAACATAAAACTGCTTTGAATCTGCAGTTCGACATGTACCGTCGGGAATGAGGGCGCGCAGGTCAACAGGCGTTCGAGCGTTTCGATCCAGGGGATCATCGGTCGGTAGTCAGCATAGCAATACGTTATATGTCGCAGGATAGCGGAGCATGCAAGCATCTGGCCGAGGCAATCATCTGCAGCAACAAATAACTTATGAGCCGTTTCGAGACTAACACGAGCGGTTTGGAAGGAGGTGGTGAGCTCACAAATGCCACGCCAATAGTTGAGCCAGCTATTTGATCCTACAATCTCCGATGGCAGGCTATCTAGCCAGCCGAGTAATGTCTTGAAGCGAGATTGCGATACCAATAGGGCCGCCACCGAAGATATCAGCAATGCTGCATCAGTCCACGCGCGCGCTTGCAACAGCAAGGTGATCGCACCTTCAGAATCACCGTCGGCCGAGAGCGCATGACTGGCAAGCAGGAGGGATTGATTTCGCTCGTTCGGTGTGGTGCTTTCAGTCAAACGAGCGCGCAGGAATGCGCCGAAAAGGGGATGGTAATAATAGGTGTTCGACGCCGGCCGATACATCGTGAACGCATTCTGGCGCGTAAGTCGATCGAGAATCTTTGCAGCGTTCTTTCGGTTTGTTACTTGGTTCGCGACGGCTACCGAGAAGTGGTCAAACCAACATGTATTAAGTAGGAAATGCTGTAGCGACTGGTCCAGTCGGTTGAATACCTCTGCGGCAAGGTAGTCGAAGACTGTTTGAGAATCTCCGCGCAAATGAGCATTGCTTGTGGCGTCAAAGGAAGGCTGCTGACTCAGCATAAGAGTAAAGGCCGCCGGCCATCCTTCGGTCGCCGCGTAGATCTTGTCAACGTATGCCCGACTAAACAGCCGCCGCCGCCGCTGACGAAGCTTTGCGATGGCGCCAGCTTCCGCGCGAGAAAGTCGAAAGCGGTCCCACAGGATGCATTTCATTGCTTCGTTTGCTCGAAGGCGCGCGAGCTCCGGTCTCGGCTCGTTGCGGCTAATGACCACAAGCTTCACGTGATCCGGTATTTGCTCCATGATAATCGGCAGCAAACTTGTCGCCGCGCCGTCGGATCCTATGTCTTGCCAGTTGTCGAAGACGAACACCGCTCCTCGCGGAAGCCCTGCGAAGAAAGCGCGAAAAAAGTTCCTAGTAAACGTCGGAATTGCGCTCAGATGCTCAGATTGGAAGGATGGCAGGACCGAGTGCTCAGACACGGCACGCTGACGTCTTGCAAGACTCAGGTAATAAAAGAACGAGGCAATATCAGCGTCACCCTCGTCGCATTGATACCAAATTGCTGGCTTGCGTCGAGCACGCAGATAGCCAGACACGACGGTCGTCTTGCCATACCCCGCAGGCGCCGATACCCACAGCACGCGCGCGACGTCGAGTCGATCAAGGTGCGCATAGAGACGCTGGCGTGGATAGCTGCCGGCGACTCTTGGCATTGTGAATTTTGCCAAGCCGCGTGTCGGTCGGCGGCGAGTCGAGCCTCTGACGCGAGTTGGTCTGCTGACGGTATCCGCATTCATGACTAGTCCGTCGATCCTTTTCGAGCAGTATACGTGCGACATGTAAAAAGAGCCCATACGTTTGATGCAGGGCAACATGAAAGTACCGGCGGTCCCTCCGTGACACCGTTTGGGCTCCCATATCGCTTGAGAGCGAGCCTTGGGCTTATGCGCTGAGCCGCGCTAACGGCTCATAGCTCAAACTGGTTAACGGATCCGGGAACTTGTTAGACCTGAGGTCTTGCCGCCGGTGCAGCGAAGCTCGCGGATGTGCAGCGTGGCTGGTTGAACTGATGAGCTGATTGCCAAGGATCTTAATGATCCAATCCTTCGCGGCTTAGCGGGATTGACCCGCGGCTGGATACATATCGCGGAAAGAAGCTAAGAGAGAACGTTAGCTAATAAGACTCTAGCCCTCAACAGCGGAGCCATTAAAAGCTGCGGGTAAGCATTACAGCGAGGGCGTAGGTGAGTCGGGAATCGGAGCGTCCCCAAACGGAACGGGCGGCCGTAAAGCTGAGCATGTTGCGGCCAAATACGTAATCACAGGCGGCCCCTATGTCGGCGTGTTCTTCCAGGCGGAACTTGTCGTGCAATTCCCAGATGGGATTGATGCCGCCGGTTGGGGTTCCCGGCCCGTATGGAATGATCTGCGAATCAGCATACCCATTTCCAAGTTTGATATCGCTGATAGCGCGTACGCTCAGATTTTGCTTCAAGAAATAGCCCAGATCCGCCCCAAAGGAGTTGTAGTTATTGTTGATCCCAAGCACGTGTTGGTTAAAAACATACTGGTAATGACCCAGATAGAATATGTTTGAGAAATCGAACTGGTGGGAAACGTCAACACCGACCCCAATGCGGCGCGTGCGCTGGCCGATGCCAGCTGAACCGTAGAATGGATAGTTATTGCTGGGAACGTACACATCAACCGATGGCGCTACTTCGTATCCGTCAAGATCGGCGTGGTAGCGCACACCAGCGTCCCAGTCCTGCCAATAACCGTGATAATGACCATTGTCGACTTCAGTCGGAGCGCAGTTCGGTGGGCATGGAAGCTGCGGATGCGCGAATTGCCCCGTATATTGGGAGGAAATGTATGGAATACCTAGGTGAATATCCCATTGACTCGCAACGAAATAGGCCGCGTTAAGCTGCAAGGAGTAAAAGCGAACATTGCCGGAATTAGATCCTGCCGGACCATCGTAGTCCCCGTGAGAGTACAGGTCCTGTCCCTGAATGCTTACCCAGCCATGTCCTTGAGGGGCATCCAGGTTGCTGGGTGAAGGCGTCTGAGCCTCATACTCACTATCCGCAGCAATGGCGCCCGAAATCATCGCGCAAACTAAAAGGAGAGCCAGCGTAACGCGGCGCACTGTCATGCTAGTTCCTCTGGATAATTAGGATTTTCGCTCCCGCATAGTCCGCTCTATTGACTTAAGATACTTGTCAACGCCGTCGCTCTGGTACACATACTGCGGAAAGCGTGCGGCGTCGGATTTGTCACCACCGTCAATGACGGCGATCAAAGTCGGCACCTGCGTGGAAGCGGCCAAGTGCGCGGTTAGCGACTCCATTTCCTTTGGACTAGCGATAATCAAGTCGAAATGCCGTGAGGTCAGCGCATCGACTGCGGCCGGCTCTTCCGCGACCACTGTTAGGTGGTGCCCCGCATGTTCCAAACCCGCGGAGATCTGTTTGCTTGAGTCTGCTTCCGAGCTAAAGAGCAGTATGTCAGCGGGACGGCGTGTGGAAAAATCATGATAGCGCATGCCCGTTTTTGACTGGATCATGCTCTCACCGCATGCAAAGGTAACTGACGCGCTCGAAATTAGAGCGATCGTCAAGAAGATTTTACGAGTCTTATACATGGCGCGTCCTTATGTAAGAGTCAAGTCAGAGCACATTGCTATTGAGCAAGCACAACATCAGTTGCGCTGCAGCGATGGTAAACGAAACGCTCGCCTTAAAGAATATCCACGTGCTCAATTCGGCAAACAGGTCTCGACACCCAGGCAGTCCGGAGCGGGATTGTGCCGCGCAGCGTCTTTCCGATGACTTTCTGATTTGCGGCTCGCGTTGGAGCGTCGTCTTGCAGTGGTTGAAACTTCCCGCCGCGAACCACAAATCGAGCATCAAGAGCGTGCGGCGTCTTCGGCGCCTGGTACAAGTCTCACGGTGATGCGGGGCTGTGCGACCGCCCTCGTATACCGCTGCGTAGCCCTCGAGCTACGTCCCGTGAGGTGATTTCCAAGATCATTTACCTTCGGCAGCGCTACCACTTTGGACCGGGACGGATCGCCGCTTATCTGCGGCGCTTTCACCAGGTGGCAATTGCGACCTCCACCGTGCACCGCATTCTGATCCGCCACGGGATGAACCGCCTGCCGGCTAACCAGAAGCGTAGGCCCATTGGGCGAGCCTGGAAGCGATACGAGAAGCCCCAGCCCGGGCATCGATTGCAGCTGGACGTGAAGTTCCTGGAGCGGATCGCAGGCACCGCAAAGCGTCTCTACCAGTTCACTGCCATCGATGATTGCACGCGTATCCGAGTGCTCAAGATCTACGACGCCTGCAACCAGAGTTCGGCCATTCGCTTTGTGAATGAGGTCCTCCGCCGGCTTCCCTTCCGCGTGCTCGTCATCCAGACCGACAATGGCGGCGAGTTCCAGTCCCGTTTTCACTGGCATCTCGAAGCGCAGGACATTCGCCATGTCTATATCCGACCCAGGACGCCGCACTTGAATGGAAAGGTCGAGCGCTCACATCGCGTCGATCAACAGGAGTTTTACCAGCTCCTAGACAAAGACGGCATTGCCGACGACATCCACCTGTTCAACGACAAGCTTCGCGAGTGGGAGAACTATTACAATTACCATCGACCCCATGGAGCCCTCGACGGGCAAACGCCTTACGAGCGGCTTCTGGCAAAATCCACTGCCAGTGTGTCACCGAAGTCTTGAGACCTTACACCCGGCAAGGACCTCGGGGCAGCAGGATTTGAACCTGCGACCCTCTGCTCCCAAAGCAGATGCGCTACCAGACTGCGCCATGCCCCGATCTGGTCACATCCTAACACCTCGAAGACGGCGCGCAACGGCACACAGCGCTATGTTCCGTAGCGAACGGCGCGAATGATGAAAACCGTACCCAGGATCAGAAACAGGGCACTGGCGACGTAGTGAAGAGCTTTGAGCGGCAGACGCTGCGCGAAGGCCTGCCCGAGAAATACGACAGGGGCATTGGCGAGCAACATGCCTGTGGTTGTCCCGGCGACTACGGCGGTCAGATTGGAATATGCCGCGGCGAGCGCGACAGTCGCGATCTGCGTCTTGTCGCCGATCTCGGCAATGAAGAACGCGATGGTGGTCGCGGCAAAGGCGCTCGTGCGACGCACCCCGGGCGAGTCCTCCTCCAAGGTGTCTGGCTTGAGCGTCCAAAGAGCCATGCCAATCATGCTCACCCCGACCACGCCGTCCAAAAGCGCTGGGGTCAGATAGTGCCCCAGACGGACGCCGATGAGCCCGGCGACCGCGTGATTCGCGAGCGTCGCGCAGAGTACACCCGCGAGAATCGGCCACGGCTTGCGAAACCGTGCGGCCAGCATCAACGCGAGTAACTGCGTTCGGTCGCCCATCTCGGCAAGCGCCACGGTCGAAATCGACACGAGGAAGGATTCCATCGGGGGTCTCCAGTGCGAGCGGGGCATAGACCACGGCCGGTACCTGGGCCGCTCGCCGCCCGAGGTCCTGCCGTTGGTCTTGCCATGCCCGAAGGCCCCGAACGCCACAGGCCGCAGCCCAAGTGTGTTGACGTACGGCCCGGTTACGCCGGGCGGCTACTCCCGAAGGAGAAAGCGCTTTGTACCTCATGACGGTAAGCCTGGCAACGGCTCGGGCGCCGTGGCTTTGACGGAGCGCGCGATCGCGACTTTCTTCGAATCCGTCGGTGCAGCGCGCGCGCCGGCTTTGAACCTTTAGCGCGCGGCCGGGAACCCATCGATCAAGGTACCGGAGTCGGATCCACGCGCATGTCCGCGTGCCGTCGACACTGCTTCTACATCAGGACAACAACGGGCGCGCCTCGCCAGACGACGATTTCGCGGGCAGCGACGCTATGACGGCGAGCGACACTAAATTGGCCGAACTTTGCGTGAAATCGTATAGAAATCCCTCGCCCTGCGTTCGAAAGCAGCGGCGCTGCGACTGGCCACCCCGTACCGTGAGCTCGCCTGGATTCAACAGGTGAGTTTCCCGCCTGCAACGCCCGCGCACTTCGATTCGCGGATCGATCGTCTGCCACTTGCTACCCTGTACCTCACGGAACGTTGCAATTCACGTTGCGTCACCTGCGACTACTGGCGCCACGGCAGCGCTGACACGAACCTGGCATCGGTCGAGCGACTGCTGCCGAGCCTTGAGCGCTTGCAAACCCGTGTCGTGCTGTTATCAGGCGGTGAACCGCTGCTGAACCGCGAATGGCAGGCCATTGCCGAGATCCTGAGGACAAGCGGCATAAGGACCTGGCTTCTGACCTCCGGGCTCTCGCTCCTCAAGCATGCGCGACGCGCGGGCCAACTCTTCGACGCCATCACCGTATCGCTCGACGGGACGAATCGCGAAACGTATAGCGCCATTCGGGGCCTGGACGCCTTTGACAAGGTTTGCGCGGGAATCGCTGCGGCCGCGAGCACCGGTGCGCCGGTCAGCGTGCGCGTGACGGTGCAGCGCGCCAACTATCGACAGCTTCCCGCATTTGTGGACATCGCGCGCCAGGCCGGCGCGCGTCAGGTCTCCTTTCTCGCAGTCGACGTCGCAAGCCCGCACGCATTTGGACGCACTGATGACTTCGGCGCGGACGTCGCTCTCAAGCCTGAGGACCTGCCCGTGCTCGAGCAGATTCTGTGCACCCTGGAGAACGACTATGCCGACGCCTTGCGCTCAGGATTCATCGCGGAGAGTCCCAGAAAGCTGCGAAACATTCATCAATACTTTAGCGCCGTCTGCGGGACTGCGGCGTTTCCGCCGGTGCGCTGCAACGCGCCTGAGTTCTCTTGCGTCATTGACGCGCAGGGCCGAGTCAGCCCCTGCTTCTTCATTCCCGGCCCCGCCGGGACCGTGGGGCAGGAGGATCTCGAAAGCCTCCTGAACAGTGACTCGATGATTGCGCTGCGCCAGAGCATTCGCACTGGAGCTCGTCCCGAATGCGAAAAATGTGTGTGCTCACTGTGGCGCGAGCCTGGCAGTCGTGTCTCCAACTTTCTCTTACAGCGGCAAGTCAATGCTTGATCGAGCGCAGAAACCTTGTGTGTCCACCCTTTCGGCTTTGGATGAGCCTGCACGCTTGCCATTGATCGGCGGACTCATCGGCAAGGCAATGACCTTTGCCTACAGGCTCGCCGGGAAGGATCGCTACGACGATTATCGCATCGAGTGGGTGCTCGGTATGCCCTTCGTCGTCGTGCCGAGCGTGTTCAATCCGAAGGTGCCGCGCACCGGTGAGTTCCTCGCGTCGCAGATCAATCTGCCGCTCGTGAATCGCAATACGGTCGTGCTCGACATGGGCACGGGTTGCGGAGTCGGCGCGGTGTTCGCCGCTCGATACGCGCGCCGTGTCGTCGCTGTGGACATCAACGTCGCCGCAGTTCGCTGTGCCGCAATCAACGCGCAGCTTAATCATCTGGAGCACAAGATCGACGTACGGCACGGCGATCTATTCGCGCCCGTGTCGGCAGAGCGCTTCGATCTCGTTCTGTTCAATCCGCCGTTCCTGCGCGGCTCGCCGCGCGATGACCGCGATCGCGCCTGGCGCTCGAGCGACGTCGCGGAGCGATTTGCGGCTGACCTCGGCGCTCACCTGAAGCCCGGCGGATCCGCGCTCGTACTCCTGTCGAGCTTTGGTGATGCAGGCCGCTTTCTCGAGGAGTTCTGCAGGCATGACTTCACCATCGCGGCGCTCGCCGAGCGCCGCTTCGTGAATGAGCGGCTGGCCATATTCAGACTCACACCGCCGGATGCGAAGCAGGCGGCATGAACACGTCACCGGCTCAAGGCAACGGAGGAACGAGGCAGCGGCTCAAAATCGTGCTCTACAATCCCCAGGCGGTCTTCTTCACGATGCCGCTCGCTCTCCTCGCCATCGGCTCCGAGCTCGACCCCGATGTCTATGAGGTGGTGACGATAGACGGACGCCTGGATCCCGACGCCGCAGACACGCTTCTATCTCACATCGACACGGCGCTGTGCCTTGGGGTCACGGTACTCACGGGCGCCCCGATCTCCGATGCCTTGCGCATATCTCGCGCGGCAAAGCAGGCGCGGCCGGACCTGCCCGTGATCTGGGGAGGCTGGCACCCCTCCATGTTCGCGCGTGAATGTCTGCTCGAGCACTGCGTCGACGTCACCGTGCGCGGCCAGGGGGAAGAGACGTTTGCCGAAATCGTCGATCGTCTCGCCGCCGGCCGTAGTCTCGAAGGTTGTGCAGGATGCACCGTGCGCCTCGCCGACGAGAGTATCCACGAGAATCCGCCGCGACCGCTCGCGCCGGTCGACAAATTCCGCGCGCACAACTATGGGCTGATCCCGGTCGAGCGCTACTTCAAGCTCAAGGGCAAGCGGCAGCTCGACTACATCTCATCGCAGGGCTGCAACTTCCGCTGCGCATTCTGTTCGGACCCGTTCGTCTACGGACGCAAATGGGTTGGGCTCGAGCCGACACGGATGGCGCTGCGCTTGAAGGAGCTCTGGGATCAATACCATTTTGATGATGTCAATTTCCAGGACGAGACGTTTTTCACGCAGCGCGAGCGCGTGCGCACGCTCGCCGACCGAATCCTCGAGTCCGGAATGAAAATCACCTGGGCGGCAACCATGCGCGCCGACCAGGGAGTGCGTCTGCCGGAGGAAGTCTGGGCACGCTGCAAGCAGTCCGGACTGCGCCGACTGCTGGTCGGAGTCGAGTCAGGCTCCAATGAAATGCTGAAGCGCATTCGCAAGGACATCAAGATCGAGCAGGTGTTTGCTACCGCCGAGCGGATGCTCCAGTACGACATCGCCGGACATTTTCCCTTTATCGTCGGCTTCCCTGACGAAAGCGACGCGAGCATCCAGGCCACCCTCGACTGCGCGAAGAAGCTGCGCTCGCTGAGCCCGGATTTCCTGACGCCGATCTACTACTTCAAACCGTACCCGGGCAGCGAGCTCGTCACCGAGGCGGTCGCTCGCGGCTTTCGCCTGCCACAGACGCTTGAGGCGTGGGCGCAGTTTGACTACGTCGCCGGATTGCCAGGCCCCTGGGTCTCAGCCGAAAAGTTCAAGCTCATCGAGCGCTTCAAGTTCTTCCACGAGCTGGCGTGGCAGCGTGCCTCACGCAGCAAGAGAATCCTGCAGCAGCTCGCGCGCTTCAGGTGCACACAGGACGAGTATCGATGGCCGGTCGAGATGCTGCTGTCACGCTGGTTTGTCCCGGCGCAGAGACTCTCATGAGCACAGCGTCGCAGGTTCTGCTCATCAATCCGACGATCACAGGGCGTCGCCACGCGCGCTTCCCGCTCGCGGTCCTGAGCCTGGCCGCGGCGCTCGACGGCAAGTACACCGCGAGCATCATCGACGGTAACGTCGACCGCGACTTTGTCGCAACCGCTGTGCGTGCAGCCGGCGAGGAAGGCGTGCGCGCCGTGGGCATCACGGTCATGGGTGGGCCGCAGCTGATTTCCGCGATCGCGGTCTCAAAAGCCATCCGCGCGCTGCGGCCCGCATTGCCGATCGTCTGGGGCGGTGCTTTCCCAAGCGTCTGTCCCGATGCAACCTTGCACGCGCCGTACGTCGACTATGCCGTGCGCGGACAGGGCGAGAACACGTTTGTTGAGCTTTTGAACGCCGCGGACACCCGCCAGCACGAGGCGCTGGGCGCGATCCGCGGTCTCACCTGGCGCCGCGGCAGCGAGGTCATCCACAACAAAGACCGCGTGTTCTCCGCGGCAAGCCTCGGCGCGATGCTCCCCTACAATCATCTCGAGAACCCGCGGCAATATCTGCCCCGGACCTATCTTGGGATGCACACCGCGGGCTACCAAGCAGCGTTGGGGTGCAGGTTTCGCTGCACCTTCTGCGGAGTCGCCACCATGTATCGCGGCAAGATGGCCTTGCCGCCCGCGGCACGTCTCGAGCAGGACCTTGGTTTTATGCAGGACGAGCTCGGCGTCGACTCCATCCAGTTCTACGACCACAACTTCTTCGATCGCGAAGTCGACATGATTCCGCTCTTGGAAGTGATGGCGAAATTCGAGTTGCCCTGGTGGTGCTTTGCGCGCTCGGATGCGCTGGCCAATCTCTCGGAGCGCTCCTGGGCGCTCGTCAAAAAGAGCCGCCTGCGCATGGCCTACATCGGTGCAGAGTCACCGAGCGACTGGTTGCTGCACGACATCCGCAAAGGCACCCGCTCGGATCAGACCTTGGCGGCGATCGAGCAATGCCGCAGCCATGGAGTCGTTCCGGAGTTATCTTTCATGCTGGCGCCGCCGCAGGACCCGGAGGGCGAAACGGAGAAGACTTTCGAGTTCATTCGCCTGATCAAGCGCGTGCACCCCGCGACCGAGGTCATGATTTACATCTATACGCCGCTGCCGCGGGAGGAAAATGCGGCGAGCGGACCTCGAGCACGCATGCCCACCGAGCTGCGCGACGCGGCGGGCCGGCCAGTCGTGTTTCCGCGTACCGCAGATGAATGGGCGCAGCCCGAGTGGCGCGCCTACTGGTGCCACCAGGATGCACCCTGGCTCACCGCACGCCTGCGGCAGCGCATCGTCGATTTCACGACCGTACTGGGGTGCCGCTTCCCGACGATCATGGACATCCGCGCTTCGAGCTGGGGCAAGTCCACTCTGCGGACCCTCGCGTCGTGGCGCTATCGGTACCGAAAATACGATCACCCCTGGGAGCTGCGCGTATCGCGAAAACTCGTCCGTCATTGGGATCCGCGGGTGATGAGCCTGTAACCCGCATGCCGCACACCTCGCTGAACGTCGCTCAGATCAGCTTCTTCAATGATCCCGCGGGCCGCTTGCCGGAGGAGCTTCTCATCGCGTGGCCGTCACTCGTGGACGTCGCCGACGCCGTCTGCGAGGCCGGTGGCCGCGTAGCGGTGGTGCAGGCATGCGCGCATGCGCAGCACCTGGTGCAAAAAGGCGTCCACTATTTCTTTCTACCCTTGGGCCGCGTGCCCTCGGCAGACTGGCATGCCTCTTTGGGCAAGTTGCTGCGCGTCCTCGCTCCTGATGTCTGTCACGTGCATGGCCTCGACTTTCATCCCGAGGTGCTGGCGCTCGCCGCGCTCGCGCCGCGCATTCCCATCGTCCTGCAGGATCATGCGAGCCGGGCACCACGTCTGTGGCGGCGACCCATGTGGCGACGCGGAATGTCCGTCGCCTCCGGCATCACCTTCTGCTCGCTCGAGCAAGCGCGACCCTTTGTCGACGCCGCTCTCGTCGACTCGAAGACAGAGCTGTACGCCATCCCCGAGTCCACCAGTCGATTTTCTCCGGGAGATCAGGCGCAGGCGCGCCGCGTGACCTCCATCACGGGTGATCCTGCCGTGCTGTGGGTGGGGCACCTCGATGTCAATAAGGACCCGCTTACGGTGCTGCGCGGCATACGCGACGCGGCGCGAGTGCTCCCGGACCTGCAGCTTTATTGCTGCTTCGGCACGGCGCCGCTGTTGGGCGAAGTCGAGAAGTGCATTGCCCAGGATCCGCTGCTGCGCGAGCGCGTGCACCTTCTCGGGCGCGTGCCCCACGAGCGAGTCGAACAACTGATGCGGGCGGCGGACCTGTTCGTGCTCGGCAGCCACCGGGAGGGCAGCGGTTTCTCTCTCATCGAGGCGCTCGCCTGCGGGCTGCCGCCCGTGGTTACAGACATTCCGTCGTTTCGCTCGCTCACCGCCGCTGGAACCGTAGGGATGCTGTGGCCGTGCGGTGATTCGCGCGCGCTTGGCGCAGCGCTGGTAGGAAGCGCAGCGCGCATGGGCCCCGACCGGCGTGCCGCAGTGCGCGCGCACTTCGAGCGTGAGTTGTCCTTTGCGGCGCTGGGATTGAAGCTTTGCGCCATGTATCAGGATCTCATCGAGCGCAAGCGAAGCACCGTGCTCTCGGTCCGTGGTGCCGACCCAGACGCGGCGCTGCGGAGTTCTTGAGGAGTCCCCGCCATGGCGCCGGCGGTATCGATCATTGTGCCGACGTTCAATCGCCTGGAGTTCCTTCCCGCTGCGATCGAATCAGTGTTCGCGCAGACCTTTATGGATTGGGAACTGATCGTTGCCGACGATGGCTCAAGCGGCGACACGAGTTCTTATCTGCGCAGCCTAGCGGATCCGCCTCGAGTCAGGGTGCTGTGGCTCGCGCACAGCGGCAAGCCCGGTGTCGCGCGTAATGCCGCGCTCAATGCAGCGCACGGCGAGTTCATCGCCTTTCTCGACTCCGACGATGTGTGGCTCCCGCAAAAACTCGCGACCCAGATGCAGCGGCTCAAGCTGCGGCCCGAGTGCCGATGGAGTTACACGCGCTTTGCCCAGGTAGATGCACTCGGGCAACCGCGGGTTGCTGCAAACCTCAGAGGCTTTCCCGCCCCGTGCGGCTGGATTCTGGAGAAGCTGCTGAGGGAGGAAACGGTGATTGCCCTACCGAGTGTGGTTGTATCGCGAGAGCTCCTGCAGCAGTTGGGTGGATTCGACGCCGAGCTTGCGATGTGCGAAGACGACGACTTGTGGCTGAGGTTAGCGGCCGAAAGCGCCATTGACGGCGTCGACGAGGCGCTCACGCTCATCCGTCGCCACGGACAGCATTCTGGGAGCGATATTGCCGCCTGGCAGGATCGCAGACGTGTTTTCGCGAAGGCGCTGCGCGCCGGCGCGGCAACGCAGCACAGGTGTCTGTTACGCAGACTGCGAGCCGAGATGTCGGCGGGACTTGCGAAGAGCCAGGCCGCATCCGGCGAGCGCCTGGGGGTCCTTGGCACTCTTTGTGCGAGCGTCCCGTACTCCTGGCGTTACCGCGCGTGGTGGCTGGGCGCCCTCATCGCGACGACACGGGCATTTGCACCGGCGGGCGCGCAGGGCCTCATCCGCCGCTATCGCCACCGCGAGATCGCGGATCGCGGCTAAGACGGTCATGAGAACCGATGCGGCGGCGGCGGCGCAGGACTGGCGGGTCAATAACTTTGATCTGATCCGACTGCTCGCCGCCTCGCAGGTGGCTGTCGTGCATGCGATGAGCGCCTTCAAGATCTACGAACTTCATGCCATCGCCTTCAATCTCGGCGTGCGCATGTTTCCCGGCGTGCCGATCTTCTTCGTCATCAGCGGTTTTTTGATTTCGAAATCCTACGAGCGCTCGACGTCGATTCGCGACTACTATCGAAATCGCTGCTTGCGCATATTCCCGGCGCTCTGGGTGTGCCTCGTCGCAAGCCTCGGCGTCATTTTGATGGCGGGTGTCAGCGTTCTGGGTCCGGTAACGACGCGCGCATGGCTTACCTGGTGGGCGGCGCAGATGAGCGTGTATCAGCAGTTCGGTCCGGATTTTCTGAAGCCCGTGGGCTTAGGGTCGCTCAACGGCAGCCTATGGACGATTCCCGTTGAGCTTGAATTCTATCTCCTGCTGCCCCTCATCTATGGCGTGTTCAAGCTGCGCAAGCGGCGCGGTGATCTCGCCCTCCTCGGCCTGCTCGCAGGCAGCCTCGCTCTGCACTGGTTCTACTGCCGGCCATCGCTGTTCTCGGATCCGGCGGACAACTCGCCGGACCACACTTTCCTGGTGGAGACCGTCGTGCCGTACTTGTGGATGTTTCTCGTCGGCGTACTGATGCAGCGGCATTGGACGGCGCTGCGCGGCAGCCTCGCGGGCCGCGCACATTGGTGGTTCCTAGGTTACCTTCTGCTCTGCGTGACGATGAAGCGACTGCATATATATGTCGGCAGTGCGGATATCAGTCCGCTCTTCCTCCTGCCCCTGGCAGGACTCGTCCTGTCGTGTGCGGTATCGCTCCCGACCTTGTCGGACCGGTTGCTCCGCCACAACGACATTTCCTACGGAACCTACATCTATCACGTGCTCGTACTCAATGCGCTCTTGGTCCTCGGTGCGCCAGACAATGCCCTTTCTGTTACAGCTGCATTGGGGATTGCGTTTGCCCTTGGCGCGGCGTCGTGGTGGTGCGTGGAGCGGCCGTTTCTGCTGCACAAAAGGAAGTCATTGCGCGCGGCCATGCAGGCGTCGCCGCGCAGCCGGGAGTTGTACGAGGCGGCGTCACCGCTGCGCCTGCAGGGCTAGGCAGCGGCACTGGGCTCGCGGTCAATGGGAAGGAGTGGCGAGCGGCTGCACTTTTTTTCAAACAGGAGAAAGAGGAACCTGCAGGTGGCCATTTGCGTCCACTTCGACCAATGGCCCTCCGCGACCGCGATGCCGTTGGCACGGTGCTCCTCGTTTGACGGCAGTCCGCGGAACACATGCTCCAGAGTGAAATAGGGTGCGCATTCGGCGGCGCACTGGGTGAGCCGCCGCCGCACGATCGGCGCCTGTGCGCCCGGTACGGAATAACGGCCGCTTAGCCACAGGCGCGGGGCATTGCGCCACCACCAGCCGTAGCGCAGATCGCCGATAAAATAGGGGTTGAGAACGCTTGCCAGGACCTTGCCTCCCGGTCGCGTCACAGCATGAAATGCTGCAAACAGCTCATTGAGATCGCCGATCAGGCTGAGCGGCGCAAAATTGGCGGTGACGAGATCGATGGCATGCGTGGCAGAGGCCCGATGACGGGCCAGAAAATCCGGATAAGTCCCGGTCTCCAGGGTCACGCTGCCGGCGTCAATCAGATCGCGGCAATGCTCGGCAAAGAACTCGCACATCTTCGTGTCGACGTCGTACGCCGTCACTCGGCGACCGTGCGCGGCATAGAACCGGGCATCGATGCCAGTACCCGCGCCGAAATCAAGGAGTGCGGCGCCCGGGCTCGCAACCTTGAGCGCGAGATCCAGAAATGCCATGCGCGCGCGCCGGTCCGATTCCAGTGCAGTCATTTGCTGGACGTATTGCGCGCCGGTGATGATCTCTCGGGAAGCGCCGTCTCGCATCACGGGATCGCCGCGACCGCGAGCGTGAAACTCTGCAGAAAATGAAAATCCGCGCGGCGCAGCGCAAATTGCGGATGCTGCGGATCGCACAGACGCGCAAGCTCGGCGAAGTCCGCGGCGTCGAGGTAGGGTCGCAGCCGCTCACCCCAGCTGCCGCGGAAAATCGCCTCGAGCATATAGGCCTCATCAGCGGGCGCCAACGGCGCGACGCGCTCGATCATGCAGGTGTGCGAGGTGACGTTGTGCAACTGCGCGCGCCGCAGGAGTCCCACGAGGCCCCGTATGCCGGCAAGTGCGCGTTCGTCGAGGCCGTAGCGGTCGCAGTAGTAACGACGCACCGCTTCGTTGGTCACGCGTTCGAGCCGCGCGTCCCAGGCAAAGTACATATCGGGCACAAGCGAGCTTTGACCGAGCGCGATGCGGCCGCCGGGCCGCAGCAGCGTCGCAAGCCTGCGGACGCCTTCGACGGGACTGCGCAAGTGATTGATGGTGTTCACCGACCATACGAGATCGAAGCTGCCGCGAGCGAGCGGCGGCTGCATGAGGTCGGCCTGCAGCACCGCGGCGCCCGCACCCGCGCAGGCGTGCGCCGCTCTGATGTGCGCGGATGCAAGATCAAAGCCGACCACGAGACCTCCTGGCTCGGCGGCTTGGCGCAGCCACGCAAGTGCTGCACCGGTACCGCACCCGGCATCGAGGACTCGCATCCCCGGTTTAAGATCGAGACTTGCCATCGCTTGCCGCAATTCAGGCGCGGCGAAAGAATTGAAGAGCTGCAATTTGTAGGCATAGTCGCGCGCGCTCGTGTCACCGAGAAGACCCGCGGTGGCGATCGTGTGCGGCGCGGGGTCGTCAATCCGAGAACGAGTGAAGGAAGTCGCGGGTTCTGACACGCTGTTCGCGCAGCTTCCTTCAGAAGAAGCCGTGCACCTCGAGAAAGTAGAGTCGCACGTGCTCGGCATTATCCTGCGGAATGCCATCCGAGTAGCGCACGCCCGCCCGCAGCTGCAGGAACTGAATGGGCGTCAGCTCGTAGACTAGGCTCCAGCGGGTCTCTGCATTCTCTGCCACATTGCGGTTGGGATCCAAATATTCGCTGGTGATCTTAAGATTGTTGCCGGGGGCCAGGAGCCAGTCTGCCTCTAGGAGCGTCGCGAGCATCTTGCCGCCGCTGTTGGGAATACTCTTGTCGTCGACGAGTTCAGCTTGGGCGAGCCACGCGATAGGACCGCTCTTGAGGCCGCCGAAAAGAGCCAAGGCACTCTTGTTGCCCGCCGCCGCGTCATTGAAATTCGCACCCAGTCCCAGCCGCCACCTTGGTTCGACGTAGATGAGCTGCCCGCTGTACTGCTTGCCATGATCGACCTCGGGACCTCCCGCGGTGCCGTTGCTCACCGCAAACTGCGCATCCCACGCGTTGTGCTCCCAGCCGAACTCGGCGCCCTGATCGGGCGTCGTCATGTTGATACCCGAGACCGTTTGGATGAAGGCGGTTTGATCCTGCAGTCGCAGTCCAAAGGGCAGATACAGCTGTCCCGCCTTCAGATACCACTCGTGCGACGCTGACCAATACATCCCGTAGACTTCGCGGTTGAGCGCTCCACCGGGCGCGACCTGCTCATCCACATACACGGCGAGCCGTGTCGGAATGACGCTGGCGTTCAAGTAGATGCGTGCCTGCTCGAGAGCGAAGGAGTCGACCGAGGCACTGCCGGGGGTCGTCTCATATTGGCCGTCAAAGCGCACATCGCCGCCGACGCTCAAGAAGCGGTTGATCTCCCCTGCCCAGGTGTCGGCGCCGGTATCGAGATGGTCGTGCGGCATGATCCGCTGCGCGAATACATCTCCGAAGGGTGTGCGCAGCCCGCCGCCGGTCGGATTGACATGGCACTGCCCGCACTTCAGACCCGTCTGCACGGCAAGATAGGGCTCCGCATGCGCTGCGCTCGCAAGCAAGGCGAGCACGAACAACGCGTGCCGCAACAACGCGCGAAAATCGCAAATCTTCATGGCAGCGCTGCGACGGCAAATGCAAACGCCCGATCGGCGCCAAGAGTCCCGGCATTGACATCCGCCAGGGCGCCTCCGCCCACGCCGCGCACGCTCACCCGATACGATCCGGGACCCAGCGGGATGCGTGGCAGGATGATGATGACGGTGGGATCGCCAGTGGCGAGCGCAGCGCGTAGCGGCAGCGGCCGCAGCGCCTGGGTGTCGGACGTGTCGATCCGCTCGAGCGTGATGTTCGCGTCATTGACGAGCGATGCGTCAATCTCGTGATTGAAGGCGACGATGATCTGCCGCAGAGGTGCCGGCACGCGCGCGCCGTCAAGCGGCGCTGTGCCGGTGAGGATGAAGGTTTGTCCGTCCTCGCGCCGGGAGGCCGTCTGCATCGCAGAGGAATTTGGCGCGCCGTCCGTGATCCACTGGCGGATCACATCGATGCTGGCCTGCGGCAGATAGGGACCGCCCAGGGGCATCTGGCCGCCGACGATACCGGGGCTACCCTGGAGCTTCAGGACGATATAGCTCTCATCCGGATTTCCCGGCATGACCCGCAGCAGACTCGGGACTTCTGCGCTCGGTACGCCGACGAGCAGGCTGTAGCTGTCGGCCGCATCCAGCCGCAGTCCCTCAGGCGCGCTCGCCCCGATATGGCAGCGTGTGCAGATGGGCGTGAATACATTGTCCTGGATCGACTGCAGGTTGGCGCTCAGCGGTTCGTTCGAGCCGCTGCCTTCGGAGCCTATGGGCTGTCCGTTCTGATCCAGGCCGGCCCCGTTGCCCGCGCAGCCCGCGCACGTCAGGGTTGCAAGCACTGCCAGCCTTCGTGCTCCTCCGCTCCACAGCATTCCGATGGCTCGCGCGTTTGGAAATCTGCGAGTTAGTACCCGCCGCGCGGACCCACGGTTTCTCGGCCGCAAAAAAGAAAATTCTTGCCGCGCATGTATGCCGCACGCCTGGAGCACCCCGCACCTGAGCACGCTGCGCGTTGTACGGAAATTTCCGCTCGTGCTTGAACCTTATCAGCCAAGGCAGGAACTGACCTCAAGACGACAATTATCAGAGCGCACTCGCCCCCTGTGGAACAGGGTGCGCGGGTGTGCGGACGTCGCAACTGCACGCAACCCGAGCGCTCAAGAGCATGCTGTCGATCTTGGTGGGCCACTCCTATTTCCTGCGGTTTGACCAGAAGCAATGGGAACGCGCCAAGCCTTATCCGCCGCTCGCCACCTTGCAGGTCGCCGCACGCCTGCGCCACGCGGGACACGCGGTGACCGTCTTCGATGCGATGCTCGCGCAGGACACCGGCGAATACGCAGCGCAGCTGCGCCGCGATACACCACAGGTCGTGGTGCTGTACGAGGACAACTATAACTACCTGAGTAAAATGTGTTTGGCCACGATGCGCGCCGCGGCCTGCCGGATGATCGCCGATGCACGCCGCAACGGCGCGCGCGTCATCGTGGCAGGATCCGATGCATCGGATGCGCCGCAGGCGTATCTCGCGGCAGGGGCCGAGGTGGTGCTCATCGGCGAGGGCCTGGCAACCTTGGGCGCCCTTGTGGAAAGACTCGACTCCTGCGCTGGGCTGCCCACGTCAGAGCTCGTGGCGGGGCTCGCAGGCGTTGCCTCCGAAGCAGGCAGCGGCTCGCGTGCTGATCTTAAGGCGCTGCCCCTGCACGCCTATCCCGCGGAGCTTCCCGCCTGGGACCTCATCGACGTCGAGCGCTATCGCGCGCTGTGGCGCGCCGCCCATGGTTACTTCAGCCTCAACATCGCGGCATCACGCGGCTGTCCCTTCCGCTGCAACTGGTGCGCGAAACCGATCTGGGGAAACCGCTATCTGCAACGGCCGGCCGCGGATGTCGCCGCCGAAATGACGTACTTGAAGCGCACCTTCAATCCCGATCATGTCTGGTTTGCGGACGACATCTTTGGCTTCCGTGTGGATTGGGTGACGGATTTTGCTGCCGCGGTGCGCGCGGCGCGCGGCTCCATACCCTTTACGATTCAGACGCGCGCCGACCTCGTCAGCAGCGCGATGGCGCGGGCACTGAAGGTCGCCGGTTGCCGCGAGGTCTGGATTGGCGCCGAGAGCGGCAGCCAGAAGATTCTCGATGCGATGAACAAGGGCACGCGGGTCGAGGATATTCCGCGGGCGCGCGAGCGCCTCGCGGAAGAGAACATTCGCACGGCGCTCTTTATCCAGCTCGGCTATCTCGGCGAGGAACTGGAGGACATTCTCGCGACCCGCAGGCTTCTCGAGCGCGCCTGCCCCGATGACATCGGCGTCAGCGTCTCCTATCCGCTGCCGGGCACGAAGTTCTACGATCTCGTGAAGCAGCAACTGCAGGCGAAGACTCATTGGCAGGAGAGCAACGACCTGGAAATGATGTTTGCGGGGACTTACGTTTCGGATTTCTACCGCAGCGTTCGCGACCTGTTTCACGATCAGGT
>Ga0302324_100005015_pt1 | contig 29061 bp, 18 predicted proteins | sample Palsa_T0_1_FD_201949 | JGI IMG/M metagenome (GOLD analysis project Ga0302324, IMG submission 201949) | Peat permafrost microbial communities from Stordalen Mire near Abisko, Sweden - Palsa_T0_1 | ecosystem: Environmental > Terrestrial > Soil > Palsa > Peat permafrost | place: Sweden: Abisko...
CCAGCGCATACGCGGCCGTGGGTACTCGCCGGGCGTTGTCGGAATCCGAAACATTGGAAGACGATTCAAGCAACGACTGACCCGGACGCGCCTGCCTGAACTCCTGACCGGTCCTTCAGTTCCTTCTCCCACCGGGAGAAGGCGCCCGAAAGGGCGGATGAGGGATGCCTCGCGGCCGCATGATAGGTCTTTCCCTCATCCGCCTTCGGCACCTTCTCCCGGTGGGAGAAGGAAGGCCATGTCGTAGCCCGGATGGAGGCGCGTAGCGCCGCAAGCGATTTTCAACAGCGAAGCTGGTGATCCGGGGCACTTCCCCCTAAAGCCCAGAAGTGATTCTCAACAGCGAAGCTGGTCAATCCACTTCGCTGCTTCCGGGGCTTTATCGGAGGAAGGCCCGGATTACAGCGCTGCGCGCCTTCATCCGGGCTACTTGCCCAACGACGTCCGAGAGGTCGCCCATATCCACTCCCGCACCTGCAACCCGCGCAGTACAAACTTCACTGTGTCGAATCGACAGCACGTCGCAGCGCGGCGCCAAATCTCCACCCGCATTCAGACCGTTCATGGGGCGACGGCATTGAAGCGGCCGTTCAGACACCTCCTGCTGGACCAAACACGCCTCAGGCGCAGCAGGCGTGCCCCCTACGCACTGACCGATAACGCGCGGCCTGTTACTCTTGTGTCTGCGCCGCGGCTCGCCTGGTTGCACGATTTCGGGTCCACCCGCCGCGTCTTCCGAGGCGTGACGTTGCCCACGCTCGCTACGCGCTGCAGATCCCCTTCCTACACGAATACCCCTGCACAGCCATGACCACCACCCATTTGATGTCCACCAGCGCGATCCGCACGAGCTTCCTGGAGTTTTTCCGCGCGAAGGGCCATGAAGTCGTGCCGTCCAGTTCTCTCGTCCCGGGCAACGACCCGACCTTGCTGTTCACGAATGCGGGAATGGTGCAGTTCAAGGACGTGTTCCTGGGCGCCGAGAAGCGCAGTTATCGTCGCGCCGCATCATCGCAGCGCTGCGTGCGCGCCGGCGGCAAGCACAACGATCTCGACCAGGTCGGCTATACCGCGCGCCACCACACGTTTTTCGAGATGCTCGGCAACTTCAGTTTCGGCGACTATTTCAAGCGCGAGGCGATCCACCTCGCATGGACGCTGCTGACCGATGTGTGGGATCTGCCGAAAGGCAGGCTGCTGGTCACGATCTATCACACCGACGACGAAGCCTTCTCGATCTGGAATGAGGAGATCGGTTTGCCCGCCGAACGCATCATCCGCATCGGGGACAACCGAGGCGCGCAATACGCGAGCGACAATTTCTGGCAGATGGCCGATACCGGACCATGCGGTCCGTGCAGCGAAATCTTCTACGACCACGGCGCGCACATTCCGGGAGGACCTCCGGGTTCGCCTGACGAGGACGGCGATCGTTTCATCGAAATCTGGAACCTCGTGTTCATGCAGTACGACCGCCAGTCCGACGGAACCCTGCTGCCGTTGCCGGCACCGTGCGTCGACACCGGCATGGGACTGGAGCGCGTTGCGGCGGTGCTGCAGCACGTGCATTCGAACTATGAGATCGACGTGTTCCAGCAGTTGATCAAGGCCGCATCCAGGCTCACCCACACCGCCGATCTGGAAAACAAGTCGCTACGCGTGATCGCCGACCACATCCGCGCATGCAGCTTCCTGATCGTCGATGGCGTGCTGCCATCGAACGAGGGCCGCGGCTATGTGCTGCGCCGGATCATCCGCCGCGCATTGCGTCACGGCTGGATGCTCGGCACGCGCGAGACGTTTTTCTGGAGGATGGTCGCGCCGCTGATCGTGCTGATGGGCGATGCCTATCCCGAACTCGCGCTGAGGCGCGCGGTCATCGAGGCCGCCTTGCGCATGGAAGAGGAGCGCTTCGCCGAGACGCTGGGTTCGGGCATGAAGGTGTTCGAGGAAATCGTCGCGCGCGCGCTTGACGCTGAAGACTCCCCCACCATCGATGGCGCCGATGCGTTCCGTCTGTACGACACCTTCGGATTCCCGGTGGATCTCACCGCCGACATCGCGCGCGAGCGTGGCCTTGGTGTGGACATGGCCGGCTTCGAGACAGCGATGAGCCGTCAGCGCGAGCAGGCGCGTGCGGCAAGCCGTTTCGCGGGCGTTGGCGCGCTGCCTGCCGAACTCGTGGCGAGTCTTTCGCCGACCGGATTCCTGGGCTACGACCAACTCACCGCCGATGGTCTGCGCGTGGTCGCGATCCTGCGCGATGGCCGCACCGTCGAGACATTGGATGCGGACGAGGAAGGCACGCTGATCCTCGACAAGACGCCGTTCTACGCCGAGTCTGGCGGTCAGGTTGGCGATCGCGGGGAACTGTATGCCGGCGAGATGCGGTTTGCGGTCAACGATACGGTGAAGCTCGCCGGCACGTTCTTCGGGCACGTCGGCAAGCCCACTGGCGGCATGCTGCGCGTTGGCGATACGGTAGAGGCGCATGTGGATGGCGAGCGTCGCCAGGCGATCGTGTTGAATCATTCCGCGACGCATCTGCTGCACGCCGCCCTGCGCAAGGTGCTCGGCGAACACGTGACCCAGAAGGGTTCGTTGGTCGCGCCCGATCGCCTGCGTTTCGACTTCGCGCATTTCATGGCGATAGCGCCTGCGCAGCTTGCGCAGATCGAGTCGATCGTGAATGCCGAGATCCGTCGCAACGTCGAGGCCGAAGTGCATCAGATGGGCATGCAGGAAGCGCTCGACTTCGGCGCGATGGCCTTGTTCGGAGAGAAATACGGCGAGCACGTGCGCGTGCTGAAGATGGGCGATTTTTCGACCGAACTGTGCGGCGGCACGCATGTGCATCGCACCGGCGACATCGGCGTGTTCAAGCTGCTCGCCGAATCGGGCATCGCTTCGGGCGTGCGTCGCATCGAGGCGGTGACAGGGCAGGGCGCGCTCGATCACATCGCCAACGAGGAACGGCGCTTGACCCAGCTCGCGCGACTGCTCGGTGGTGGCGTCGGCGATGCCGAGGACAAACTGCGCCAGTTGATCGATCGCCAGAAGAAGACCGAGCGTGAACTGGAACAGCTGAAGTCCAAGGCGAATGCGGGTGCGGCGAGCGATCTTGCCGCAACCGCGCAGCAGGTCGGCGCGATCCGCGTGGTCGCGGCACGCCTTCAGAACGTCGACGCAAAGGCGCTGCGCGAGAGCGTTGACCAGCTCAAGCAGCAGCTTGGCGACGCGGTGATCGTGCTCGCTTCGGTGGCCGATAATCGCGCAACACTGATCGCCGGCGTGCACGGCGAGGCGCTCGATCGCATCAAGGCAGGCGACCTGCTCGCGCACATCGCCGCGCAGATTGGCGGCAAGGGCGGCGGTCGTGCGGATCTTGCGCAGGGCGGTGGCGAGGATGGTCCGGATTTGCTGTTGGCGCTCGATGGCGTGCGCGATTGGGTCGCCCAACGGGTCGCGTCGTAGCCCATCGGTCATGGGTCGGTTGCATTGCACCTGAACGGCGTGCTCGCTACCATCCACGCAGTCGATCTGATTGCGGTACCTTGGCAATCACACGAGCAACCCCGGAAGGACGCCGTGGGAAGGAGAAGAAGATGTTGATCTTGACCCGTCGGGTTGGCGAAACCCTGATGATCGGCGATTCGGTAACGGTGACCGTGCTTGGCGTGAAAGGCAACCAGGTGCGCATCGGCATCACCGCGCCGAAGGATGTTGCCGTGCACCGCGAGGAAATTTTCCAGCGCATCCATCGCGACGATGTCGTCGTGAACGGCGCGATTCCGGCTGCCTCCAGCAACGGCGGTGATCTTTCCGGTTTACCCGCGAAGCCTTAGCCGGTATCCTTCGCGTCCGGTCTGTCGCGACCTCGTCGCGCGCAGATCGCGCCCGCAGCATGGAGGACGCCGGCCCAACCGTCGCCCCTAACCACGCTGAAGGGCTCCACGCAGCAAACCCGGAGAGATGCCCGAGAGGCCGAAGGGGCTCCCCTGCTAAGGGAGTATCGGGTCAAAAGCCTGATCGAGGGTTCGAATCCCTCTCTCTCCGCCACACATTCCCTGCGATTGGCGCTGCCGCGACGCGACGCCAGTGCCAAATCAATCAAATTCGGGGGTCTGGAGTGCAAGCAGCGCCGTGGTCGGCGTGCGAAGCGTTGATCGGCACGGTGATCCGGCGCCGAGATGCCAGCCGCTTAAGGCGCCATTCTTTAAGCGAGAGGGAAGAATGCTACCGATCCGGCGCGCGGCTCAAAGCAGCCGGACCGGCCTGCGAGTCTGCTCTGACCACATTCCCACGACCGGCACGGCTGCCAGCAGGAGGCCAATCAAAGTTTCCATGTACAGGCCGTACTGAAGCGGGATGTTCAGTTCGTTGTGGTTGAGGTGCGGCCAAGCCGTGAGGACGGCAGCGACCAGCAATAATGTGATCCCCAGCGTATCGAGCGTCAGCAAGCGGAGCATCGACCGACGCCAGCTCTGCAGCCCGAACAGTGCTTTGCGGTAGCGTTCCCGTTCTTCTTGGCGTGCGCGAATCGCCCGCTGCGCCGTGTCTGCCTGCGATTCGGCTTGCAAACATGCCATGAGCCGAGCGTCGAAGTCCGTCCCCGTGTCGAGGCCGCCGAAGAGGGCCAGCAGATGTCTGTCGAGTTCTGTAACCGGCGTGCTCATGTGCTCACACTCAAATGTTGACGGCCGCGCTCAATCGGGCCCGCGCGCGATGCAGCAAGGTCTTCACAGTTCCGACGGGCATCGACAACATGGTAGCCACCTCTTCGTGAGATTGCTCTTCCATATAGAAAAGCATAATCACCTGCCTTTGCTTCGTGGGGAGCTGATCGACCAGCCCCAGAAGCGCAGCGCGCTCGAGCGTCGCATCCGCTGATGAAGCAGAGTCGGCCGACTCCACCGCATCCATCACTTCCGGATCGCTGAGAGATGAATGCGGGCGCCGCGCACGCAGCGCTGAGAAGCTCGCGTTTCGGGCAATCGTGTAGATCCACGTGGACAAGGAAGCACGCCCGTCAAACCTCGGCAGGGCCCGCCAGACCTTGATGAATACGTCCTGGGTCACGTCTTCTGCCGCCTCGCGGTTGCGAAGAAAGCTGTACGCCAACCCGAAGACCCTGCGTCGGAAGGCAGGCAGTAGCAGGGCGATCGCCTCATCGCGGCGCTCCGACTGCACGAGCTCCATGAGTCTGGCATCGCTCAGCACGGCGTCGCATTGCCCGTTTCGTCCGTCCTCAATGTCCTCGCTCGCCCTTTAAGGCGCCTGATCGCTACCGGACGCGGGCGCTTCGCGTTTCGGGTCTGCCGCGCCGCGTCCTTCCACGAAATAGAAGATGAGATAGGCGGCACCGACGGCGACCGCGATCCAGCCTCCCATTTGGGCCCGCACCCACTCGCCCTCGCCAAATGTGAGGGCGAGGCCCACACCGAGCCAGATCAGACCGCGCAGCAGATAGCGTGGGCGCGGCGGCACCGGCTCGGGCTGTGGAAGCGACTCCGGCGGCAGCTCGAGACCCTTCTCGATGGCCGCCATGCGTTCCTTATGGCGGCACTCCACCTCGTGAACCTTGCGCCGGTACCCAACCAGGATCCAGATGATTAATGCAGCCAGACTCACCGTGACGGAGATGATCGGAATCAAGAGGGACAGCGTAGCGTCTGACATGGTCACAACCTCTTCTTCAGCCGATCAGTGTGTGCACAATCCATTCGATCTCCGGACAGTGCCGCGCGATCAGATAACCAGCGATCGCACCGATCAGGGCGGCTGACAGGGTATCGTTCATCGCACTCTTCCAACGTATCCATTCTCGCGCGTCACAGGGGTTGATACGCCTGGGAGGCTCGCTGAGTTTCAGGGTATCGACACTTTTTATTAGGGGGAACCCTTGTGCTGGCCAACCCCCGTGCCATCCCCTCTCCAGCCCTCCCCCGGTCGTTGGTAAGGTGAATAGGCGATCTGCAGCGTCGCATTGCGATGAACGAACCAATCCCTCTCGAGGGTATTGGAAGTGTGATCCACTCTGTTGCACGAACCAGAGAGGTATCCTCTTATCGCGCTGGCGTCAGCGCCCGTGCACATTTTGCCGCGCGCCGGCGGGTCCCTTTTTTCGCAGTCCGATGCTGAAGTCAATCTAGGAAGTGCACTCGTGATTCCACTGAACACGCCGCAGGCGTTGACGCCTCGCGCATTCTGGTATATCGCCCTAAGGACTCTCTTGGTGTCTCTGCTCGCCCTGGGATTGGGCAAGCTGGTCGCACTGGGGGCGAACTCCCCGCACGGGGCCTGTCGTGGTGCGTTGTGCGGAACGGTCACTGGTTCGCACCTGGCCGGCTTCATCTATCTGTTCGCCGCATTTCTTGCGGTCCGCGCTCTGGTGAACTTCAGATCGCTGTCTTTCGTGCTCACGGACAAGAACATCAGCATCAGTTCCGGCGCGTTGTTTCGCAATTCCTGCACCATTCGCTTCGATCGCATTCAGGATGTGCGCCTGCTTCGCAATCCGTTGCACCTGATCCTGGGACTGAAGTCAGTCGCCATCTGGACGGCCTCGCCCGACCAGCGCATAGGAAATTCAAAGCGACCCGACGGACTCCTCGTCCTAGATGCAGGCGAGGCAGATTGGCTCAGGGATTACTTGTCCGATCCGGGGCAGGGAGCGCGACAGGACTTCGCAGCCGGCCATGGCAGTGCGGTACCGACGGGCGCAGCCCGCGCACAAGCGAGCACGGGTATCGGAGCATTCGCAGCCGTGGGCGGCATTGTTGCTCTGGCGATCGTAGCCCTTTGGCACGGGACGCCTTCTTCCACCTCTGCATCGCCCACTAGCGCGCCGAGCGCGCCTACCTCCGCCGACTCACTGAGTGCCGCTTCAGCCGGTGGAACGAGCGGCAGCGCCGCGCCGTCCTCGCGTCCCGATGTCGAGCGCTCCTCCCCGGTGACTCACCCGCTCAATCCTCAGTTTGCGCTTGTCTGTGCCATCCATCAGGGGAGCCCCGGGGGCATGACGGCCTGCTCGGAGCTCGGCGAAGCGCGGCGCTGTCAGCAGGAGTCGGGGTACCCATCGCAACCTACCCAAGAGGCTGCGGTCTTCACGATCGCGAACCGCAGTCGCGAGCCCGTCAAGTTCTTCTGGCTCGACCGCTCAGGCGTGCGGGCGCTCTATGCAACGCTTCCACCGGGCGGGCATGTGGATCAGCAGACTCACGTGGGCGCGCACTGGCTGGTCTCGACTGTGGATGGTCGCTGCGTGGGTATTTTCAACGCCGCAACAATGGCCATCGGGATCTATTAGAACTCTGTAAGGGCGGCGACCGCGCAGCCAACCGTGATGGGCGCGGAATGCGCCTTATCACTCGGCCAATGTTCCGGGTGCGCCTTGCGGCGCGCAGTAGCTAGAGAGGCCCTAATGTCAGTGCCGCCCCAGCCTTGGTTCTGGCCATGTAGCATTGCGAAGAAGGGCGCTGAACTGCTGTCCAGCGCGACCGAGTTCACGGTCAGCCCGATGCACAAGGCGCGGACTCCAGCGGTAGCGCGAGCCGCCGACATATTTCAACTCTCGCAGCGTACCCTGTCTAAGCTCGCTATGGATGAGGTACAAGGGCATCCATCCAAAGCCAACCCCCATCAGGAGCGCTTCCTTTTTTGTGTGGTGACTCGAAAAGTAGAAAGCACGTTCGCAGCCAAAGAGATGACGATCAAAACCTTGTTCTTCGCTGGAGTGCTGCACCGATAGTTCAACATGACTTTGCAACTCTGCCAAAGAGACTCGCTTCGACTTAGCAAGCGGATGTGACCGCGCTACACAAAGGATGCAGTCGATTGGAGGAAGTGCCTCCTCATGCAGGTATGGATCGGCCGCATAATCCACTGCCAACATCAGATGAGCGTTTTCCCTTTCGAAGCACGCCTGCACACCCCGCAAGAATTCGACTCGTAGCTGTACTCGAGTAGGTACGCGCGCAGCCGCGAGTGTCTTCATTGCAGATAAGGTTGGGTCAAGCGGTAGAATCCCATCCACGATGATCATCAGGGAGGGCTCCCATCCCTCCGAGAATTGTCTCGCCACAGACTTCACATGCTCTGCTTGAGCCAGCAACCGACGCCCCTCTGCGAGAATCACTTCGCCGGCGGGCGTTAACTGCACCCTGTATCCTTCGCGGTTAAAGACTTTCACGCCAAGTTGTTGCTCGATTTTCTTCACCTGGTGACTGACGGCTGACTGAACCTTATGTAAGCGCTTGGCAGCTCGCGCAAAACCACCACACCTTACGACCGCTTCCAGCGCCTCGAGGCTATTAAGATCGAGCTGCATCGGTATTCTCGCTTTAGATCGAGTTCATCGAAATCATACGCTTTCATCGAACAACGGGGCGACTTATCCTCCTATTGCTCTTAGTCTTCAGATGCCTGGGTAAAACATGAGCGGACCTCCAGGGCGCCTTTGGAGGCAATGGCTACGCTGGCGCGCTGTCTACCCTGAACAGGTTAGTGGTCCCCGATCACAGGGCTGTCGCACGTCCTTGTTTGCTTCTTGGGCGAAAGCTAAGACGAACTTCGGCGACGGAGATCACGCTATTTAAATCGCTCGGTATCATTGCTGAGGAACTGACGCTCGCACAACACGTATTGGAATGCGCCTCGGCCGAAAAACTGGAGTCGGCCTGGCCTTGGAGTGACGCCGCATCCAAGGACCGCGGTGAGTTGGCTGACTGTCGTAATTAAGGGGACTGCCTTAACCTAAGTGGTGGAACATGCCTCCCAGAGGAATTCAATATGTCCGCTATCGTGGGAAATGATTGGAATGTGCAACGAGGCTATTTCAACACGGCGCTTCGCGGCATTCCCCCTCGAGCATCCGTCGAAGCGGCGCAGCAAACACTTGAGTTGTGGAGCCGAGGGGAGCTCGACTGGATTAAATGGTTGGACGATGTGGAGCGAGTGCGGAGCGCGTTTGCGGCCCTGATCGGGATTCCACCAGCGCAGATAGGCGTGGGACACACCACGGCGGGGCTTGTGAATGTCGTCGCCTCTAACCTCAAATCGAATTCACGAGTTCTAGTCCCGGAAAAGGAGCATAACTCGAACACCATACCTTTTCTTGGTCAGCAACACCGCGGAATCGTCGTCGACACGGCGCCATGGACTGAAATGGCAAACCGTATCTCGGGAGAGCATGCGGTCGTCGCTCTTTCCCTGGTGCAATCCATCGATGGATCTATCGCGGACCTGCGCACCATCTCACAGAGATGCCGACAAACGGGAAGCTTGCTTTGTGTCGATGTAACGCAAGCCGCCGGCTGGCTTCCATTTGATGCATCGCTTGCGGATATTATCGTTTGCTCTTCTTATAAGTGGCTGATGGGTCCAAATGGTCCCGCATTCATTTGCTTGCGAAGTGACCTTGTTGAATCGTTTGGGCAATTGCAGCCAAACTGGTTTGCGTGTACCGAACCTCATGCGGCGCCTTATGGAGTGCAGTTTGCGCCGACCAGCTCTGCGCGAAAATTTGATGTCGTTCCTGCGTTGATCTCGGCGAGTGCTCTGCTGCCATCCCTTGCTTTGATAAATCAAGTGGGCGTGGAAACCATACACCGCCATAACACCGGGCTTGCAGAGAAATTATGTGCGCGACTGAGCGTTGCCTACAACGGATCATCCATCGTCATGCTGGAGGTCCCGGAAGCCACACAAAAGCTGAAACCGCGCGGAATCCGAGCCACGATAAGGGGCGATCGGGTTCGCGTGGCAATTCATATTTACAACGACATGGAGGACGTCGAGGCGTTGGTCAAAGCGGTCCTGGCTCGCTAACGCAGCCGGAGCACCCAGGACGCTGTGGTGCCCGTTGCGCTGTGCCTGGCAACCGATGGCATGCATGACCTCACTGCCGCACGGCCTGCTTGGGTGGGGCCAGGGACCTCGAGAAAGTGCGTGGTATCGACTCCCATCCACGCATTGGCGGCGACAACTGCGAGGACAGGTCCGATGCTGGAAGCTCCGGTCCAGTGGCATCGCGGGATGAGAGCTTCCTACCAATGCCGAGATGCGGAGTGGTGAACAGGTTGCGATCGACTCGAGGTCTTCATCGCGCAAACAGGATCACAATTCGAGATCAGATCGATCGAAATCAAGCGCTTTTTCGTGACAGCAGCGCTCGTTAGTCTTGCCAGGGGCCAGGGGGACTAAAGGTTAAGGCAGCTCGTGGGTTTGGAGCCGTTTACTGCAGCGGACCCACCGTACGAGCAGCCGATGCGCGCTGACCTGACCGGCGGGCTCGAGACGCGCACTCCGAAGCGCGTGGTAGCGAGCTCGCTCGGATCGGTGCCGAGCTTTCGTGCTGCCAGTCCCTATCCTCGGCGTACCGGCAGAGCGCGCGGTATTTGAAAGATGACACCTGCTCGGCGCTACTCTGCATTCTCGCTAGGTCGCCACGCTCTGCTAAAGAGGGCTTGGCCACGGGCTTGGCGCTCGGACAAACCTAAATCCAGCTATGACGTGGTCATCATCGGCGGTGGTGGCCATGGGCTGGCAACTGCTTACTACCTCGCCGCCAATCACGGAATCAACAATGTTGCCGTCCTTGAGCGCGCGTATATCGGCTCGGGCAACGTCGGCCGAAATACCACCATAGTGCGGTCGAACTACGCGATTAACGGCAACACTCAGTTTTTCGAGTATTCCTTGAAACTCTGGGAAGGACTGTCTGAAGCCCTCAACTTCAATGTGATGCTCTCTCAGCGGGGCCAGATCGTATTGGGTCATTCGCCGCTGCAGATCGATGTGCTCGCGCGCAAGGGCAACACCATGAGATTGAATGGAATTGACGCCGAGCTTCTCGATCGCGGACAGGTCATGCGACTGCTGCCATATCTGGATTATTCGACCGAGGCCAGGTTTCCAATCTTGGGTGGACTTCTTCAGCGCCGTGCCGGCACCGCACGCCACGATGCCGTTGCATGGGGATATGCACGTGCGGCGGACTCCTACGGAGTCGATATCATTGAGCAATGTGAGGTCACCGGCCTCGTTATCCAGAACGGCCGCGTTTCCGCGGTCGATACCAGCCGCGGCCGTCTATCCGCGGGGCGCGTCGGTCTAGCTGTTGCGGGGCACTCTTCGCACGTGGCCGCGATGGCAGGTCTTAGGTTGCCGATCGAAAGTCATCTGCTTCAGGCCTTCGTGTCGGAGCCAATCAAGCCATTCGTCGATCACGTGATCTCCTATGGGGCGGAGTTCTTCTATATCTCTCAGTCGGACAAAGGTGGCCTGGTTTTTGGCGGTCATATCGATGGCTTTAACAGTTACACGCAGCGAGGTCAGTTTCCGAAGGTACAGAGCGTCGCAGAGTCTGCAGTCGCACTCATGCCATCGATCTCACGACTGCGGCTGCTGCGCCATTGGGCCGGGATTCAGGACATGACGCCCGACGGAAGTCCGTTCATTTGTCGAACCCCTGTCCGGGACCTCTATCTCAATGGTGGCTGGTGTTACCAAGGGTTCAAGGCGACACCTGCAGCCGGATGGTGCTTCGCGCACACGATCGCACACGATGAAGAGCATGCGCTAAACCGCTGTTACAACCTCGAACGATTCGAGAGGGGTCAGGAACTTGATGAGGACGGGGTGGGCAATTGGACCTATAAGCAGTAGCAACGAGAACTAACGAGATGCTGAGAATACCCTGTCCCGTCTGTGGTGTTCGGGACTATACCGAGTTCCTCTACGGTGGAGACGCCAGCAAGAGGCGCCCCGCGCATGAGGCCTCTGGGTTACAGACGTGGCACGACTATGTGTTTTTGTTTGACAACGTCAAAGGCGCTCACCGCGAGTTCTGGCAGCATGTTGTCGGCTGTCGGCAATGGCTAATTGTTGATCGCGATACTGCGACTAATCGTGTCGCTGGCTCCAGACTGGCTCGTACGGAAACAAGTGCTTACGAGGACCGAGACCGATGACACGCGGGTGTTATCGACTCGCAAAAGGCGGTCGGATTGATCGCACGGCACCGCTGCGCTTCTCCCTTGATGGGAAATCCCTGAGCGGCTTCAGCGGGGACTCGTTGGCCTCTGCGCTCCTGGCCGATGGTGTAACACTCATCGGGCGGAGCTTTAAATACCATCGGCCCCGCGGTTTTCTCTCGGCCGGAGTTGAGGAACCCAACGGTCTGTTTACCCTCGGTGAGGACGGAAGAACAGAGCCTAACGTTGCCGGCACATCCACGGAGCTGTTCGCTGGCCTCGTCGCACGCCGTCAGAACTGCTGGCCGTCGGCCGCGTTTGATTTGATGGCCATCAATTCGTGGATCGCGCCGTTGCTTGTCAGTGGTTTCTACTACAAGACCTTCATGGGACCCACTCGCGGCTCCTGGATGTTCTATGAGCGATTCATCCGTCGAGCCGCGGGGCTCGGGCGGGCGGTCCACCAGCGCGATCCAGATCGATACGAGACACGACATGCATTTACCGATGTGCTCGTTATCGGAGCAGGACCTGCCGGGCTCACTTCTGCGCTTACTGCCGCGCGGGCTGGAGCGCGGGTTCTTATCGTCGAACAGGATTGGCTGCTGGGAGGGAGTCTGCTGCGGGAAGGCGTGGAAAGCCCAGCAGAGACCTGGCTTCGCCAGATTGAAGCAGAGCTCGCATCGCTCTCCAACGTAGAGGTACTTCGGCGAACGACAGCATTGGGCGTCTACGATGCCAACACGGTTGCGCTGGTGGAGCGACGCGATCACCTTCAGCCCGATGGAGCTGCGGGGGAGCCGCGCCAGATCACAGTTACGGTCCGCGCTGATGCCATTGTCTACGCAACTGGCGCAGCAGAGCGGCCGCTCATTTTCGCCAACAACGATCGCCCCGGGGTAATGCTGGCGTCGGCAGCGCGTACCTATCTGAACCGGTTCGCTGTCATTCTGGGAAAGCGCGCGCTGGTTGCGACAAACAACGACAGCGCGTACGCAACAGCGTTCGATCTGGCGCAACACGGAATTTCCGTCACCATCGCCGACCAGCGCGCTGAGGTTCAGCGGAGTCTTCAGGAGCAAGCAAGAGATCTTGAAATCGAACTGCTCCCCGATACGGCGGTTGTTGATGTGCTGGGCGGCAAAAGAGTGCGGCAGGTCATCCTGGGTAGTCCGAGTGAGGGGCCGCCCTCTACGCGACGTGAATGCGATCTGCTGTGCATGTCGGGCGGCTGGTCGCCAGTCGTACACCTGACATCTCACGGTGGCATTAAGCCGCGCTACTGTCCCGAGATCGCAGGGTTTGTGCCGGGTGGGTATGCCGAGGGCCATTACGGTGTGGGCGCACTGACGGGGAGCGTTACGCTGGCGGACGCGGTCAAGCATGGGGTTGAAGTAGGCCGAAGTGCGGCCGCGCAGGTGGGATGCGAGTTCCCCACGATTGCTCTATTACCTCCCTCCATTAGAAGCGCAGATCATGCCGTTGCAGTCCTCGGTACTCCGCGTACTCCGCAAAAGCGAACGAATAAGGCCTTCGTCGATTTTCAAAATGACGTGACGCTTAAGGACATCACGGTGGCGCACCAAGAGGGCTACGAATCAGTCGAGCACCTGAAGCGTTACACCACGCTCGGTATGGGGACAGATCAAGGTAAGACCAGCAACATCAATGCTCTAGCGATAGAGGCCCGACTGCGAGGCCTAGAGATTCCGGCAGTCGGTACAACGACCTTCCGTCCGCCCTACACCCCGGTGTCCTTCGGCGCACTCGCCGGGCGAAGCGTCGGAAAGCACTTCCGGCCGACCCGCAGATCGCCCTTGCATGATTGGCACCTCGCCCACGGCGCGGCGTTCACCGAAGCAGGTCCTTGGCTACGCGCCTGGTGGTACCGATGGGCAGGGCCCACCGTGGAGCAAGCATACATTGAGGAGATGCGGTTAGTGCGTAGCGCTGTCGGGCTTTCTGACGCCTCTACGCTCGGCAAGATCGACATACAGGGGCCCGACGCGACCGAGCTGCTCAATCGCATTTACGTCAATGATTTCGCGAGATTACCGGTCGGCAAGACTCGTTACGGTGTCATGCTGGCCGACGACGGGACAGTTTTTGACGACGGCTCGACCACGAGGCTGGACGAGACGCGTTACTTCATGACCACCACGACCGCGCACGCTGCCGAAGTACTTTCCTGGATGGAGTTCTTGCTTCAGACCGCGTGGACCGATCTAAAGGTCCACGTGACCTCGGTTACGGATGTTTGGGCAGCCATGGCAGTTGCCGGTCCAAAGGCCCGCGCTGCACTCGAATTGGCACTGCCTGGGCATGATTTGTCGGATACGCGACTCCCCTACATGGGATGCATGGAAATTGAATATGAAGGAGTCTCGCTGCGTCTCATTCGCCTCAGCTTCTCGGGTGAACTGGCATACGAGGTCTATGTACCGGCCGAGTACGCAGTGGCATTTTGGGAGCACATACTCTCGAGGGCCGCGCCGCTTGGTATAAAACCGGTTGGACTTGAAACGGTGGCCTCGCTGCGCATAGAGAAAGGCCACGTAGCCGGACTTGAGCTCGATCACCGCAACACGCTGAAGGATCTCGGCCTCGGCCGAATGGGAGGCACAGGGAAAGCGTACGTTGGCCGTGAACTGAGCCAGCGCCCCGCGCTGCAGGCTCAGGAGCGCTGGAGTCTTGTGGGCATCGAGTGTCTCGAGCCTGGGAAGCCTCTGCGTGGCGGGTCGATTCTGTTCGGGAGCGGCGACAAGATCGAAGGTCATGGCCGCGGATACATCACTTCCGTGACATGGTCGACCGAACGCGAAAACTTTATCGCGCTTGCGCTGTACCAGGGAGGCCTCAAGCACATAGGAGAAGAAATCATCTGTGCCTACCCGCTACGGGGAGAGCAGGTGAGAGGCCGCATTGTCTCTCCGGTCTTCCTTGATCCGAAAGGGGAGCGATTGCGTGCTTGAGAGGAGCTCGGTACTGATCGGCGTGGGCAGGGAAGCTGGCCGCGACGGCGCGAACGGGCAAAGACGGCTGCGCATCGGCGAGGCGCGGGGTTGGAAGCTCGTGCAGGTGGCGGCCTTCTCCACGACGGCCGCGGAACTGGAGCAGGCAGTGCGCCCATCAATCGGCGGCGCCCTGCCAGCCGATGTGGGCCATGCGACAAGCATCGGCAGTCGACTTCTGCTGAGAACCGGTCCCGAGCATTTCTGGATTATTACGCGAGACGGCGAGGACATCGTACCTGCGCTTCAGTCTGCCGTGGCTCCGGCGATCGGCAGCGTCACGGCGCTCTCACACAGCCGAACCTGCATCTCGATAGAGGGATCTCATTCCAGAGCGGTATTGGCGACGGGCATTGCTCTTGATCTTCATCCGGAGGTCTTTCCGCTGAATTCCTTTGCGCTCACCGGTCTGCACCATACTCCAATCATGGTCCTTCGCAGCGGTGCGACGCGATTCGAGTTGTATGTCTCGCGAAGTTTCGCTGTGTGGACATGGGAGTGGCTTACCGATGCGGCGCTGCCGTATGGATACGAGGTCGAGATGCCTGACTGAGTGAAGCTCACCTTTCATATAGGACCGGCAGGAACCGATCGGCGAGGCGTGTGATCGGAATGGCTGATGTTAACCGATCAGGTGCTGTCGTTCCGGAAGCGAATTTGAACATTTTGAAACCGCTCACGCCATGCTGAACCACGGTAGAGCGCTGTTCGTGCTCTGTTCGTAGATGCGCTAGAGAGTCGTCCCGCGGGAGCAAACCATAGCGGTTGCTTAGGTGGACTATGAAAATGTCTCTTCCAACGCTCTTGGACCTTCCCACCGTTCACGCCGCGCATGCACGGATCAAGGACAAGATCACTCGGACACCGATTATGACCAGCGAAACGCTCAATCGTCTGGCAGGTGCGCGTCTATGGTTCAAGTGTGAAAACTTTCAACGTGCCGGCGTATTTAAAGCTCGCGGAGCCTTCAATGCCGTTTTTTCTCTCACCGACGTAGAAGCTAGGCGCGGTGTCGTCACCAGTTCATCGGGCAATCAAGCAGCGGCGCTGTCCTTGGCGGCGAAGATCCGAGGAGTGCCAGCCTATATTGCCATGCCAAGGTCCGCGCTAAAATCGAAGATCGCTGCCGTGGAGCGCTATGGTGGCCACATCGTTTGGGTCGAGGCAAAGGGGAACATTCCGACTTCCGAGGAGTACGAGAGGACCGCGGCCAGCATACAGGTCGATACTCTGGCCACCGCTGTGCACCCATACAACGATTTGAGAACGATCGCCGGGCAAGCGACTTGCGCGTTGGAGTTTCTTGAGGATAGGCCCGAACTAGATCTTTTACTCGCACCGGTTGGTGGAGGAGGGCTGCTTGCGGGGACCGCTGTTGCGGCAAAGGCATTGAAGCCGACTATCCGAGTGTTCGGATGCGAGCCGAAGATGGCTAACGATGCTAAGCAATCGCTGCGAGCAGGTCATATCGTTCCACAGGTGAATCCGCGTACGATTGCGGATGGACTACGCACTTCGCTCGGTGAACTAACCTTTTCGTTGATTGCCCGTCACGCGGACGACATAGTGGACGTGTCTGAGGATGCCATCGTCCGCGCGATGCGGTTAACCTGGGAGACGCTGAAGATCGTGATCGAGCCTAGCAGTGCGGTTCCCCTCGCAGCCGTGCTGGAAGGTCAACTGGACGTTGTCGGCAAGTCGGTTGGAATCATTCTTTCTGGTGGTAACGTCGATCTCGACAGCCTTCCATGGTAGACATTGTTGTTCGGGCTTCCCATGCCCGTCGCATCGGCCCAGTCTCCCGGCGTGTCCTTGATGGGGAGGCCTGCGGGCGCAGCTTTCAAATTCGGCTACGGAGCTCGTCTGCACGAGTGCTCCGGACGCCTACGAACTTAGTTTGATTGCTGCTTGGGCTTAAAGGCTCGCGAGATGAACTCAAGCATTCGATTTCTCAAATCAAAGCCGTGCCAGGGCTCGACGCTGACCTCGCCATAGAAGTTTCGATGCAGTTCTGAGTGGTCCTCTCTGGGGAAGGTCACAAGTTCCACCTGATCGCCCGCTTCACGCAGTGCGCGGTATAGTTCAAATGCCTGGCCTGGGGGATCTTCGGTGTCCGCAAGGCCTTGCACGATCAGTGCAGGTGTGGTGGCCTTTGGTGCGTAGGATATAGGACTCTGACGCCAGGCCGCTGAGAACCGGCTTGTCGGGTTACCGAAGTACCAGTGGTCATACCAGGCGTATTCACCTTCCTCGGTGCCATATTCACTGAATTGATCGGTTACCGGGGCTCCGCTAATTACCGCGCGAAAGACACGTGTCTTCCCGGCGGCAAAGCCGGCCATTTCGCCGCCGTAGCTGTAGCCAATCAGTGCAAGCCGCTGCGAGTCGATCGGGAAGTGTGCTTTTACGTAGTCCACGCCAGTCAATACATCACGCAGATCCCCGCCACCAAGATCATCCTTATCCGCTGCAAGAAATGATTTGCTGGAGCCGCTACTTCCTCGGACGTTGGGTTGCAAAACCGCCCAGCCCTGGGCAACCAGCAGATTCACCAACGGATAATACCGGTCCGTAAACTGCCCCGCGGGACCACCGTGGATGTTTACGACGAGCGGTAACGGCGCGGGACCGGGCGTCGGTGGCAAATATAGCAATCCCGATATCTGCAGACCGTCGCTGCGCCAGGTGATTTTCTTCGAGGCGACAAGATCGCGCTCGGTGGGGACGAGATCCGGCGTTATCAGTCGAGTGGGGTTTGATGATGCGGCTGAAGATGCAAGAAGAAGCGGTGCGTTCGGCCCGGTCGGGCCGCCTGCGATCAGAACCCAACCGCTGCGGCTCTCATTTGTTCCTATAAAGGATACGACCGGAAAACCAACATTAAGGGACTCGATGCTCCCATTATCGAGGTCAAGCCTGACTGCCTCCTGATTCACGCCACGGTCGAATAGCAACACGGCGGAGCGAACATCTGCATCGACGATGATTGGTGAATCAGCGGCTATCGTGCCCTCAAGCCGGTCTGTCAAGTTCCTGGTGAGATGATCGCCAAGGTCGTAGGTGTATAAATCCTGACAATCAGTCGGGGTATCCTGCTGGCAGTGTCCAAAATATACGATCCGGCTCTTGTTGATCCATTCGGCCTTCGTGATCGCTTTTGGGAGGCCCTCAATGCGCTGGGGTGTGGCTGCACTCCTTGCGTCTACGATCCAGACGTTTGCCGAGGGACCCATGTCCATAAACTTGGCTTGCGTTACGGCAAGAATCTCTTGCGACGCTCGATCCCATGCCACGGATGCCACGCCGGTTAGTGCAACTTCGATTACCAGATTGCTGTCCAGGCTGACAATTTGCAGCGTTGCCTCATGAATATCATCGCCAAATCGTGTTGCATCATTCCGTTTTGCTTTGTTTGCCTGCTCCTCTGCGGAATCCCGTGGCGCCGTAATCAACGCAATCGATTTCCCGTCCGGAGAAACGGCGTAGTCGCGAATATCGAAGTCACTTCCCTCATCTTGCGGTCCCCAGCTAGCGAGCGGCTTGCCGTCTTTCTGCCCCTTCAGGGTAAGTTGCTGCGGTTCACCGCCCCGCATTGGCATACGTAACAGTCGCGGTCCCGATCCACCATCCTGTAGAAAAAACACAGTAGAGCCATCCGGCAACCAAGCGGCTTTGTACTGACCCTTATCCTTCTCACTGCTCGAGAACGTCAATTGCCTGGGGGTATCGGGATTACGACCAAGCAGCCAAAGATGCCGCCGTCCGCCGTCCGCTGTGGTATCGGTAATCACGGCGAGAACGTGAGCACCATCTGAACTCAGTTGACCTTCACGTACTTCGCGGCTTTGGCGAATATCTTCGTTTGTTAAACGATGATCCGATGCGTGAACCGGTGTCATCAAGAGTGACATTAAGAAAGTCGGGAGAAAAACTTTACACAGCAGCTTCATAAGAACTTTCCGCCGGCTCTGCGGGACGGTTGCAGCTCGTGTTGTCCCACTATCACTCTGCAGCGTGCGTGTAAGGCAACCCGACAAATTACTTTGCCGCCTGAGTCACTTGACAGGCTCGAGACATGAACTCAAGCATCCGCTTCCTCAAATCCAGGCCGTGCCATGGCTCGATGCTCACTTCGCCATAGAAGTTTCGCGCGGCTTCTGGATCGCTGTCTCGTGGGTAAAGCACGAGCTCAACTTGATCGCCCGCTTCACGGAGCGAGTGGTAAAGTTCAAATGCCTGGCTAGGGGGATCTTCGGTGTCCCCAAGGCCTTCGACGATTAGTACTGGTGTCATCGCCTTTGGCGCGTAGGATATAGGACTCTGACGCCAAGCCGCTGAGAATCGGACTGTCGGGTTACCGAAGTACCAATGGTCGTACCACGTCCAAGCGGGCTCCTCTGTGCTGTATTCACTAAACTGATCCGCAACAGGACTGCCGCTCTCCACCGCACAAAACGTCTGAGTCTTCCCAGCTGCGAAACCTGCCATTGTCCCTCCGTAGCTGTATCCAATCAGCGCAATCCGGTGAGAATCAATGGACGCGTGCTCTCTGACATAGTTCACTCCGGCCAAAATGTCTTGCAAATCTCCACCACCGAGATCGTCCTTGTTGGCTGCTAGAAACGCCTTGCTGTAGCCCGTACTCCCACGGGGATTCGGCTGCAAAACGGCCCATCCCTGCGCAACAAGTAGATTGACGATTGCGTAATACTTATCGGTAAACTGCCCAGCCGGGCCGCCGTGAACGTTCACCACTAGCGGAAGCGGTCGAGGAACAGAGGCTGACGGTAAATATAAGAGTCCGGAAATCAACTTACCGTCATCGCTATGCCAATCGACGCGCGTCGAAGCGACGAGATCACGACCCGCAGGAATTAGGTCAGGTGTTGCGAGTCGCGCTGGTCTCGATGCCTCAGTTGATTTTGTCGGCAGAAGCGATGAAACAAGATACGGTGCGCTAGGGTTAGTCGGGCCACTGGCTACTAGGACCCAGCTCGTTTGATGTTCGTTCGTCCCAATCGATGAAACAACCGGAAGCCCCGCATCAACGAATTCGATATTTCCGCCCTCGAGCGCAATCACGGCCACGGATTGAGATACACCACGATTAAATAACAGGATTACAGAGTGCTTTTCTGATTCCACGATTAACTGCGCGTCTGATGCGACTGGAGATTCTGATGGGACTGTTCCTTCAACTCGATCCGTTAAGTTTTTGACGACATGACTTCGAAGGTCAAAGTCGTACAAATCCCAGCAATACGGAGGTGTATCTTGCTGACATTGTGCAAAGTATACGATTTGACTGTCAGTCAGCCACTGCGCCTTAGACACTGTGCTCGGGAGCCCCTCTATACGACGGGCGCCGCCCACATTCCTTGCGTCTACGATCCAGACCGTGGCGGAAGGACCCAGGTCGACAAACTTGGATTGCGTTACCGCAAGAATCTTTTGCGACTTTCGATCCCATGCCACTGACTGCACACCAGTTATTGGAACCTCGAGCACGAGATTGCTTTCCAGACCTAGGATCTGAAGTGTTGCTTCATGAATATCGTCGCCAAACCGTATTGCATCATCCCCCTTTGCCTTCTTCGCCTGCTCCTCGGCAGAATCGCGTGGCGCCGTAATCAACGCAATTGATCTCCCATCTGGGCATACGGCGTAGTCACGAATGTCGAAGTCGCTACCCGCGTCTTGTGGTCCCCAGGTAGCTGCCAGGTTGCCATCTATCTTTGCCTTAAGCGTAAGTTGCTCCGGTGCACCGCCATGCGTTGGCATACGGAACAGTCGCAGACCTGATCCGCGATCCTCCAAAAAAAACACGCGGGAGGCATCCCGCAGCCAGGTGGCCCTCTCCTGCCCCTTATCCTTCTCACCATTAGAGAACGTCAACTGCCTGGGGATTTCGCCACTCCGACCTAGCAACCAAAGATGAGGCCGCCCGCCGTCCGCCGTCGTATCGGTAATTACCGCCAAAACCTGACTCCCGTCTGGACTCAAATGGGCTTCGCGCACTTCACGGCTTTGGCGTATGTCTTCGTTTGTTAAGCGATGATCCGCTGCGTTAACCGAGAACATTGGCAGTGACGTCAGGGAAGTCGTGAGAAAAACTTTACATAGCAGATGCATAACAACCTTTCGAGATACCAAAGGTCGTGACGGACTCTCTTACATCTGACAATCGCTAGACATCAGAACTGTCGTTGTATCGTCAGGGTGAAGCTCGCCGAAGGACCCGTCTCATTCCCGTAAAACGTCGTTTGGTAAAGGTTTATGAAATACCTCTTACTGAAAAGATTGCGGCCGTTGAGTTGGATGAACCATTTGTCGAAGGTATACGAAGCAGACGCGTCAGCTACAACGTAACCACCTATATCCTTAAGCGCAGGAACGGGGACGCCGGGAGTGCCAGCAGCCTCTTCCCTGGCCAGGGCGCTCCGATAGGATTCGAGGACGGACGATGTGTAGTGAAAGCCCCCACCAAGCGTGAGTCCTCGCACCAGTCCGCTCGAGAACTCGTGAGTCAGGAAAGTGCTTGCCGTCTGTTCAGGTACGTATACCTCCGTCTCTCCCACCAAGGCCTGCTGGGAGCTCGAAGCCGAAATGATTTTTGGCTGTAAATAGGAATACCCTGCGTTGATCTGCCACGAACTACCGAGCTTACCCAGTGCCGCTACCTCTATTCCCTTGTGTGAGTCTTGGCCAATCGGTGTGTAGTAATCGATCCCATCGATGCTCACCTGATACGCCTGGATATTCTTCTCATGTACCTTATACGCAGCGGCCGTGAGGAGGAGTTTGCCGCTATTCGTAAGGTACTTAACGCCAGTTTCATACTGCTGGCCCACTAAGGGAGGCAAAATTCCGACAACGCCGTTGTCATAGGTTTCATTCTCTTGAGGCAAGAAGGATTCACTATATGAGAGGTATGCGTTCAGCCCGTGTGCAAACTCATAGGTCGCACCTGCGCGTGCACTAAACTGGCCTTTGAAGTCGAAAACACCCCCCACTCCGTTGTAACTCAATGTCATGTCTGGTTTGGAGTAGGACTCACCGAGAAGAAGAGACAAGGACTTAATGGGGTTAATCACGGCCTGTAGCGATGCGGTAGTAATCGCGAAGTGCAGGCGCTCGTCATAGGGAGTTAAATTGCCCCCATTCAAGCAATCACTGTAGGCAACGAATAAAGCTTGCTCGCTATTATCATAAAGGTTGAAGTTACAGATCGGTGTGATCAGCCAGTTTAATTCTTGTTGGTTGACCTGCCTCACGACACCAAGCGATACGAAGCTGTTAGTTAGCCCAATGCCGTCCAAGTGATAGATGCCGGAGAGCCCTAGACCGATATCTTGGTTGAGTGTCTCAAAGAGTTTCTGAACCTGAAGGCCGACATCGCCATTGAACTGCAAGTCAACCGTGTAAGGTGTTAAACCGGGCGTGTTGCTGTGCTCAAAACGCGCCTTAAGACCAATCTGGAGAGCCTCTGTTGGACTCCAGGTGATGTCGCCCTCAGCGTGGTATAGGTCTGTATAAAGCTTCATGTCGGGCGCGCCATTGAGGAAGGATCGCGGTATAAGCGCTGGTGTTCCATCTGGTTGTGATGGCAACGTACCACCTATCGAATTCCTCACGTATCGCTCGTAACCCCCGTGGACGTAGGCGCTTAGCGTATCGTTTGGTTTGAAGTTGAGTCCACCATAGAATGAAGTCTTCTGATCACTCATGTACTGGATGAAGCTGCCACCTTGGTCACGAACAAAGATTCCAATGCCTTGGAGCGACCCAGAAGAATCAAGTGCAGTGGCACCCTGCGCCTCCACACGAAATCTGTCCCAGCTTCCGCCACTCACTAGTAGATAGCTTGGCGTGTTTGGCGTCGCGCTCTTCGTAACAAAATTTACGAGCCCTCCAGGGCTTGATATTCCGTAAACCACCGAAGACGGCCCTTGCACAACTTCAAGGCGGTCGTAGATCGCGTAGTCAGGCTCAAACCCGGTGTCGTTGTCGGTTAAGCCATCAACCTCCTTCGCTGCCGGGTATCCTCGCAAGCTTATGCTTGTACCGAAGTTAAGACCGTACCCATTGTTCGTGGCTCCCGGCGTGTACTCGGCAATTTCACCCAGCGTTTTTAAATCCGCTGCGTTGACAAAGTCGTTGGAGACGATGTTGATCGTTTGCGGCACCTTCTCCACTGGCAGGGGCAGGTTTGTCGTACCGCTCGTATCGGCGCTTAGGAATTGGTAATGACCCGTTACAGTAACTTCCTGCAGGCCATTGGCTGAATTAGTCGTGTCAGGAGGGTCCGCCGCCGCGGTTTGCCGAAGGCTGCCGACAAATAAAAGAAGTAGAACGATGGTGCGCGGATGACAGGACTTGCAGTCGAAGATCATGCTAGCTCCCCTTGCCTTTTGTTCAACTCTTCAGGATTCGCAGCTCGTGAGCCGACAGAACGATAACGTGAGCCTCACCACAGAACCTGGGTGCGCCGAAGGAGACAAGGTCTGCGCTGGAGGGCACTAATGTCATCCCGTCGAATATGGCTTTCCGGGCGTCGGTGGTGCACTTGGAATGCTGCGCGTCGTGTCCACTCCCATCCACGCTAGGGCACTCACCGCTGCAAAAGCCGTCCCGATTGCAAATGCGGCGGTCCAGGCCCCACGACCCGATAGGTAAGCCACGATCGGAATTCCGATCAGGCCCCCGAGATTTCCTCCGGTATTCAGAACACCCGTTGCCGTCATCGAATCGCTGCGAGCAACGTACATCGCCGCGGCCCAATACGGCCCTTCGGTGAGCTCGACCGCCGCAAAGCACGTTGCGAGCGCGGTCACAGCCATATAAGGACTACGCGAGAAGACCGCGAGCAGTAGCAGCACGCCGGCGGCGGGAAGCGCGACCAGCGGCACGAGACGAAATCCCCAGCGAATGCCAAATCGCGCGCATAGATTGCCGGTAACCTGGCCACCCACGCCGGCACCCACCCCGGCGGCTAGAGGCGGCGCCGCGGCCAACCATCCACCCTCGAGTATCGTGAAATGACGTTCTTGTATGAGATATAGGAAGCACCAATTGCCGAGCAAATAGTAAACATAGTTCATGCAGACGTAAGAAAACGTCAGGAGAACGATGGAGCGGTTCTTGAGCAAGCGCACCAATTGCGCCCACGAGATGGCAGATTCCGTCTGCGACGCCAGCTCATCTCCGAGCTCCGACAACTCCTCGGGTGTGACGGCCCGATGTTGAGCAGGAGCATCTCTGGCGTACCAAGCCCAGAATGCAATCAGAGCCAATGCAGGCAGCGCAGGCCAAAACAAAGCCCGCTGCCAGCCAGAAGAAATCATGATCGTGGCCACCAGTGGCGGGGCGAGGGCCGCCGCGAACTGCAGACCCATTGACTGCAGACCCAACACAAGTGCCCATTGCTGAGGAGGAAACCAAGCCTCCATTACGCCGGCACTGACAGGGAAGACGGGACCCTGCGCCAATCCGAGCAGCAATTGAAGTCCAAATAGCACAATAAAGAGGCTGCCAGCGGCGAGCACCAGCGGGGCAAGTGGGGTCAGCACCGTGGCGAGGAACGCCACCAGCCCAATGACCACATATGTGAGACGGGCTCCCAACCTTTGCCCAATGACCCCGCCCGGAAGCTGAAAAGCAGAATATCCAAACATAAATGCCCACTCGAGCCAGCCAATTTGAACCTGGCTGAATCCGAGTTCGGGCATCATGCGCGCCGCGGCGACCGTGACACTCTTCTGCTGGAGGTAGGCGATACATCCGAATCCAAACACCAGACCGAAGATCCGCCAGCGAATTCGCTGAAAGACGGCGCGCGCAAGATTCGGCGTTCGATCACTCATTGCGATACGTGTCGTCGGTCCCCCGCCAATTGCTCATCTCACCCATGGTGTTCTAGACACGCGAGGTGGTTCATACGAAGCGAGCGGATTGCGGTGAGCGTCAACGCAAATCATGTTCAGAATCGCCCGCGTTTAGTGGCCTGCTGCTTCCGTCATGTTGTCATCGAACCATGCAACCAGTCGGTGCGCGACATCTTTGATGTGCGCCGGAGCGTGAAATTTGTGCCCCTCCTCGGGATACACCACCAGTTGGGTTTTTACCTGAAATGACTTGAGCGCATTCCAGTACTCGCGTGACTGCAACACGGGAGACTCCTCGTCGTTCTCACCCACGACGATAAGCGTCGGTGTGCGAACATTCTTGACGAAGTTGATCGGTGAGCTCTTGGCGTAGACCTGCGGATCATCGTACGGCGATGCGCCGAAATAGAGCAGCAGATAAGCATTGAAGTCGTTTTCCGCGTAGTAGGAGAGTAAATCGGCCGTCGCGGCGCCGGCGAAACCCGCACGAAAGCGAGTCGTCTGTGTGAGTGCCCACATCGTCATGTCGCCGCCGTAGCTCCAGCCGCCGATCCCGACACGGGTATCGTTAATCGGTCTGGTCGAGACCAGATGTCTTACACCGGCCAGGATGTCGCGTAGGTCGCCTCCACCCTGGTCTCTGACCATCGCGCGCTTGAACGCTTCTCCGAATCCGGCGCTGCCCCGGGGGTTGGGGTAAAACACCATGTAGTCTTGACTCGCGATGACCGCGTCTAGGAAGTGAAACCACCCACCCACGGTAGGCCATTCGGGTGTTGTCAGCCACGCGGGACCGCCGTGCACCCACACGACCAGGGGATATTTGCGCTGCGGGTCGTAGTTCGGTGGGTAAAGGAGCCAGCCTTGAACCGTGTACTCATCGCTCTGCCAGGTAACGCTTTCCGCCTTGCCCCACATGGGGCGCGGTACTGGCTGAGCCTTCGCGACGGCGTGCCAGGTTCCAACCGGACCGCTGTCGATCTGCGACGGATGATCGAAGGACGAGCGGATCACAGCGGTCGTACGGCCATCCCGTGCCACCGATAGGCCGCGCGCAATGCTGGCCGGCCCCTTCAGAATCTCCGGGCCCGACCAGAGAGGCCGTACTTTTCCGGGTGCCGTCGCGCTAACCTCCGCAACTCCCGTGGCGCCGTCGACGGCGTCAACGAATAGGATGCTCTTAGAGTCCGGTCGCCAGCTCAGCCAATACGCCGAGGCCTTGAGATCCGGCGTGAGATTTTCCACCGTGCCGCCCGCGGCCGGCACGCGAAAAATTTCGCCGCACGCGATCGGTTCGTCGCTGTTAAACCCTGCGATGAACGCGATGGATTTGCCGTCAGGCGACCATCGGGGCACTGCGATCTGCAGTGGTGGCTTGTATAACGAGCGCGTCGCGCCGGTGGCAGCATCCACGGCAACGAGTTCAGCGCCGTACCATCCGTTGTCCCCGGGTCCGTGAGCGGCCGTTGCAACGAACTCGGCGCCATTGGGCGACCAGTCATATTCGTAGACATACAGGTCTTCCGGCGACAGCAACTTCACCGCGCCGGTTGTGACGTCCACGGTGGCGAGACGCTGCTCGTCGAAGTGTTCACCCACGACACCGACCTCAGGCGGCGCCGCCGCGAACGGGCCCGCGGCACGAATCGCACCTTGCGTGTAGAGAATCGCAATCCGCTTCCCATCCGCAGACCACCGTGGCGTGGCGACGAGCCCATTCAGGTTGGTCAATCGCGTGGCGACGCCTCCCTCGCGCATCACGTACAGCTGCAACTGGCCGGGCTTTTCGCGATCGGACAGAAAAGCGAGCGAGGTGCTGTCAGGTGACCACGCCAGGTCGGCTTGTGTGCCGATCAGGGCGCCTGATTCGCCCCCTGGCGGAACCTTGACAGGTTGGGGTTTGCCGCGACCGTCCGCCGGCGCAACAAACACAGCCGTGCGGGTTGAGGTGTCGTGCGTCTCAGGTACTCCTTCGGCCCAGGCTATGAGTCGGCCATTGGGCGAAATGACGACCTCCTGGTAATCCACCAATGCGGACAACTGCGCAATGACGGCATCAATGGATTGGCGCCCGGACGTTTCGCCGTAAGCGGATCCGATGCAGGTCAGCGATGCGGCAAAAGACACAAAAACAAATGCGATTGCACGCATATCAGGATGAGGTTGTCACTATCGGTTCTGGAGCGCGCCAGTCTCCGAGGGTGACTCGATTGCGCTCAGATATTGACGATGCTGCTCAAACTCGAGTGTCAAGGGGTTCGGGTGGGCGTATCAGTACGTGGAGGCGGCTTTGTGAAACTCACGCGAGTATATCCGCCATTCTTTGCGGGAAAATAGTGCGTGGTTTCGATCAAATCGATCACTATCCAAGATGATGACTTGAAGGCGTTGGCACAGTCCGGCTGCAAGACACCATCCAGTCGTAGGATCATGATCCAGACGCAGATAACGCGTAAACGTCGATTGATACTCGTGAGGAAGGGAACAATTCGGCACGTAACGGGTGAAGAACTTTCACCCATCGTCCGGCGAACTCTGTTGCCGCCGTGCGCTTTCGAGCAGTCAGAGATCAGTGCGAAGCGGCTGTTTCTTAAGCTCGAAGATTTTCAGCCGATCGGAGCTTACAAGCTTCGTACCGCGTCTACGATGAGCGCCGCCCTCACTCCTGAGTAACGCAGTCGTGGAATTGTTTTCGCTTCATCGGGCAATATTGCCCGGTCACTCGCATTGCCCAGGGCGGCACTACGGCGTTCGAACCTGCGTCGTGATGTTGGTCCGTGTAACTGTGGGCGCTACGCCTGCCGTTACCGTTGGGCGGCTTCGGCCGCGGATATCGGAGGATCGGCCGGGCGCTTCAGCCAGGTTTCCAGCTCCACTCCTGGAACCGGGCGGCTATGCAGATAGCCCTGCGACTCGTCGCATCCCTGGCGCACGAGGTAATCGAGTTGCGCACGTTCCTCAACGCCTTCTGCAACCGTCGTCAGGTCAAAGGCGCGGGCCAGCCCTATGATCGTGGAGACGAGGGTGCAGCTCTTGCGGTCCCCCGGCAGATGCCGGATGAAGGCGCGGTCGATCTTCAAAGTGTCAATCGGCAGCTCGGACAGCCGACCGAGGGACGAAAACCCGGTGCCGAAATCGTCAATGGCGATTCGCAGCCCGGCGGCACGCAGCAGCCTCAAGGTGTGAATGCAGGCGGCGGAATCACCCGCGAACGCGCCTTCGGTGATTTCGATATCGATGCCCCAGCCCGGGTCGAAGGCCAGATCGCCCATGCTCTCCAGGATCTCGCGCGCGATGTTGCGCCGGCGTAGCCCCGGAGGCGAGATGTTGACCGCGACCCTTATGGGCTGCAAACCTCTGCGACGCCACTCGCGGCAATCCGCCACCGCTTGCTTGAGCACCCAGGCGTCGGCTGCCGCCATCAGGCCGGCAGATTCGAGCAGGGGCAGGAAAATCCCAGGCGGGGTCAGTCCGTTTTCCGGATCCTGCCAGCGCAGCAACGCCTCGGCGCCGACGATGCGGCCGGTGCGAAGCTCGATCTTCGGCTGATAGTGCAGCCGAAATTGTTCTTGGTCGAGCGCATCGCGCAAGCGGTGTTCCATGGCAACGCGCCGCGCGAGCTCCGAATTCATCTCAATACGGTGATGCAGGTAGCGTTCGCCCGAGGTCTTCGCCTCTTTCAGCGCGGCTTCCGCGTTCTGCACCAGCTCGTGTGGCTCCTTGCCCTCGTCCGGGTAGCGGGCGACACCGCTTTTGATCCTTGCGGTGATCTCGCGGCCATCGACAGTGAAGGGACGTTCGAAGACACGGGTCAGGTCCTCGTGCAGCGAATGCGACTCAGCACCAGCGTTCTCCGCGAGGGCATTCATGCAGACGAAGGTGCCTCCGCCCAGATGCGCGAGCTGCTCGCTGTCCGGGAAGTACCCCTTCAGCCGATCCGCCACGCACTGTAGCAGCCGATCGCCCGTGTGCCGCCCGAAGGAGTCATTGATGACCGCAAGGTGGTCGATATCAAACACCGTGACGGCGAGCCGCGGGAGACTGCCTTCGCCGCGCTTTAGGAGGTGGCGCAGGCGCTCGCAGAAGAGCGCGCGTTTGGCCAAGCCCGTCAGCGGCTCGAAATAGGAGAGAAAATGCAACGCCTCCTGCTTAGCGAGGTATTGGAGCGCGAATGACAGGTTCGCCGCGAGA
>Ga0302324_100005017_pt1 | contig 29056 bp, 27 predicted proteins | sample Palsa_T0_1_FD_201949 | JGI IMG/M metagenome (GOLD analysis project Ga0302324, IMG submission 201949) | Peat permafrost microbial communities from Stordalen Mire near Abisko, Sweden - Palsa_T0_1 | ecosystem: Environmental > Terrestrial > Soil > Palsa > Peat permafrost | place: Sweden: Abisko...
GCGACGGCCGCGCCTGTGGGCGTTGCGATTCCTGCCGGCTACGCCGCCAGGGTTTCAACGCGGCGGGTCTGGAGGATCCGACCCGCTACGTTTAACGCGGTGCTGCGCCGCGCTCTTTTTCGGTATTATGCGCGCCCCGCGGGTCGGTAGCTCAGTCGGTAGAGCAGCGCCCTTTTAAGGCGTTGGTCGTGGGTTCGAGCCCCACCCGACCCAACACTTAACTTATTGAATCTCCGAGGATTCACTGGCTGCGGCGGTTCGCGGCTGCTGTGCTCGCACGCTCGAGCCGGTATGCAGCGGGGGCAATAGCTGCCATTCTAGGGTTCGGCTTATGCTCAACGCCCTTCGATACCATCTCGCTCTCGCATTAGCGATCAGTCTGTCTGCCTGCGGAGGTGGCGGCAGTACCGGCTCCAGTTCAATCAGTAGCTCTTCCAGTGGTGTCACTGGTTCAAGCAGCTCATCTTCATCCAGCGGTTCATCATCTTCGAATGGTTCTTCTTCATCCTCATCGGGTAGTGGTGCGACAAACTACACTTTGACCGAGCTGGCACCGCTATCCTCGGGTGGTACTGGAACTTTCGTATCCGCAGTCAATGACGTCGGCCAAGCGGTAGGGTACACGGGTTATGGTGACGTAGACGAGCCGCAGATCTGGGACGGAGCTACGACTACCGCGCTTCAACAGTGCGGACTGGCCTGTGTTACTACGGCGATCAACTCTAGCGGAACGATAGCAGGCTATGGCTTCGGAAGTGCTGGTGCGCAAGCTGTGACATGGACCGGAATCAGTGCAACCACTCTGACAAATCCGTCCATGGGGCCCGACCAGAATGCAGAAGCCTATGCGATCAATGATGCCGGGCAGGTTGTCGGCTATATCAACAACGAAGCTACGGGGAATAATAACGCCACTAGTTGGATAGCAGGAGCCCCTACAGCTCTGGCTTCCAATGGAGCGGACGTTACCGTAGCCCAGGGTATAAACAACACGGGTCAGATCGTCGGCTACGCCGGGAGCAACAGCAGCGATACTGAGACGGCGGTCGTCTGGCATGGCACCGTCATGAGCGAGCTTGCCTCACTCGGTGGTCCGCAAACTCAGGCGACTGCAGTGAATGATGCAGGGCAAGTGGTTGGCTGGTCAAACTTGCCGGCAATCTCCTCGACCACCAATCAGTACATCTCGCATGCAACCAGTTGGAATGGGAATGCGGTTACAGATTTGGGAACCCTGGGGGGAAGCATCAGCCAGGCTCTTAGCATCGACGCATCGGGGCAGATCGTTGGAAACTCAACTCTTGCGACAGACCCGACCAGTCCATCAGGTGCCACTGTTACACACGCCGTGATCTGGAACCACGGAGTGATCGTCGATCTAAACACCGAGCTTGCTGCGGCCGTTTCGGTTTACGTGACCCTGGCCAATGCGACCGGCATCAATGATAGCGGGCAAATTGTAGCAAACGGGACCGACAGCCGAATTCACAATGGCAATGCGCAGCTTACACCGATGGCATTTCTGCTGACTCCGGTTGTAAGTTCCAATGCAAGCGCAGCCTCAAAATAGGTTGGGCTTTCTCAGGCTTTGCGCGCAAGCACGGCGCGAAGAAAACGCAGATCGTGCAGCCGCACGGCGCCGAGCGCGAACATTCCGGCGATCAGCACCAGGATGACCATGAGCAGCCGTATCGGCGTGTGCAGCGGCCCGAGCGCGACGCTGGCCGCGGCGGTCAGCGCGGCCGCGGCGCCTGGAATCAGCACGGCTTTGGTCAGCGGTGGTTCGGCTTGTTGCTTGCGAAGCAGCGACCAGTGCAGAGTGAACTGCACCACGTCACACAGCAATACCGCCCAGGCCGCGCCGACATAACCGAAGGCCAGGATCAGAAGCGGACCGAGCACACAGAAAGCGCAAAGCCCGATTGCCCGGGCGCGCGCCAACCCAGCCTGTTGGTCCATGGCTGCAAGCTGCGATGCCATCAGCGCCTGAGTGCCGCGGATCGGCAACGACCATACGAGCACCTGCAAGGCCTTGGCCGCGCCGAGGTACGACGCACCGAAAACCAGAGTTACGATCTCGGCGGCGTAAATCGTCACCAGAATGGCAATCGGAAAACACAGCACCAAGAGTATGCGTACGCAGCGTGCGATCAGCGCCTGCGCGTCGCGGATCGAAACATGGGAGATGCGCGCCACGGCTGGATAAACCGCAGAATTGAACATGGTAGAAATCAGCGCGGCGGCCACCATGAAACGATCCGCTGCCGCGTACAGCCCCACGAAGTGGCTGGCTGCCAGAGCGCTCAATATGATCAACGCGCCGCGGGCGTACAGAATCGACAGGGCATCGACGCCAAAGAATGGCAATGCCTGACGAAATAAGCTCAGCGCCTGCGATGGAGCGTAGCGCAGCGTAGGGCGGCCGAAGCGACGCGACCCCTGAATCCAGGCGAAGGCGATCAGCGCGAGCGCGCCGACGATCTGCGCCAGGCAGACGCTGGCTGCGCTGCCACCGAGGCGAATCACTGCCAAGCCGATCAGCAGGATCAGCAGCCGATGCGCCAGATTGCCGCCGGCGGACCAATGCATGAGTTCCTTGGCACGCAAAGGGACCAGCAGCAGCGATGCCAGCGTCAGCAGGATCTGATAGCCGCACACCGCCATGACCAGCGCTATTGCGGCGCGGTCACGAATCAGCGCGACCGTGACCACGCAGGCGATGAGCCAGGCGATCAGCGCCAGCAGCGCCTGCATTGGAATCAGCGTGCCGAGTGTCGCCGGAACGTGCGTGGAATCGCGGCTGAAATCGCGGATCAGCATGTCTTGCGTTCCGAAGCTGACGAATAAGGCGGCCACCGCCCCCACCGCCATGGCCACCGAATAGTGGCCCAGTGTTGCCGCGCCAAACACGCGCGCGAATGAGATCACCAGCAGGAAATTGGCGAGTTGGCCCAGCCCATCGGACAGGCCCAGTACCGCCGTATTCACCAGGATGCGGCGCTCGTTATGCATGTCCGCGCGCCAATTCGGAGACGAAAGCACGGCGTTTGCCCGACGGATCCGGCGGGATTGCCGCGACCAGCTTGACCTCCAGTTGCGGATGCTCCAAGGCTGCATCGACCGCGTCGCCTATGGCTTGTGTGCCGACCTCGGCGAAGCGCATCGAGGGCGCAATCAGCAGTTCGAACCGCTGCACTGCCACCTGCCTCAACTGATAGTGCAGGATCGCATCCACGAAACCGTCGAGCCGGCCAAGTACGCTCATTGGCGAACGCCGGCTGCCATCGGCCAGCACAATGAGGTCGTCGGCGCGTCCGGCCAGGGTCAGCAGCAATGGAAAAGGGCTGCCGCAACGGCACGGCGTGTCCGACAGCCGGCCCAGATCGCGCAGGTTATAGCGTATGAAGGGAGTAGTGTGATTGGCGAGCACGCTCACGACCAATTCGCCTTCCTGGCCCGGCGCGACCGGCTTGCCGTCGCGTACCAGCTCGAGCACCGCACAGTCCGTGGCCACATGATAGCCTTCGCCGGTGGCGCACTGATAGGCGATGTTGTCCGTCTCATAGGTGCCGAAGATGTCGATGACGGCCGCGCCGAAAACCCTCTCGAGCAGCGAACGTGTATCGGGCGATAGTAGCTCCGAATCGGTAAAAAGCAGCCGCGGCGCAGGAGCCAGTGATTCGCCGCTGTCGAGGCAATAGTGGGCCAGCGCACGCAAGCTGGACGGATACCCCTGCAGCATATCCGGTGCCAGTAAGCGCCACGCGGCCACGATCTGCGCCGGGTCGGCGGCGCAACTCAGCTGCCATTCGCGCAACACCCCGAGGCGCGAGAACCAGGGCGTGCGGCTGGATGGGAAGGCAGTCAGACGCAAGACCTTGTCCAGCAGCCGCCGGCCGTTGCGCAGGTAAGGGCGCAGATACTGCGCCTTGCGCCACTCATCGTAGCGCCGGTCGATCGGAAATTCGAATGGCTCGCCGGTCGAGCCGCTGGTGCTGATGCGTACGCGCCGCGCCGGTGCCCCGAGCGCAACGGCGCCGGCGCCCGCCGAGCGCAGCATGGCCTTATCAATGATCGGCAGTTGCGCGAGATCGGCCAGACCCTGAAACCCAGCCGCATCCACACCGTATCGCGCGTACATATCGCGATAAAATGGCACCTGTGCGGCTGCGCGGCGCACCAGATGGCGCAGTGCCCGATCCTGGCGCACCATCAGTGTGGCTGGCGGCAGCGATTCATTGTGCAGCAACTGCGCCAGATATAGCGCGCGTCTAAACACGGTCGATGCGTGGCTGGGTGCGCAAGCGCTCAGTCATTGGAGTCCGCGCGCCGGGCCGTGGTCACGCGCGTCAGCCAGGAGGTTCGCAGGTACGGCGCCCGCCGCCACAGCCGCGCATCCAGCCCCACGGGCGTTCGGCGGCCCAACCCCAGGAACAGCCGCAGTTCAAGATCGCGCACTCCAGCGCGCGCCAGCAGCCGCCGCGGTGAACGGTTAAATGCCAGCGTGAACGCGTAAAAGCGTGTGCGTCCGCGGCGCGCGAGATCGCTGTGTACCGCTCGCCGTATCACCTCGGCGAGCCGCAGGCCGCGGTAGCCCACGGCAACGAAGATGTCGAATAAATAGGCTTCGTTCGCTTGCAGCGCAAACAGCGTCGCTCCCGCACTGCCGGGAATCGGAACCCGATCGAGCTTCGCCCAGCTGTAACCGACCAGTTCGGAGCCCACGAACAGCCCAAGACATTCGGCCCGAGCCAGCCGGGCGGTAAACGGACCCGCCGGATAGCGCGCATCAACGCGCACCATCTGCGATGCGTCGTCAGCGGTGAGCGCACGAACGCTCTGTCCGGCAGCCAGGTCCGGTTCACCATCCGACTCAGCACTTTCGAGCGATACGAAATAAGGATAGATGACCAGCCCGGCATGGGCCAGACGGTCCAGTATCTCCTGGGTCAAGAGCCCATGTTTGAGGCGACCCCAAAAGCGTGGCAGCGCTTCGCGCCAGGATCGCTGCCGCGCCGATTCGCCGGCCAGCGTCTTCATGGCGACGCGCTCGCGGGCATGGCAACGAAAACCGAACGTTTTCCGCTCGGAGCCCGCTCCAGCCGTTCCACTTCGCGCACGGCGAGTGTGACCCCCTCACCCAGAACGCGTTCGAATTGCGCACACACGCGCTGTTGCCAGCGCAACGATTGCCCCGGTGATTTCACGATGACATCGACACGGAATGCGCGCACCGATGTCTGACTGATGCGATATTGCAGTATGGAATCCTCGGATTCTATGGCGGTGGTCAACAGGTACGGCGAGACGCGCCGACCCGCGGGCAGCGCGATCATATCGCCCTCTCGACCGGCAAACTCGAGCAATTGCGGCGAGGCGCGGCCGCAGGAACATGCGCTCGCGCCGAATACGGCACGATCGCCGATGTCGAAGCGCAGCAGGGGCATGGCACGATTGCACAGCGAAGACAGTACCACCGCGCCGCACCTGCCAGGCTGCTGCGATTCGACATAGACATTCTCAAAATTGAGGTGATAGGGGCCGGCGTGGCATTGCCAGGCAACCTCTTTGAACTCGGTACTGCCGTAGACGTCGTACACACCTCCGCCAAAGGCGCGCTCGATGCGCTCACGCGCGGCCGACGTCAGCACTTCGGAGCTTGTATAGAGAGTCGCGACCCGGGGCAGCGCCGTGCCGAGCCGCTCGGCGATCGTAATCAGATCGAGCAGGTACGAAGGAAAGGCATAGATAATGTGCGGCTGATAGTCCCGCAGCAGCGGCAGGTGATCTTCGGCCGGCGTGTGAATCGAGACATAGCGCTGTCGGAAGAAGATTCCAAGGCCTGAAGGGGCCGCATCGGCCACGCCTGCGAGCTGTTCCGGCGTCTGTTCGCTGACGATCAGCACGCGCCGTCCGAACGGCAGGCCGCCGGTCGCGGCCAGCCGGCGCATCTTCAGGGCATATTTGCTCAGCAACCAGGCGGGTCTATCGAAATACGTCGTCGTAGGCTGACCGGAACTCCCCGAGGTGCGCGAGACGTGCCAGCCGCTGCGCACCAGTCCCTGCGCCATAAATGCAGCCGGGCATCGCTGGATGTCATGTTTGCTGATAACTGGAAATCGCGCCAGATCGGCCGCACTGGTAATGCTTTCAGCCTGCAGTTCAAGTCGTTGGTAGAATGGAACGTTGGCGGCGGCGTAGCGCATGATCGCAACCAGCTGGCGCTCCTGGTACTGGCGGATTCTGTGAGCTGGCCACCACTGCGAACGCAGGGCGCCGAGCAGCATCCTGGCGACCTGCAGCTGATCCGCTAATTTCATGCATCGGTGCCGGTCGGCGGCTGAAGAATGCTCAGCTCCGCATCGGGCTCAACCGCCATTTCGACCGGACTGCACACGGTTTCCCGAAACACCGATTCGTATCGCTGCGCCACTGCGCGCCAGCCGAAGCGTTGCTCGACCAGCGCACGATTGCAGGCGCCGAAGCGCAGGCGCTGCTGCGGATCCGCCGCCAGCGCGGATAGCGCGCGCGCCAGTGTCTCGACATTCCCGGGGTCGACCAGCAGACCGTTGCGCTCGTGCTGGATGAGTTCGACGTTGCCGCCCACTCTGGTCGCAATCACCGGCAGGCCCGCCGCCATGGCCTCGAGCATCGCCATGCTGCACGACTCGGCGCGCGAGACCAACGCGAACATATCGATGTGTGCATACAGCGAGCTCAGCCGGAGACGATCGACGAAACCCAGAAAGCGAACGCGATCGGCGACGCCGCAGGAGCGCGCCAGGCGTTGCAGTACAGCCCCTTCCGGTCCTTCGCCCGCGATGTCCAGATGCAGCGTTCTGTCGCTCGAGAGGGCGACCGCTTTGATCAATGTGTCGAGACCCTTGCGCTCGATCAGGCGGCTGACCGTCAGAACGCGCACCGGCGCACCTGGTGCGCGCGGGCTGCGAGCCGCGCTCGAGGTTGCGGCGCCATTGAGAATGACATCGATGCGCACACCGGGAACAGACGCTTGCGCCAACCGCCGCAGATCCTGGCTGTTTGCGAGCACGCGATGCGCCCGGTGCCAGATGCGACGCGTGATCGGCAGCAGGAAGCGATGATAGCGCCGCAAATTTACGCTGTAGCCGGGGACATCCGATCCGCGCAGCGAGATGATGTAGGGCCGGTCGCGATGCGCCCCCGGCACGCAGCTGAGCAGACCGGTTGGTAAGCCGAAATAGTAGTGACAGACATCGTAATGATTCTCCCTGGCCAGTGCGCGCAGACGCGGAGCGGCAAAGGCGACGAATGTCAGCGCCCCCAGGATTCCTATGTCATGCACGCCGCGCCGATAGCAGCGCACGCGGAACACTCGGACGCCATCGATCTCGTGATCCCTGCTTGCGCCGGGCGTTGCCGCGGTCAGGAAATCCACCCGATGGCCCATGGCCACGAGTTCGCGCGCAGTCGCCAGCGAGGCGTACGCGGCTCCGCCTCCGACCGGAGGGAACTCGTAGTTCACGAACAGCAGGCGCATGACTCACGCTCGGTCTGTGTTGTCCGGCGAAACTATACCGGCAACAAATTGATTTATTTGAGAGTTACCTCTCTACTCCCTGGCATCGCTGAGATTAATTCGTCGACGCCGCCTTGGCGGCGGAGCCGTTCCCAGCAACCGCGGCGTACAGTGCACCAACTCACATAATGCGGGCTGTGGATTTTACATAAATTTCGACGATGTATGGCCGCGCACGCAGATCGGAAACACGCAAGCAAAGTTTCTTGTTCTGATGCTCGGGCAACCGGCTGTGATGCACGCGGTGCGGCTGTGGCGCAGTCAGCTATTGGCGTGATTGAACATGCGCCAGTTGCTGACCACGAAGGCAAGAACCACTGGTAGAAGAAGTCGGCAGCAACTCACTTTTAGAAGCGCGGCGAACCAACGAGTCCATTATGTCCAATCAGGGCTCGGCAGGGTGCGCTAAACTGTGCACTGAGCAAACCGGAAAATCTTAAATGGTCAAGCCGCCATCCGCGCCTGTGCATGCGCCGCAAGCTTTGCGTGGAGACTATTCGCAGGCCGCCGCCGACTACACGGTCGAGCAGGATTGGCGTAGCTACTCCAAGCATGAGCACGATATCTGGGCGCAGCTGTACGGGCGGCAGATCGAGCTCATCGAACGCTATGCGGCGCCGGAATTCCTGGATGGGGTGCGCGCGCTGGGCGCTTCCGCCACACGCATTCCACGTTTTGAAGACGCCAATCGCGTGCTGGCCGACAGCACCGGCTGGCGCATCGTCGCCGTGCCCGGGCTGATTCCGGAGCAGAACTTCTTCGATCATCTGGCGCATCGTCGCTTTCCGGTAACGGTCTGGATTCGCCGGCCCGAGGAGCTCGATTACCTGGTCGAGCCGGATGTGTTTCACGATTTCTTCGGCCACGTGCCGTTGCTGACCATTCCGGCATTCGCGCGCTTCATGCAGGCCTATGGCGAGGCGGGACCGAAGGCGCTGGCCATACCAGGCGCGCTGGCCATGCTGTCGCGGCTGTACTGGTACATGGTGGAATTCGGTCTCATCCAGACCCGAGCTGGACTGCGCGTCTACGGCGCCGGCATCCTGTCTTCCAAAGGCGAGACCGTGTACAGCCTCGAGAGCCCGCTGCCCCGACGCTGGCGTTTCGATCTGCTGCGTGTGATGCGCACCGAATATCGAATCGATGCCTTTCAGGAAACCTACTTCGTGCTCGATAGCGTGGAACAGCTGTTCCAGGCTTGTTACGCCACCGACTTTGAGCCTTTGTACCAGCGTTACGCCGCGCAGACGCCGTTGGCGGCTGATGCCTGCGTGGCCGGCGATGTGGCGATCGAGGCGATGCCTTTGGCGCGCTGAGTGCCAAAAAAATAGGCGCATCGTCTGGGAGTGGCCACGATGCGCCTAATATCGCAATACGAGTAGCTCGACGGCTCGACAGGGAGGGATAACCGTCAAAATTCATCTACCCGCTGCGGGCCAGCGGACATTACAAAGCAGGGTGCGTGCCAGGCAAGTGCCCTCACGCCCGGTATGCGCTGGCGGTGATCGGCTGGGATTGGCGGATCAGGAACTTGCAATGTTTTGTAGGAGCTTCCCTACCCTGCATTAGGCCATGTGGACCTTCGGACTGCCCCGGGGGCCTGCCGGGCGCTTGCCGCCGCCAGAGATGGGGCGCCTGACGGTTGTAAGCCTTTCAGGCTTTGCGGCCCGCTTGAGCATTATTTTCTGGCTGTCTCAAGGCAGCTCGAATGGCGCCTGAGCGCCCGCGGGCAACGCGGTGCGCGCAACATTCAGGACCATGGCCAGCAGAGCGTAATAGCCGCACAGAGCGCACAGCTCGACCACGCCATCTTCGCCGAGCAACTCGCGCGCCTGGGCGTACAGCGCATCGCTCACGGCGTGGCTGCGATGCAGCTGCTGGCAGAAACGCAGTACCGTGTGTTCATCCGGCGCCAGCACCTCAGGCCAGCGATCAGCGGCCAGCGCCTCGATGAGCGCGCGCGAGATGCCGGCGCGCTCAGCCAGCGGCGCATGAGCCTGCCATTCATAGTTCTGGCGCCAGTGCTGCGCCGCGGCCAGTATCGCCAGTTCACGCAATTTTTGCGGCACGATGCTGGCGTAACGCAGGTACTCGCCCAGGCGTTGCGTGCGCTCGCACAACTCGGGGCTGCGCAGCAGGGCATTGAACGGGCCGCCGAGCCGGCCACGCGGACCCTCGATCAGTGCCGTGGCGACGCGGCGCTGCGCCGGACTGAATTCGGATTCGCCAATAGCCGGCAGGCGCTCGGGGCCAGGCGTTGCGCTCATCGCCGTGGTCCGGTTCGGTGTATTATTCTGCTTGAGAGGAATAATCGCATTCGTGAATTGCTCCGGCAGCTATGTCCAAGGCGATGGTCCTGACCCAGTATTCCGCAGCAGCGCGAGCGCCCCCGGCGGTAGCGCCGGTGCCTGGCGGGCAGCCGCTGCGAGCGCATTATCGCTCGCTCGCGGATGCGCGCGAGCGCGCAACGGTCGAATATTACGAGGACATTGACGGCGCCGGCTGCTGCCAGCAATCCATTGCGCTCGACGCCGGGGTCGCGCGCTACCTGTGCACGCAGACGCAGGACAGCGGTGCGTGCGCCGAGGCGCATCGCGTGCTCATGATCGTTGCCTTCTGCGTGCCGCCGGAACGCGCCGAGGAAGTCGAGCGCTGGTATCGCGAGGAGCACGGACCGCTGCTGCTGCGGGCGCCGGGTTGGCTGCGCATGCGCCGCTATAATCTGCGTCACAGCGCCGGCGGTCGGCGTTGGACGCACCTGGCGCTGCACGAGCTGCGCAGTGCAGCCGTGCTGGATTCGGCTGAGCGCGCCCTGGCCCGCTCGACGCCATGGCGCGCGCGACTGGAGCAGGAGAGCTGGTTCACGCAGGCTGGACGCTGGGTGTATGAGTGTACGGAGTGAACGCATGCTGAGTTCTCGATTGGCAGGAAAAATTGCGCTGGTGACGGGAATCGGCGCCGGCATCGGTCGCGGCTGCGCGCTGATGTTTGCACGTCACGGTGCTACCGTGATCGGCTGCGACCTCAGCGCCAAGCGGGCACAGCAGACGGTGGATGCGGGGCGCGAGGAGGGCCTCGAGATCGACAGCCTCGCACCGGTGGATCTGACCAAACCGCCCGATGTGCAACGCTATATTGACTACGCCGCGGCCAAGCACGGCCGCATCGATGTGCTGCTTAACGCGGCCGCGATTCAGCCGCATATGGCCAGGATGGCCGAGGTCGACTACGAGCGCCAATGGATCCCGACAATCATCGGGGAGGTCGATATCGTGGTGTTGGCCTGCAAGGCGGCATGGCCGCACCTGCTCAAAAGCGGCAAGGCCTCGATCATTAATTTCGCCTCGGTGTCGGCGTTTCGTGCCAGTCAGCAACTGGGCATGGGCCCGCACTGTGCCGGCAAGGCCGCGGTGCTGGCCCTGACTCGACAGCTCGCGGTCGAAGGCGGACCGGCCATCCGCGCCAATACCATCTCTCCGGGCATGGTTGTGACCCCGGCAACCCAGGCGGCCGGCGCTTCGGTGGACGGACCGATACGCGATGCGATTCTCGCGCGCGTGCCGATGCGCCGGCTCGGACAACCAGAGGATATCGCCTGGTGCGCGGTGTTTCTGGCCTGCGATGAATCCAGCTGGGTCACCGGCGCGAACTTTCCCGTCGACGGCGGGGTCATGGCCAATTGAAGGAATGAAGCCCTATGTATCCTAACGTCTGTCTGTACATCGACGGCGCCTGGAGTGACGGCGGCGGCGCGGCGCTGCCGGTGCTCAATCCTGCCACCGGTGAGCCGATCGGCACGGTAGCGCACGCCACGCCCCCGGATCTGGCACGGGCGGTGGCGGCCGCTGAGCGCGGCCTGCAGCGCTGGCGGCTAACCAGCGGCTTCGAACGCGCACGAGTGCTGCGGCGTACGGCTGCACTGTTGCGTGAGCGCAGCGAACACATCTCCCGGCTCATGACGCTCGAGCAGGGCAAGGTCATCGCCGAATCACGCCAGGAAGTCGAACGCGGCGCCGAGACCTGCGAGTGGATGGCCGGGGAGACGCAGCGTATCTATGGGCGCACCATCGGCGCTCGCGCCGGCAACATTTCGCAGCTGGTGGTCAAGGAGCCCATCGGCATCGTCGCGGCGTTTACGCCGTGGAACTTCCCGATCAATCAGATGGTGCGCAAGCTCAGCGGTGCGCTGGCCGCGGGCTGCGCCATCATCGTCAAGGGGCCGGAGGAGACTCCGGCTTCCTGCGCCGAACTCGTGCGCGCGTTCGCCGAGGCCGGCGTCGCGGCCGGGGCCATGAACCTCGTATACGGCATTCCGTCGCAGATCTCCGAGTATCTGATTCCGCATCCGAGCGTGCGCAAGGTTTCCTTCACCGGTTCGACCGCGGTCGGTAAGCAGCTGGCCGCGCTGGCCGGTCGCCATATGAAACCGGTGACCATGGAGTTGGGCGGCCATGCGCCGGTGTTGGTGTTCGCCGATGCCGACATACCGGGGGCTGCGAAAGCGCTATGCGGCAACAAGTTTCGCTGCTCGGGTCAAAGCTGCATCAATCCGACGCGATTCCTGATCGAGGCCGGCGCCTATGAGAGCTTCGTCGACGCATTCGTCGCGGCCGCTGGCGCCATCAAGGTCGGCGACGGGCTCGATCCGGCCTCCACCATGGGCCCGGTGGCCAATGTGCGGCGGCTGCAGGCCATGCAGGCGCTGACCGCCGATGCGCTGCAACTGGGGGCCAAGCTGCGGCTCGGCGGCCAGCGAATCGGCAGCAGCGGTTACTTTTTCGCGCCCACTGTCCTGACCGACGTGCCTTTGACGGCGCGCGCCATGAACGAGGAGCCGTTCGGCCCGATCGCGCTGATGCGTCCCTTCAATGACCTCGAGGAAGCGCTTACCGAAGCCAATCGCCTGCCGTACGGGCTATCGGCCTACGCCTTCACACCCTCGGCGGCCAAAGCCCGCGCTGTGATCGAACGCGTTCAGAGCGGTATGATCTCGATCAATCATTTTGGTCTTGGAACGCCCGAGACCCCGTTCGGCGGCGTGCGCGACTCGGGGTATGGGTTCGAGGGCGGCAGCGAGGCGATTGAGGCTTATCTGCAGCCGCGCTTCATCAGCGTCGCGGAGTTGTCATGAGCGAGCTTGAATTCTGGCATCACCACGTCGGGGTAAGCGTACCGGATCTCGAGGCTTCGATGCAGTGGTACCAGCGTGTGCTCGGCTTCACGCTCTTGCGCCGTATGAGGATCGAATCGATTCCGGCCGAGGTCGCATTCCTCAAGCATGGCGCCATGCACATTGAGCTGTTTGAGGTCGCCGATGCCAAAGCGTTGCCGCCCGAGCGCCGCGAGCCGGATTCCGACGTGCACACACACGGCAACAAGCACATCTCCTTCGCGGTGGCCGATGTCGACGTGTTCGCCGAGGAGTTGCGCCGGCGCGGGGCCGACATCGTCTGGGTCAAGCACTTTGCACACGGCGGCGCGAACATCTTCATCCGCGATAATGCCGGTAATCTCATTGAATTCGTGCAGGCCTCGCCCGAGCCGCCGCAGATCGCAAGCCTCGAGCGCCGCGACTAGCGTCGCGGGTCAGATCGGCGCTGCCACCGTTTCGAGCATCTTCTGGGTCAGGCCTACGGGGTCGCCTATGGGCACGGGACTCTGCTCCCATTCACCCAGCTGCAACGAGCTTTCGACGATGAAGCGACAACGCTCATAGCGACGGCGCATGAACTCCTCGAGCAGCGCTTCAACCGGCGCCGTGCGCGCAAGCAACTCGCCAAGCACCACGGCATCTTCGACTGCCTGCGCTGAGCCCTGACCCAGATGCGGGGTGGTGGCGTGCGCCGCGTCGCCGATCAACAGCACGCGGCCGCGATACCACGGGGGTGGCAGCAGCAGGGCTTCCAGCGGGCGATAAACCACCAGTGAGGCATCGCGGATCTGCTCGCGCATCCGCGCCATGATGCCGGTGCAGGCCTTGAGCCGGTCGCGAAAGATTTCCGCGAGCCGCTCGGGAGGATGCCGGGGATTGCCGGGCTCGCTTTGAACCAGCCAAACGTAGCCGGACTGCTGTGTCAGCGGAATGAAGCCGCACTTGCCCAACGGCAGTCCCTCGCCCATGCACATGAAAGAGTAGTTCACGTCCTGGGGTCGAGCGACGTTATAGCGCCAGGTGCCCTGGCCGGTGAAGTGCGGCCGGTACTGCGTGCCGAACAATTGCGCCCGCACTTGCGAATAGATGCCGTCGGCGCCGATCACAAGATCGTAGTCGCCGGTAGAGCCGTCGTTGAACTCCACCTGCACGCGATCGGCCAGGGCCGTCATGCGGCGGAAGGTGGTGCCGAGGCGCAGTGTGGCGCCCGACTGTGTGGCGGCGGCAAACAGCACTTGATGCAGCGCCGGTCGCGTCATGCCCAGGTGCGAAGGATATTCGGGACCGGCCAATCTTGCCCCGCGCAGCTTCTGGATCGTGTTGCCGTGCAAATCCTCGAAAATCAGCCCGTCATAAGGGAATCCGGCAGCGAGCGCCTGGTCGGCGATGCCCAGTGCCGCCATGGCGCGGATGAAATTCGCCTGCACGACGATGCCGATCTGATAGATCTTCCATTCGCGCTCGATCTCAGCCACTTGCGTGTCGATACCGGCCTTGGCCAGCGCAATCGCGGCCGACAGTCCGCCGATGCCCCCGCCAACGATCAGGACTTTGCGTACCGCGGGCATTCAATCGACTTTGTGGGTTTCGCTGCCGCTGGCACCGCCCTGCATGTCGTACAGATAGCCGCCGCGACTCTCGAGCTGCGGCAGGTCGCAGAAGGCGTTGATCATGTGGAACATGGTCGGCAGCTCTTCCCATAGCGGGCGCAGGAACTGCACCTCTCCGCGGCCCACGAATCGCCGGATGAGCTTGCCGTTCCAGGCCGGCGGCGTCAGTGTGGCGTAAGCGGCATCGGCCGTGCCCCAGTCGCCGGTGTGCGGCAGGTACTTGTACGACAGCAGTCCTTTATTGAGCGGATCGGGCGCCGGGCTGGTGTGATCTTCGGTCAGTTCCCAGGCGGCAATCTTCCAGAAGGTACAGCCGAGCCAGGACATCTCGGTCGCAGCGCGGCCTTCGTGTTCGCGGATCGGCGGAATTTCGCACCACAGCTTGTTGTGCCCGAGCTCCTCGCGTCCCGAAAGGATTGGATCGCACAGATTCTCATAGCGCACGATCAGCAGCGTGCCGTGCACGGCGGCGCCCGCGTTCTGGTACAGGGCGTTGAATTTCAGATCGCACATGTTGTAGCCGCGGCCGGCGAGCCAGCCGAAGCCGTCAAAATAAGTGGCCTCGCAGGTCACGACCGGCTCGCCCCAGACCTGAAAACCCGGCGGCAGCCAGCTCTGCAGGACGGCGGCGTCGCTCAGGAAGCGCGCACCCAGAACGCGGCGCTTGGGTTGCTGCTGCCAGTCGAATCGATCGAGACCGCGAAACTGCCGCGGGCCCGGTGTGGGTCCGAAGAACACCGGCATGCGGTAGTAGTCGCCGCTTTTGGGTTTGAAGGCCATTTATTTGTATATCTCGAGATTCTCTGGAAGTTTGGTGCGCAGCTCATCGCTGAAGGCACCGTCCACCAGGATGAATGCCATGCGTGCGAGCCGGTTCGAGCGATTCTCCCAGGCATGATCGGTGCCGCGCTGCACGACGATGTCCCCGGCGTGCAAATGCACTTCGCTGTCATCGAGAATCATGTAGATCTCGCCTTCAAGCACGATGCCGTAGTCGATCGAGCGCGTGCGATGCATCATGCGAGCGCGGCCATCGGCGCGCTCGGGCAGCTTCTGCGTGTGTCCGGGATAGAAGTCGTTCAAGCGAATTCGGGTGCCGTGCGCGGGCGGCGGCACACGCAGGGCTCCGTCGGTGGGCTCGGGCTCGCTCGAGCGGATCGGCGCCGGTGTGGCGGCCGTGCTCCAGATCTCGATGAAATCCACGCCGGTTCCCTTATCGCGGACGTTCGGCGGCATGCCGTCGGACAGCACCACTGAGCGACCGGACTCATCGTGGCCGGTGACGATGCGACGCGCCGGCTTGGGCATAGGCTCACCTCACAGGAGGGGCACTCTACCCTAAATTACCGCGTGCGGGAATATCACCCTGCGGCGGGTTTAGACGGGTTCGTCTTCAGGCCATTGAGCAGCAGATCGCAGATGAACTCGCGATAACGCTCGCTGAGCGCGCGCTCATCGAAACTCTTGCCGAGCGCAATGCGCAGAATCGGCATGCCGTTGACGAAGAATTCACACATGCCGATCACCGCCAGGAACAGAAAGGCGCTGTCGGCGCGGCGCAGCACGCCTTCCCTGGCTCCTGCTTCGAGTATCGAGCCGTAGCCGGCGAGCGCCGTGGTGGTCAGTTCGTGCATGAAACGCGCCGCCCCGGGCGAGTCCAGGTTCACGAATTCATCGATCAGCAGCCGGTGGAAGAACGGATAGGTGATCTCGAACTTCAGCAGCGCCGAGACGCGTGCGCGCAGTCTGCCCTCCGGACCGGGATCCTCGTGCTGCATCTCGCGTTCGCGCATGCGGGAGAAGTCGGCGGTGAGCTTCTCCACCGCCGCCAGCAGCAGCAAGGAGCGATCGCGGAAGTAATAGCGGATCAGGGACGGGTCGACGCCCATCTGGCGCGCAACTTCGGCGCGGGTGATTCGATTGGGCGGCAGCTGCATGAGCAGTTCGCAGGTGCGATCAATCAACGCCTCGCGCCCAACCACCTGCGGCCCGGCGGCGGGACGGCCGATGCCGCGACGCGCGCGTGGACTATGTTTACTCGTGCGCTTGGGTTTGCGTGGCTTAGCCGTTCTTGGCGATGACATGAGGGCAGTTATCGCATGCGAACTGGTGCCGTGCAACGCGCCTGTGCGCGGCAGACCGGTGCGGTTCGATGTGATAGGCTCGCCGTCAGGCGCCAGGAGGTATCTATGATTCGCTATTTGAAGACCGGGCAGACTGCGGACGTGACTGCGGAGAAGCAGGCTGAGGTACGCCGCACAGTCGAGGGCATACTCGAGAACATTGCCAAGAACGGCGAGCGCGCGGTGCGCGAGTACTCGCAGAAGTTCGACCAATGGTCGCCTGAGAGCTTTCGCCTGAGCGAGGCGCAAATTCGCGCTTGCGTGGATCAAGTCCCCGATCCGGTCAAGCGCGACATCGAATTTGCGCAAGCGCAGATCCGCAATTTTGCTCTGGCGCAGCGGGCGGCGCTCAAGGACATCGAAGTTCAGACCTTGCCCGGCGTCGTTCTCGGGCACAAAAATGTACCGGTCAACAGCGTCGGCTGTTACATCCCCGGAGGCCGCTATCCGATGGTGGCGAGCGCGCACATGAGCGTCGTGACCGCCAAGGCGGCGGGAGTCAAACGCGTGATCTCGACCGCGCCACCGTTCGGCGGCAAGCCGCATCCGGCGATTGTCACCGCCATGCACATGGGCGGCGCCGATGAAATCTATGCCTTCGGCGGCGTGCAGGCCGTGGCGGCGATGGCGCTGGGTACCGAGCACATCGCTGCGGTCGACATGATCGTCGGACCGGGCAATGCCTACGTGGCCGAGGCCAAGCGGCAGCTGTTTGGCAAAGTTGGGATCGACCTGCTGGCGGGGCCGACCGAGACGCTGATCATCGCCGATGACAGCTGCGATGCCGAGATGGCGGCCGTGGATCTGCTCGGCCAGGCCGAGCACGGGCCCGGCAGTCCCGCGGTGCTGCTGACCAACAGCGCCAAGCTGGCGCAAGAGGTTCCGGGAGCCATCGAGAAGCTGCTGGCGTGGCTGCCGACCGCCGATGTGGCACGGGTGGCGTGGCAGAACTGCGGCGAGATCATACTGACCGATACGCTCGAGGAAATGGTGGCCCAGGCGGACAAGATTGCTTCCGAGCACGTGCAGGTGCTGACACGCGACCCCGAATACTTCTTTCAGCGCCTGAGCAACTACGGGGCGCTGTTCCTGGGTCCGCGTACCAACGTGGCTTTTGGCGACAAGGTGATCGGTACCAATCACACCTTGCCGACCATGAAGGCGGCGCGTTACACGGGCGGCCTTTGGGTGGGTAAGTTCATCAAGACCTGCACCTATCAGAGGGTGCTTACCGATGAGGCCAGTGCCTTGATCGGCAGCTACTGCTCGCGACTTTGCGAACTCGAAGGGTTCGCCGGCCACAAGGAGCAGGCAGATCTGCGTGTGCGCCGTTACGGCAAGAACAAGGCGGCCTGAAGTGGTGCTATCGGAGCGGCTCAAAGGCAAGGTTGCGGTCGTCACCGGCACGGGCAGCGGCATAGGTCAGGGATGCGCGCTGATGTTCGCGCGCCACGGCGCGCAGGTCATGGGCTGCGACATCGACGCCGCGGCGGCCGGAACTACCGTGGCGCAGGCGCGGCAGGAAGGGCTTGCGATCGCCAGCGTGCATCCGTGCGATCTCACCGATCCGGCCCAGGCGCAGACATTGATGGCGCGCGCCGCCGAGCAATATGGTGGCATCGATGTGCTGGTCAACGCCGCGGCCTTCGGCGCGTTCGCATTCATCGAGCAGCTGGATTTCGAGCGCGATTGGAAGCGCACCCTGAGCGGTGAACTCGACGTGGTTTTCCTCGGTTGCAAGGCAGTGTGGCCGTACCTCAAGCAGCGTGGCGGCGGCTCGATCGTAAACTTTGCCTCCGCCAATGCCTACGTGGCGCACCCGGTTGCGGGTGCTCTGGCGCATTGCGCCGGTAAGGGCGGTGTGCTGGCGATGACGCGGCAGCTGGCCAGCGAAGGTGGCCCGCACAACATCCGCGCCAACAGCATCTCGCCGGCCATGATAGTGACGGGCGCCACCAGACCTGAACTCGAAAAGCCCGGCTACAAGGAAGGCATCCTTGCCAAGCTCATGATCAAGCGCTTCGGGCAGCCGGAAGATATCGCCTGGTTTGCCACCTATGTGGTCTCGGATGAGGCCAGCTGGGTCACCGGAGCTGATTTTCGTATCGACGGCGGTGCGACCGCCTGGTGAAGCCACGGAGTTTCGAGCCATGCACAAGGCTGGATTGGCAAGCCTCTGGTATCTCGGCACGGCGCTGACCGCAGTGGGCTGCACGGCACCCGGCGCCGTGATTCAAGCCCAGCTCGCGCACACCAACACCCAGACTGTGCTGGCATTCGAAGAGACGGTGTTCAACAAACATCAGGTGAAGGAAGGTTTCGAACGTTACGTCGGACCCGACTTCCAGCAGCACGACCCATTGCTCAGCGACGGCCGGGAGGGCGCGATCAAAGCGCTGAGCTATCAGTTGTCGACCGTGTTTCCGAACTCGCGCCTGGTGGTCAAGCACACTGTAGCGCAGGATGACCTGGTCGCCACTCACGTGCTCTGGGACCAAAAGCCCGGCGAGACGCGCGGGGTCGCGAGGGTCGACATCTACCGGCTCGAGAACGGCAAAATCGTCGAGCACTGGGACGTCGTACAGGACGTGCCGGAGAAGGCGGCCAACGGCAAGTCAATGTTTTGAGCGCGCCTGGCTCAGGCTGAGCCGACGGCGGTCGGCGTCGCTGCGCCCTTGCCGCCGAACAGTGCCGCCAGGATGGCCACGGCGGCCACGACGAAAGACACGGCGCTCAGCACGGTAAAGGCCGGCAGCAGGCGGCCACCGAATTGATCGCCGAGCAACTGCAGGAGCATGCCGCTGGCGAATTGACCTATGGCAAAGCTGGCCTGCCACATGCCATTGCCACGCCCCCGGATTTGATACGGCAGATCGCGCGTGGTCCACACCAGCATGGTCGGCAGCACCAGTCCGCATCCGACCTGGTTGATGAACGCGTAGCTGACATAGCTGCTGGCAGCCGTGGCGGCGCCCATACCGAAAAAGCCGATCCCGATCAGCGCGAAATCGAGGAACAGCAGCCAGCCTATGCGCAATCTTGAGGCGATCCAATAGCCGAAGGTCCCGATCGGCACCCCCAGGCTGGCAATCATGGTCAGCAAGCCTTGCTGGCTCGGATCGCGCACTCCCAAGGCATTCAGAGCGTTGCCGTTCTGCGTGATGATGGAATAGAACATGACCGCCGCCACGACCGTGAGTGCGCACAGACCCAGCATTCGTGCCCATGGAAAGACCACTGCCGCCGCGCAGGCGCCGCCGAGATCCAAGCCCGCACCGTCGTTGGACTGAGCCGGCGGTTCCCAGATGAACAACAGCACGCCCACCACCAGAAACAGGCTGTAGAGATATAAGTAGAACGGCCCCTGCCAGCCATAGCGGCTGGCCAAAACGCCGCCCAACGGAATGATGACCAATGCCGCCAGCGATGCGGTGGCGGTCTGACCCGCGAGCCAGCGTTCGCGCGATTTGCCGGCGAAGTAATCGCAGATCATCGTGGTCGATACCACCATCACCACCGACTCGCAGATGCCCACTCCCATGCGCGTGAGAATGATGGCGTACAGATTATCGAGAAATGTCGGAGCGATGCCGATGAGCGCATACACCAGCATCGCCGCCACCAGAATATTGCGCCGGCCGAATCTGTCGGCGAGCCAGCCTGCCACCGGTGAGAACAGCACGATCCAGATCGAGGGCATGGTCATGACGCCACCCTGGATCAGGTAGGCGTAATGCGGCACCGCCTTGAAGTGCTGGTACATCAACGGCACCACGGTGATCAGCAGCGACACACCCATGACCGCCATCGTGATCGGCAGCAACAGCATGATCCCCTGCATGAACCCGGGGCGGCGCGTAGTGTGCATCAGGGAGTCTTGCGGCGAAAGAACAAGGTCAACACAAACCACGCAGTGCGTAGATTGAGTAACTTGAGCGCCGCGCGCGCCTCCTCGGGGCGCAACTTCGCGGTCAACGGCATGGCGCCGAATATCTTGCCTCGGATCACCAGTTGTCCGCCGTCGCGTTCGAGTGAGGTGATGTTCATCATTTCCCGGTTATCGGCGCCATAGATCTTCATGAACAGTCGGCCTTGTAAATGTTTGTGTGGCAGCCATGGTTGCATCGGTCGCGGGGCGAATCAAATCCGGGTGGGGTGGAGAGGGGAGTGCCGTCCCTGGCGAGATCTCCCTCCCTGAACTTCAGTGCTGGCGCAAAGCGCCTAGCGAAAATCTCGAGTGCAATCCGGATTCTTATTTATTATGGCGCGGACTTTGCCGCGATCTTCAATTGATTGCAAGCGCGTATAAATTACAGTGCGACCAGCCGCGCAATTGCTAACCATTCTCAGAACGACTCTAAACTGGCAGCGGCGATATCACGGGGCCGCCTGTATCATGTAGCCGACACTGGGTACGGTGCTGAGCCAGCGAGGGCGTTCCGAGTCATCGCCTATCTTGTGTCGCAGACGGTGCACGAGCTGCTTGAGCAGTTGCCGGTCGCCGCCGCCGCGATGACCCCAGACATGCACCAGTAATCGGTCGGTGTGCACCACTTGTCCGGCGTTGGCCACAAGCAATTGCAGCAGCCTGCATTCCAAAGGCGTGATCTTGATGGCGCGATCGGCGATATGCAGCGTCAGCAAATCCGGATCGAGCGCAAGCTCGCCGACGTGCGTCTGAGTGCCGCCTTCGTTTCCGGAACGGCGCAGAAGCGCCTTGACACGCGCCACCAGCGTGCGCGGACTGAACGGCTTGGTCAGGTAGTCATCGGCGCCGAGCTCAAGTGCGCGCACCAGATCGGCTTCTTCGCCGCGTGCGGTCAGCATCATGATGGGTAGGCGGCTCTCTTTGCGCATCAGTCCGCACAGATCGAAGCCCGATCCGCCTGGAAGATTGATGTCCAGAATAGCCAGGTCAGGCAGCTCGGCGCGAAAGGTGATTACAGCCGTGCCGAAGGTGTTGGCGCTGACAATGGGAAACCCGGCCTGGCGCAGCGCGAAGCCCACCACGGCCAGCATGTCGGCATCGTCATCGACCAATAGCAGTTTCAAAGCTCAGTTCTCCGTTTCCTGGGGCAACACCAGTGTGAATCGTGTGCGCTGCGCGGCCGTGCGCTCAACGCGTATCGAACCGCCGTGCCGCTCCATAATCGACTTCACGATCCATAAGCCCAATCCCAGGCCCGGTGCGTCCGGCTCGCTATCGGCGCCGCGCCGGAAGCGCTCAAAGATCGCGTCCGGGCTGGCAACGGGCACACCTTGACCTTCGTCCTCGACCCAGATCTCGATCTGGTTCCCGAGGCGCTGGCCGCCGACGCGGATAGTACTGCGCTCGGGCGAGAACTTGGCAGCATTCGCCAGCAGGTTCACCAGCACCTGACCCAGCCGCTGCGCGTCGCCGCGCACGAACGCGGCCACACCCTGGGCATCGACCTCGACCCGTAGCTGACGCTGCAGCAGCAGCGGGCTGATCAGGTCGTGGGCATCGGCCACCACTTCGGCCATATCGACTGATTGTTGACGTATCGAGAGCTGCCCCGCCTCGATGCGCACGCTTTCCAGCAGATTGTCGATCAAGCGCATCAGCCGCAACACGCCACGCTCGACGTTGGCGATGAGTTCGCGCTGGGCCTCGGGCTGCATGTCCCCGAGGCCATCCCGCAGCAATTCGATCGAAGCCAGCTGAGCCGCGAGCGGGGTGCGAAACTCATGCGAAATGTTGCCCAGTACGCTGTCGCGCGCCCGGCGCGCGGCTTCCAAATCAGTCTCGTCGCGCAGAATCTGGACCTGTATGCCCTGGATGGGAGGGGCGCTTTTGATGATTGTCGAACGCGTGCTGCCGTCGCGCAGGCACAGCGTTTCGTGGGCGCTGCTCTGTGGGGTGTGCCGAGCGGCGAGGATCGGGCAATGTCGCTCGCAGGGCCGCTCGCCATCGATCGGCTGGGGCTGCAGAAGGTCGCCGCAGAACTGGCCGATGATCTCGCTCTGGGGCTGCCCCAGAAGTGCCGCGACCTGCGCATTGGCATAACGGATACGCCGGTCCTGATCTACGGCGAACACCCCCTCGATCACACCACTCAAGACCGCATGTGCCTCGGCCTCGCGCCTGCGCAGTGCGTCGGTCAGATCGACCAGGTTGCCGCGCATGGCATCCATGGAGCGCGCCAGTGCACCGACCTCCAATGGCGCCACTGCCGGCATGGCCGCGGAGAAATCGCCGCGGCCGATGCGCTCGGCAAGGTCCCTCAGCGCGACCACGGGCTGCGCCAGCCAGCGCCCGTACAACACGCCGATCAGGCCGGCGATTGCTGCCACGATCAGGGCCGTGGTTGCCAAAATCCAATCGAAACTGCGCGTGGCCGCCAGCGAAGCGGCGCCGCTGAGCCGCGCATCGAGTAACCCGACGACCTCTCCGGTCTGAGCGGCAATCACCAGGCTCGCGGCATAGACGGCGCCGTGATCGAGCACCCCTGCGGCGGCGCCGCCCGGACTGGCGAGCGCCTGCGTATGCAACGGCGTGAGCTGCTCATCCGGTGGCGCGTGGTAGGTGGCGAAGTTCACTACAAATAGTTGCGCGCCCACCTGGCTGCTCAAGCGCGCCAGCATGGCCGGCGTGGTCAACCGCAGTGTCACGGCGCGCACATTGCTGCCCGCCAGCGGCGCGGCCGCGCCCCAGATCAGCGACGCGCCGCTCTTCGGGGCAATGACGAAGCGTTCGCCTTGCTCCTGTATGGCGGTGGCCACCTCGGACCACTCGATCCCCTGCCCGGACTGGGCGAGCACCGAATCGTCGCGCATGACTGCCGCAACGTCAGTGCCGGTACTTTCCGCGAATCGCTGTAGGAACGGCTCCAGGCCGCTGCTGCCCTCGGCGCTGACCAGACGCTGCAGAGTCGGGCGTTCAGCCAGGACGCGCGCATCACTGAGGGCGTCCTCGCCGGCGCGTCGCAGCAGCTCGCGACCCGAAGCTACCGCGAGTTGCGCTCGAACCAGGGCCTGCTGCTGAACCAGCCGATTGAGCAGCACCGCACAGGCAATCGAGATCGCGGCCACTGCCAGCAGCACGATGAACACGCTGCCGCCGCCGAGCCATGAGGCCAGGCCAACCTGCAAGCGCGCATCGGCATACTGCCGTTTCAAAGGGTCGGAAGTGTTCACAGCGCCGCCAGCCTACCGCATCGCGCTCAGGCGTGGCGCGCCGTGCCTACGCGTAGCTCCGGATGGCGCAATTCCAGCAGTGCCTTGGCGATCAGGGTAACCAGCGCCAGCATCGCCAGGATCGAGGCGGAAGCGAAGGCGCCGGCATAGTTGTACTCGCTGTGCAGGATCTCGATGTGCAGCGGCAGCGTGTTGGTGAATCCGCGGATGTGACCGGAGACCACCGAAACAGCGCCAAACTCGCCCATAGCGCGCGCGTTGCACAGCAGCACGCCGGACAGCAGACCCCAGCGGATATTGGGCAGCGTCACCAGCCAGAAGGTTTGCCAACCGCTGGCACCGAGCGACAGCGCTGTTTCCTCCTCGCCGTTGCCCTGGGTCTGCATTAGAGGAATCAGTTCGCGTGCGACAAACGGCAAAGTCACGAACGTGGTCACCAGCACGATGCCAGGAACGGCGAAAATGACGTGGATATTGTGCTCGATCAGCCACGGCCCCCACCAACCGTTAGCGCCGAAGATCAGCACGTAGATCAATCCGGAGATCACCGGCGAGACCGCAAACGGCAGGTCGATCAATGTTATGAGCGCATTTTTGCCGCGGAACTCGAATTTCGCAATCGCCCAGGCCGCGCTGACTCCGAACACCAGATTCAGTGGTACCGTGATCGCGGCCGTCAGCAGCGTCAGACGCATGGCCGCCAACGCATAGGGGTCCAGCAGGGAGTGCAGATAGAAACCGATCCCCTTGCTCAGGGCTTCGACGAAGACCACCACCAGCGGCAGCGCCACCAGCCCGAGCAGATACAGCAGTGCGATTCCGAGCAGCGCGTAGCGCCCGAGCTCTTCGGGAATCTGCGACTGCCGGATCATCGGCTGGGCCGGCGCTTCTGCGCCCAGAGCTGCAAACCGTTGATGCCGAGCATCAGTGCGAATGAAGCTATGAGCATGACCACGGCGATGGCGGTGGCCTGCGCGTATTGATACTGCTCCAGCTTGGTCATGATCACGAGCGGCGCGATCTCCGATACCTTCGGAATGTTGCCGGCAATGAAGATCACCGAGCCGTATTCGCCCACGGCGCGCGAGAATCCCAGCGCGACGCCGGTCAGCAGCGTCGGCCAGATCGAGGGCAGCACCACCCACATAAAGGTCTGCAGCCTCGAGGCTCCGAGGGTTTCGGCGGCACGCTCCAGCTCGCGATCCAGATCGCCGAGCACCGGCTGCAAGGTGCGCACGACGAACGGCAGGCTCACGAAGGCCATGGCCACAACCACGCCCAAACGCGTATACGCGACCTTGATGCCCAGCGGCACGAGCAGCTGGCCGATCCAGCCGTTGGGCGCATACAACGCCGTGAGCGCGATGCCGGCGACGGCCGTCGGCAGTGCGAACGGCAGATCGATGATGGCGTCAAACAACCGCCGCCCCGGAAAACGCTGGCGCGTCAGGGCCCAGGCAATGATGAACCCGAACACGCCGTTGATTGCGGCCGCCAGCAGCGAGGCGCCGAAGCTCAACTCCAGCGACGCCAGCACTCGCGGTGTCGTGACCACCTGCCAGAATTTCTGCGGTCCAAGTTCGGCCGAACGAAAAAATGCCGCCGACAGCGGAATCAGCACGACCAGGCAGACGTACAAAATCGTGTAACCGAGCGTCAGGCCGAAGCCGGGCAGTACCCGAAACTCGCGCGTGGCCCGGGGTGCAACGTTGCCGGCGGCAGCCGGGAGCGCCAGCGCAGGGCTGTTCATGAGGCGCTACTGGCCGTAGATCTGATCAAAGGTGCCACCGTCATCGAAGTGGGTGGCCTGCGCCTTGTCCCAGCCACCGAAGGTGTCGTCAATCGTCACCAGCTTCACGGCCGGAAATTGAGCGGCATATTGTGCCGTCACCGCTTGATCGCGCGGGCGATAGAAGTTCTGTGCGATCAGTTGCTGACCTTCGGTGGTGTAGAGGAACTTCAGGTACGCCTCGGCGATCGCACGAGTTCCGCGCCGCTCGACCACCTTGTCGACCACGGTGACCGGAGGCTCGGCCAGAATGCTCAACGACGGCATGACTATGTCGAGCCTATCGGGCCCGAGCTGTTTTTTTGCCAACAGCGCCTCGTTTTCCCATGCCAGCAGTACATCGCCGATGCCGCGGTCGACAAAGGTGATGGTCGCGCCGCGCGCTCCGGAATCCAGCACTGGAACGCCCTGGTAGAGCTTGCCCACGTAAGCTTTGGCCGTGGCATCGTTGCCGTGCGGCTGCCGCAGAGCCCAGGCCCACGCTGCCAGATAGTTCCAGCGTGCGCCGCCCGAGCTCTTCGGATTGGGAGTAATCACCGCAACCCCCGGGCGGATCAGATCGCCCCAATCGCGGATGTTCTTGGGGTTGCCTCGGCGCACCAGCATTACGATTGTGGAAGTATAGGGCGCACTGTTGTACGGCAGGCGGCTGGCCCAGTTCTCGGGGATCAACCGGCCCTGCTTGTACAAGGCGTTGACGTCGTAGGCCAGGCCCAGCGTTGCGACGTCGGCTTGCAGTCCGTCGATAATGGCGCGCGCCTGTTTGCCCGAACCACCATGGCTCTGCCTGATCTCGACTTGTTGACCCGACTGCGCCAGCCAATGGGCGCTGAACGCCCGGTTCAGGGCTTCATACAATTCGCGCGTCGGATCGTAAGAGACGTTCAGCAGGGTGACCGGCGCGGCACCGGCCAGTGCGGTGTCCCAGCACAGCCCGGCGACGCCGGTGGCCATCAGCGTGAGGGCCGATCGGCGCGACAGCGCGTCAGTCACTGCTTGGATCCCAGCAAGGCGTCGTATGGGGTCGCTTCGAACAGCGAATCCACGCCGCTGGCACGGCCGCCGGAGGCGATCGGCAAGCCGCTGCAGGAGATCAGCACCGCGCACGGTGTTCTCAGGGCAAACAGCGGCTGAAATTCCTGGTGCAGCAGTTGTTCGAGTTCCGCTGCCGAACCATCGAGTCCCAGCACCACCAGCAGCGGCTCGGAGGAGGCGGCCAAATGCGCGACCCAGGCGTTGAGCTCGCCAATCTGCACGTCGGTGCGGATATCGAGGCCATGGCTATGCTGCAACTCGGCGCGCGCATCGAGCAGGCGGCGGAAGGAGCTGGTGACTTCCGAGCGCGGCGCGGCCGGACTCTGCACACTGACGAATGTGGCCTCGACATGCAGGTGCCGCATGACGCTGGCTACCAATCCCAGCGTGGCCGAACGCGCCGCATCGCTGGTGCAATAGATCAGCAGACGGCGCGGCAATGCCGAGTTAGGCGGGATGCACAGCAGCCGGCGGCGACCCTGCGCTGCCGCGGCGCCGATCTGCTGGATGGCATCGGGCGCCAGGCCGATCAGCCCCACACCGGTGTGCGCGGCATCGCGCTCGCCGCTGTCGCAGGCATCCAGCACCGGCGCCTGCATGCTCTGCACCAGCTGCTGCAGCAACGGCGCCTCACGTAAATTTTCGGCGGCGGCATCGGTGCTCAAAATACGGAAGCTCGAGATCGGCGTCGGTAAAACGTGGAAACGGCGCACCCCCACCATGACGCGCTTGCCTGGCGTCAGTGGCAAATGCGCCTGCTCGGCGTTGGTGCGGGTGACATCGACGATGACCGGCAGTTCACTCGGCGGGTGCTCGCGCGCGATAGCGGAGACCACGGCGCTCTCGCGCGTGAGCTGCACCCGGACCCGCTCCAGTATCCCGCCGAAATCCAGCGACAGTACATGGCCGGCGGCGAGCGGATTGCTGCGCAGGCGCTCCTCATCCTCGGCGACATCGATGTCCTCCGGGCGCACTACCGTGACTACCTCATCGCCGGCAGTGTCGGATTTCAGGCTCTCGCCGCTGGCCAGAAACCGGGCGCCCAGGCGCAGACCCTCATTGCTGCGCTCGCCCAAGAACAGATTCGCAGCGCCCAGGAAGGTGGCGACGAAACGCGTGGCCGGCCGGCGGTAAAGGGTCTCGGCGCGCCCGGTTTCGAGCAGGCGGCCGCTGCGCATGACGCCGATGCGATCGGCGAGCGCGAAAGCCTCCTCCTGATCGTGCGTGACCAGTATGGTCGTCATCCCTAAGCGTCGCTGCACCTGCCGGATCGTCTCGCGCAGTTCCACGCGGATCTTGGCATCGAGTGCGCCGAACGGCTCATCGAGCAGCAGCACCTGCGGTTCGTGCGCGAGCGCACGAGCCACTGCGACACGCTGCTGCTGCCCGCCCGAGAGCTGCCCGGGAAGGCGGTCGGCGTAGCCTTCCAGCGCCACCAGTTGCAACAGTTCGTCGCGACGGCGTGCCCGCTGCTGACGTTTGATGCCACGTACACGCAACGCGAATTCAACGTTCTGCCCAACCGTCATGTGCCGAAACAGGGCGTAGTGCTGAAACACCAGACCGACGCCCCGTTCGCGGGCGCGCAAATGCGTCACGTCGCGACCGTGGAAGGAAATGCGTCCGTGGTCGACGTCAGTCAGTCCGGCTGCGATGCGCAGCAGCGTACTCTTGCCACTGCCGCTGGGTCCGAGAAGCACGAAGAACTCGCCGGCCTCAATCTGCAGGGAAGCATCGTTGACGACCGGCGTGCCGTTGTAGCGTTTGGTAATCTGCTCGAAGTTGATCGACATGCATACTCCCGCCACTGTCGATCGTAAGATTTCAGTGCCCGCGCGTCAGTATCAAGCTGGTAACAAAGTGGTTATGTTTCACGATCTCAGGCTCGATGCTTTGCCTTGCCCGCGTGCATCCGCTAGGCTGCGTTTTGCTGTCATTTCAAGGCTTTAGTCATGAAAGTCACGATTTTTGGATCGGGTTATGTCGGATTGGTTTCGGGAGCCTGTCTGGCCGACGCCGGTAATCACGTGCTGTGCGTAGATATCGATCCGGCGCGCATCGAGCAACTCAATCGCGGCGAGGTGCCGATCCATGAACCCGGGCTCGAGGACCTGATCCGCCGTAACCGCGAAGCCGGACGACTTGAGTTCACTACCGATCCGGCCCGCGGCGTCGAGCACGGCCTATTCCAGCTGATCGCTGTAGGTACGCCTCCCGATGAGGACGGCTCGGCCGACCTGCGGCACGTTCTGGCCGTGGCGCGCTCAATTGGCGAGCGGCTCACGCGCTATGCCATCGTCGTGACTAAATCGACGGTTCCGGTCGGCACCGCCGATAAGGTGCGTCGCGAAGTGCAATCGGCCATGGCAGCCCGCGGTGCGGTCGAGTTCGATGTGGTCTCGAATCCCGAATTCCTGAAGGAAGGCGCGGCCATCGAAGACTTCATGCGTCCCGACCGGGTCGTAGTCGGCACCGACAACCCGCGCACCACCGAGCTGATTCGAGCTCTGTACGAGCCGTTCACGCGTCATCACGATCGTCTCGTGGTCATGGACATCCGTTCGGCCGAGCTCACCAAGTACGCGGCCAATGCCATGCTCGCGACCAAGATCAGCTTCATGAACGAACTCG
>Ga0302324_100005018_pt1 | contig 29052 bp, 34 predicted proteins | sample Palsa_T0_1_FD_201949 | JGI IMG/M metagenome (GOLD analysis project Ga0302324, IMG submission 201949) | Peat permafrost microbial communities from Stordalen Mire near Abisko, Sweden - Palsa_T0_1 | ecosystem: Environmental > Terrestrial > Soil > Palsa > Peat permafrost | place: Sweden: Abisko...
ACCGTGGGCGCGATCCGCGGCTCTCGACCTGCACAACGGTGACGCACTCGGGGTGACGGGCATGGCCTCGGCGTTCAAGGACGCCGCCGGTTGTGGCTCGCTGGATTTGGCGGCGACTCCGGTCGACGGCGGTCACCGCCTCAGCGGCACTCTGCGCTGGGCCAGCAACCTGTATCCCGATTCCGTCATGGTGACGGCCGCCCGCCTCGATTCCGGTGAGAAGATCGTCGTCACACTCCCGCTCGCCGCTCCCGGCGTCACCATCGGCGATCATTTCGACCTGCTCGCGCTGGGGAGCACCGCGTCCTCCACAGTCGCCCTCAACGACGTCTACATCAGCGACGGCCAAGTTCTCAGCCGTGACATCGGATCTTTTCTGACACGAGTCCGACCGACGTTTCTGGTGTTGCAGTCTGCCTTGTGCGTCGGTCTGGCCCGCCGTTGTCTCGACGAGGCCGCAGCCGGCCTGAGCGGCGTCAATTCGGTCTTCGCGACTGAAATCGAAGCACTCACATCCGAATTGATCAACACGGAGTCCAAGGTCGCGGCGTTCGCCGAATCCGTTGGCGGTCCAGCGACGCCCGGCAAGCGCGACCTGTTGGAAGTGCGGCTCGCAGCCGCCGAACTGGTGAGCGCCGCCGCAGCCCTCGAAATCCGCACAGCCGGCGGCAAAGGCTACGCGCGGCGCACCGACGCCAGTCGCCGATTCCGGGAGGCCGCATTCATCCCCGTGCAATCACCATCCGAAGGCCAGTTGCGTTGGGAACTCAGCAACTGCATCTGAATTAGACCGCTTGATCTGGAGTAGAGCCATGACGTCGTCAACCCTGACCATCAACGATGCGGATTCACTGACCGCCCCGCCGGCCCCGCCTGAACGGCCCGACCCGCTGGAACTGTTCACGATCAGCCAGATGACGACACGGGTCGCCGACATCGCCGTCGAAAAAGCCGCTCACCCATGGAGTTTCCTGGTCCGCTCGCTGGTGGGCGGGGCCATGGTGTCATTCGGCGTCTTGCTGTCATTGGTCGTCAGCACCGGTGTGCCGACACCAGGCATCGCAAGCCTGCTGATGGGCTTGGCCTTCGGGATGTCATTTGCACTCATCCTCGTCTCGGGGATGTCGCTGATCACCGCCGACATGGCGGCCGGCGCGATAGCGATCCTGCAACGGCGGATGACTGCGCTCGGTTACCTACGCCTACTGGTGATCGGCCTGCTCGGCAATTGTGTAGGCGCACTGGCCTTCGTCGCGGTCTGCGCGGCAGCCGGGGGTCCATATCTGGGTGCATTCGCGCAACGCGCGGCCACGGTCGCGGACGCCAAGACTTCGCAGCCGGTGCTCACCGCGATCTTGCTGGCCGTAGTGTGCACCTGGTTTCTGCAGACATCGATGTGCCTGTTCTTCAAAGCCCGAACCGACGTCGCCCGCATGGGATTCGCGTTCTACGGCCCGTTCGCCTTCGTCATCGGCGCGACCCAACACGTGATTGCCAACATCGGTTTCCTCGGACTACCGTTGTTGCTCAAAGCCTTTCATCAAGACGCCCCGCACACCTCGCTGACGTGGGGCTGGGGTGCTCACGGACTTCTCACCAACATCGCGATCACCACGGTGGGCAACCTCGTCGGCGGCACTGTCTTCGTCGCCCTACCCTTCCAGCTCGTCGCCAAGCTTCAGCAACAAGACCGATAGGCTCGTATTCAGCATCGTGACCACAGTTCCGATGTAGCTCTGTTACCGGAACGTGGCCGGCATGTGTCCGTTGCTGGGCTAAATTTACGGCTCGACTGATCGACAGCGGACCTGATGGCACAGGGGCTGAGAATCGATGGCAGACAAGGAGTCTTATGGATTTCGAGGGCGCTGAAGCCCGCGACCTCGTGTCGCTGATTCACCGGGCACTGCGCAGCGACGACGTCGACAAGGGATCGCTGTGCACGGCTGCGATCAAAGTCATCGACAACCCGCCTCGCGATGGCATCTTGCGAAGCCTGGCCGACCACGTCTGCCAATCCGTCTTCGACTGGGCGTGTTTCGACGGCCCCTCGGCGCGGTTGGAGGGCGTGGTGAAGGGCTACGAGACAGCCGCGAGTGCGCTGCTGGCCCTCCAGGAAGAGGAGCGGTACAACGCGCTGGGCATTTAGCGCCGAAAGGCTGTGCCGGCGCTGCTACGTCAGCGTCGCCGCCAAGTAACCGGATCCGCCTCCGAAGTTGGCCAGCTCGTCATCCGGTAGCTCAAACCCATGGGCGGCGTACGCCTCTGCAGTGGTTCGCGTGTTGACGTTCCAACCTTTTTGCCCGAGGTAGTCGGCGGCGGAGTTACGGTCGCCGGTATAGAACAACTCGGCGAGGTTGATGTTGGAGCCGATGCGCCGAGACCGCTCGGTGAGTCGCTCCGCCCAGTCCGGCGGCGTGTTTTTCAGGTCCATGTGTTCGGTCGCGATGCGACTGCCCGGTGCGGAGAGTGCCGCAACGTTGTCGAACAGGCGGTCTTGCGCTTCCGGCGGCAGGTAGACCAGTAGACCTTCGGCACTCCACGCAGTCGGCTGGTGTGGGTCGAATCCGGCCTCGAGCAGCGCCGCCGGCCAGTCTTCGCGCAAATCGATGGACACCGTTCGCCGTTGCGCAGTGGGTTCGGCGCCCAAATCTGCCAGAGTCCTGGTCTTGAACGCGATGACTTGGGGTTGATCGATCTCGTACACCACGGTGCCGTCCGACCACGGCAGTCGATAGGCCCTGGTGTCCAACCCGGAAGCCAGAATGACCGCCTGCCGGATACCCGACTCGGTCGCGTGCACGAAGAAATCATCGAAGAAGCGCGTGCGAACGGCGATCTGCTCTCTCATCGCGCGACGATTCAATAGCGGGTCGTCAGTCTGTCCGATTTCGCCGTCGATCAGCTTCACGAAAGTGTCGATGCCCACCGCCCGGACAAGGGGGTCCGCCCATGGGTCGTTGAGCAGCGCATCCGGATTTTGCGATGCCAACGCCCTCGATGCTGCGACCGCGGTAGCGGTCGCGCCGACGCTCGACGCCAGGTCCCAGGTGTCCTTATCTGTACGAGCCATTCGTCCAATCCCTCCGATGCGACAAGATTTACTTAGCCTAATTAAGTTTATCACGCACCCAAGCCTCCTCACTATGTTGGCGCAACCCTGCGCTGCGTCTGTCGTGATAGAGCCCTAATGTGTCTCCTATGCTGTCGACCCAGACCACCCCGCTGTCACCCCGTCCGCATCAGGACCGATGAGCTGATGGGGCGACCGTTGATGGGTGGTGCGAGATTTCCGGCACTGCTGAAATTGCTCAGTGTGGGTTTGCTACTCGCGGCATCTGTGGTTGCGACGTCTGTTATCGGTTGGTCCGCCAACGGTGAGCCGTGCCCGAATGTCGAGGAGATTTTCGCTCGCGGCACGCTCGAGCCGCCGGGCGTCGGGGCCACCGGGGACGCATTCACCGATGCCCTCAACGGGCGTCTGGGCAACCCTCCCGTCGTGGTGAATCCGGTCGACTATCCGGCTTCTCTCGACTTCAACCAGGCCGGCGTAGGCGTCGCCGACGCCGCCAACAAAGTTCAAGGCATCGTCACCACCTGCCCCGCCACCAAGATCATCCTCGGCGGCTACTCGCAGGGCGCTGCGATCGCCGCCTACATCACTGCCGACAGCATTCCGCCGAGTTACGAATTGCCGGCCGGTATCACTGGACCGTTGCCGCCGAATGTTGCCCGCCACGTCGCGGCTGTCGTGCTGTTCGGAAAGCCCTCGAGCGGCTTCCTCAACCTGGTGGACCACTCCGCCCCACCCATCAACATCGGGCCGTTGTACACCAACAAGACCATCGACCTGTGCGCGCCGGACGACCCCGTCTGCACGACCGGCGGCGGATTCAGCCGCGCCGCGCACAGTGCGTACAAGTCCAACGGCATGGCAGACCAAGCGGCCGATTTCGCCGCGAAGGCGCTCGGCCGGTAGTACCAATTCCGCTAGCCCCGAACGCATACGCGCACCGCCCTGCCCGAGTCGACCGGCCTGATGCCGTAAAGCTCCCTCTTCACCAGAGTGTCGCGTGGGACGAGGTGGCGCAGATCACTCGGCTTCGGTGGAATCGCGGGGTATTCATCCCGCTTGTAGCAGGCAGTACCGCGATGGCAATCCACATCGAGAGACAGGGAACTACATCATGAGCACACCGCAGGCAGCCCGCAAAGGCACCCTGGTCACTCGAGCCGTGCAGTCCACGATCTTCGCCGCGTTCGCTCTGGCCGCGTTGGTCACCAGCGAGCTTGCCGCTCCGAGCGCCTACGCCGATGCCGACGGCGCTTCGTGCGCCAACGTCGAGGTGGTGTTCGCCCGCGGCACGCTGGAAGCACCCGGCGTCGGCGCCACGGGCCAAGCCTTCATCGACGCACTCAACGCCAGGCTGCCGGGCAAGACCGTCGACGTGTACGGGGTTGACTACCCGGCGTCGCTGGACTTCGGTCGTGCCACCGATGGAATCGCCGATGCGAGCAACCGGATTCAGTCGATCGCGGCGAGCTGCCCCGCGACCAAGATCGTGCTCGGCGGCTACTCACAGGGCGCCGCGGTAGCGGGCTACACGACCTCGAGCTCAGTCCCCGCTGGATTCACCCTCCCCGCAAGCATTTCCGGGCCGATGCCGCCGGCCGTCGCCTCGCACGTCGCGGCGGTCGTGCTGTTCGGCACACCCGATGACTGGTTCCTGAACCTGGCCGACCACCAGGCGCCACCCATCGCCATCGGCCAGCTATACGCCGGAAAGACCCTTCAGCTATGCGCGGCCGGCGACCCGGTCTGCTTCCCCGGCGGCACGGACCGCGGTGCGCACAGCTCATACAAGGTCAACGGAATGGCCGTTCAGGCCGCGGATTTCGTCGGCCGCCAACTGGGCGTCGCCGCCCCGACCGCGCCCGTACAGCAGTCGTCGGCTGAGCTGGGACCGGTACAGCCCGCACCAGCCGGTTAAACCCGGCACCATACGAGAGCCCCGGCCTGCGGATCCCCCCTCCGCTGGTCGGGGTTCTTGGTGATGCTGTATCCATGAAGTGGGTCGCGCGGGATGGGCGCAACTGGCGCACCGGCACAACGTCGGATGTCGAGTGGATCAACGCGGGCACATCGGTCGGCACGGCAATCACCTCCGGCATCCCACCTGTCTTCGACGACTATGCAACGGTCGTGCTGCCCGATGCCCGCGCGGACCAGATGCGGCACGATCGCGCGTTGCTCGCGTCGCTAACACGTCACTCGCCAGATCAGGGCTGGTGGCTCGGCTTCCTCGAAACCGGTGGGAGCGACATCGTCTTTCCCGATGCGCCCCGGGTGAGCCTGTATCCGGGTTGGCCGTATGTGCTGGTGCTGGCCGGACCCGAGCAAGCGGCCGGCTGGCGTCGAGAGGATTTCCCCCAGCTCCGGCCGCGCTTATTACCGGATCTGATGTTCCCCATCGATCGGTCCTGGTTGGTCTCGACGCTGTGGGACGACGCCTGGACGTGCGTCGGCGGCCCGGTGTCGCTGGTGGACTCATTGCTGAACGACCCGGATCTTCGGCCGCGCGCGCGGCGGGTTGGTGTTGACGACGACGCCACACCGCCCGGGCATCAATCGATCTGACGGACGGCTAGTCGACCAGGACCGGGTGAAGGTTGTAACTCCCTTGAAAACCCTTGAGTTCTGCTTCGCGAGGTGTGCCGAAATCGATATCCGGCACGCCGTCGACGGCCTCCCGCACCGAGTCGCTGACCAGGATCTCGCCACCGTCAGCTTGCCCGGTGATCCGCGCAGCCAGCGCGACATTGCGGCCGAACAAGTCATCGCCGCGTCGGACCGACGGCCCCACATGCATGCCGATACGCACGCGGATTCCCTCCCAACGCTGCGCGTCGTCGTGGAGAGCCTGCTGCACACCCATCCCACACAGCACCGCTTGTCCCGGATCGGCGAACGCGATCATGAATCCGTCGCCCTGGTTCTTGATCACGTGGCCGCCATGATCAACAACCAACTTCTCCACAAGGCGGTTGTGGCGCTCCAAGAGTTTCAGCCACCCGCGGTCACCCAGGGTTTCGTTGCGGAGGGTGGAGTCCTCGATGTCGGAAAACGCGACCACGACGTCGCCGTCGGCCGTCAGCCTGGCAAGATCCGGGCGTTCGACCTGAGCCCACCCTGCGAGATCTTCGACGGAGTTACGGACAGTGGCGCCAATGCCTTTCGAGATCAACGAGTCAGCTGTCTTGAACGCTGTCCTGATCGCCAGCGGCGCGACTCCCCGCCGTCGCCGTCGCCGACCCGTCTCGAGTTTCCTTCTCCGCTCCAGCTGGACTCGCGCGTTTTTCAACTGCCGACGCGAGACGATCAGCAGTATCGCCAGCGCGATGATGCCGCCGAGTTCGACGACGGCGCCGAGCCCGACCAACACGGAGAAAGTCATGAAGCGGCTACTGCTCGCGGCAATGCTGTCACTGGCTGATTATGGCCGACGAGGCAGTCGCGGCTCGACCGGCCCGCGCTCCTTTCAAGGCGACGTTGCACAGCGCAAGTGCTTAGCTGTCGGCGTGGGTGATTCCAATGTCGTACCCGGTAAACACTTCATCGCCATGAGGATCGCCGTCGCGTCGCCGCTCGGCATACTCAGCGCAGTCGCCGTCGGGGTCACAGCCGGATGGCAGTACGCCCCGGCCGCCGGGTGGATCGCGGCAGCGACGGTTTATCTGCTGTGGACCTGGGCAAGTATCGCGCCTATGAGTGCCGATGACATCGAATCCCTTGTGCAGCAACAGCACCCGACGCGCGGCCCAAGCGATAGGTTCGTCGTGGTGGCCAGCGTCGCCAGTCTCATCGGTGTCGCCTATCTATTGATGGCACCAAATGTGGAGGGGCCTGACAGCACAATCGCCGCGACGGTCGGATTTCTCAGCGTGATCGCCTCGTGGCTCACGGTGAACACCGTCTATTCCCTTCGCTACGCAGTGGAGTATTACACCGAACCGGTAGGCGGCATCGACTTCAATCAAGACGACAGAAATCACGACGACAAACCTGATTTCGCTGACTTCGCGTACGTGGCGTTCACCATCGCAGTGACCTACGGAGTCACCGACACCGCCCTGAAAACTCGCCGGATCCGCGGCACCGCCCTGCAGCACGCGTTGGTGTCCTACCTATTCGGCGCGGTCATCCTGGCGATCACCATTCAGGTATTCGGCAGCTTGACCGGCCCGCGTACTAGCCGCTGAATTTCAGGGGCGGTGCAGCGTCACAATGGTGACGTCGTCGTGGGTGTTTTCCGACGTCACCGTTCTGATCCAGGACGCCGATGCGTGGCTCGCGTGGCCGACGGCCTCAGCCAGCCGGTCCATGTTGTCGTCGATCGACTCACCGCGACGTTCCACCAGCCCGTCGGAGAAAATGACCAATCCGTGCCCGTGCTCCAGCGTGAACACGCTCGGTTTGTACGAAACTCCCTTGATGCCGATCGGCGGCGAGAGCTGGATCGGCGCGCGCACGGCGGGCTGCGTCGTGCTGGTCAGGTAGGGAATCAAGTGCCCAGCGCAGCCGGCCTCGACCAGGCCCGAATCCAGGTCGACCCGCGCGACGAGAACAGTGGCGAATGCGCTGGGCAGCATGTGCAAACAGAAGTCATTGAGCTGCTGCAGCGCCTCGGCTGGGGCAGCGCCGGTGAATAGCTGGCCGCGAAGGACATTACGTAGTTGCGCCATGATGCCTGCCGCAGTGATCCCGTGCCCCGCGACGTCACCTAGCAGCACAATCAACCGACCGTCGCGCAGTTGGAAAGCGTCGTACCAGTCGCCTCCGACCCGCCCGCCCGCGGCGGGCTCGTAGTGCGCGGACAGCAGCCAGTTCTCGAGCTTCGGGATCGACTCGGGTAGCAGGCTGCGCTGCAGCGTCTCCGCCACGCGCAACGCTCCACGCGTGCGTCGGTACAGCGACTCGACAAGGTCACGCCGCAGCGCCTCGGCCGAGTCGGTCTCGCCCAGCGTCCACGGTTCGCTGCACTGGCGGACGATCTCGCTCCATCGTTCGAAAGATTTGCGTGGACTCAGCCGGACCCCGTCACCCTCGCTGACCGCGATCGCTTTGTTGTGTGGGTCGCCGCCCCAGTTCACCGAGCGCAGTTTCTCGCGGCGGAACCAGATCGCGTAATGGCCGTCCGGCAGGTTGAGGACGAGGGCGCCCGCGGCCACCTGTGGGTCGACGTCGAGATCGGGCAGGTCGCGCGAGATGCACTCGGTGCTCGCGATTTCGTCACCCGCCTCGAGCGCCCAGGCGGCGACGGCCGATACGACTTCTGGCGACGGAACCGATCCGCGTATCTCTTTTTCGCCCGCGATGTTGACGATGACCCCTTCGGCGGCCACCAGGTCGAGCAAGTCGGGTGCCCCGAGGAGCGCGCCGGTGAGCGAGTCACTGTCGTCCAGCGTGGCCGAGGTGAGCTTCCCCAGCACCGCCTGCGCCGTCAACCGCTTTTGCAATTGGTCGTCGTCGAATCGTTCGACGAGGCGAAGCGACAAGGTCGAACCGAGGAACTCGGCTGCCGCCCTGGTGCCGAATGGCGGCAGATGCGGACCCGCGTAATGGTGACACGCGATCAGCCCCCACAGTCGCCCGTTGCGTAGCAACGAGATCGACATCGATGCGTGCACGCCCATGTTCTGCAAGTACTCCACATGAATGGGTGACACGCTGCGCAGCGTCGCGTGCGTCAGGTCCAGCGGCGCGTCGCGCTCCGGGTGGTCGGTCGGCACAATCGGCACTGGCGCGTAATCGACATCGGAGATCAGACGAATCCAGTTCTTCTCGTACAGGGCGCGCGCCTGGGCCGGAATGTCGGTAGCCGGGTAATGCAGACCGAGGAACGAATTGAGGTCGTCGCGTTTGGACTCGGCAACCACTTCGCCGTTGTAGTGCTCGTCGTAGCGATACACCATTACTCGGTCGAAACCGGTGAGATCGCGGACAGCGCGAGCGGCGGTGCCATACAACTCATCGAGCGTGGCGACTTGGTGCAGCTCCTCGACCGAGCCGCGCACCGCCTGATAGGTGTTCGGGAAGGAGAACGGCCGCTCACCGTCGGCGATCTCCAGCTCGACCAGCAGCACACCACCCGGATCGCGATGCAGGATGGCGTCGAACGCTCGCCGCTGACCGGCCACGTCGAGGATGCACTCGATCGGATTTCGTTGCCGAAGCTCACCCGGTACTCGGGTCGCCACCACGATCCGGGCTGCCTGTTCGGCACCCATCACCGCCGACAGGTGCCTCCCCAGGACCTCGTCGACGGGGCGGTCGAGCAGCTCACCGGAGTTGGCGCTGACCTGAAGCACTTGGAAATCTGTTTCACGCACGACCGCAAGCACGCCTCGTGGCTGGATGCTGCCCGGGATGTGAATCGGTTCCCGGGCACAGTTGTCGAGATCGATGGGTGTGCCGGCCGGGACAAGATCATCCGACGGCTCGGGCTGCGGGGGTTGACGAGTCACTCTGTTGGAGCCTCCTGCGCACGATAGGCCGCGAGATTGGCGGTGAGCTCGTCGAATAGCGCCTGGTTCAACCGGAACGCCAGCTTGACTTCATTCACCACCTTCTCGACCTCCTCAGTTTGCAACCTGAGGTCATCGAGACTGGCACGGTAAGAGTCTTTATAGCGTTTCGCATGTATCGGAAAGTCGTAGAACGCCAAACCGGCACCGCCCAGCTTATAGACGCGGTCCAGCGCGCGCCCGATAACACGACCGCCGGAAAGGTCCCCGAGGTAGCGGGTGTAGTGATGGGCCAGCAATGATCCGCCGCGGGCGCATTCCAGCCGGCTCCGATACGCCTCTGCCGCAGACGAATTGATGTTGGGCAGTGCGCCGGGGGCCCAGTGGCCCAGGTCGGCATCGATAGCGGGCAGGCGTTCGAGGATCGGGTCATAGACGGCGGCGACCAGAGGGTCGTCGCGATCGGAGCGCACGGCGCTTTCCAGTGCGGCGTAGACCACGCGTAGACGGAGCAGATAGTCGACGTACGCGCATTTCGCGAGATTTCCGCTGAGTAGTTCGTCGATGAATGGCGACTGCTCGGCGGCCTCATGCTCGTCGCGGGAACCCGCACGCATGGCGGCCGACAACGAGGAAACCGACTTGGTCACTACAGAAGCTTGCATCAACGTGTTCTTTGCGTCGCGTTCACGGTGACAGACACATTTACATGTGGCCGATTCGGGCGGTCTGCCAGACATCGGTGGGCCATTTCGGAGCAACAGGGCGGCGTCTCATCGGTGCCCAAATCCGACCCCGCGAGCCCGACGGAGACCCAACCACGCCGACCAATCTCCGCCCGGTGGAAATAAACCTTCGTTTTCTTTTCGTTAGAGAGGTTTAGTTCTTTCGTGACACGGTAAATCACATCGATGTAAGTAACACCACTCACAACTGCCTCACGCTGCACAAGCCGAAAAGGACGTCCCCATGAACACTGTCCTCTATTTCAGCCCTGATGGCCCCGTCTATGAGACCCGCGCCTACACCAGAGCCGATATCGCGGAACTCGTTCAGAACTACGGGCTCGAAAGCCTGACCAGCGCCGACCGGCGGTTCGACTTCTGGTTCACTCCCTCAACCGTGCAATGCAAACGCAAAGTGAACCGCAGTGCCACGGAAATGCTGCTGGCCACGACCGGGTTCAACGCCAAAACGGTGCCACTGCTCCGCGGTGGCGTTGTGCTCGCGACGCACGATGCTGATGGCGATCTCGACGGACTCAGCTGGCAGCAGCTCGACCTTCTGATCAAGCTGAGTTCTACGATCACCGGACGCGACGACCGGGTACTCAACCGTCGGATCGCCCGCGACGAGCGGCGTCAGCAGCGCAACCACGATGCCGAGGCCGCCCCGATCCCCGTTCGCGCGGGACAGCAGCACGCCGCACGGCACTGACGCCTGCGTCTTGCCACTGGAACCACAAGATCGTCGGATTGCACATCGCGAGTAGCGTCTAGTCCTGTCGAGAAGTAGCGCCGGATCCGCGGCTCGATCTGGAGGACGGGTGTGCAAGCGGTTCCCGTGATCTGCTTGACGGGCTACCTCGGCGCCGGCAAAACAAGTCTGCTGAACCACGTGTTGCGGACTCCCGGTGCCCGGATCGGCGTAATTGTCAACGACTTCGGTGAACTGAACGTCGATGCCATGCTGGTGTCCGGGCAGATCGATGAGCCCGCCTCGATCGCCGGGGGCTGTATCTGCTGCCTGCCTGACGACGGCGGGATCGACGAAGCATTGCTCAAACTCGCCGATCCCCGGCTCAATCTGGATGCCGTCATTGTCGAGACCAGTGGTTTGGCCGACCCCGTGGCAGTCGCCCGGATCATCGGTTTCAGCGAAGTCAGCGGTGTGCGGTTCGGCGGACTTGTCGATGTGATCGACGCTGCAACACATTTCGAGATCGTGGACGTTGGTGAGGTCGTGCCGGCGCGCTACGGTGCAGCATCTCTCGTCGTCGTGAACAAACTTGATCAAGTGCCCGACAGCGAGCGCACGGCCATGCTCGAGCGCGTGGAGCACCGCGTGCGAGAACGTAATCCACGCGCGACCGTCGTTGGAGCCGTCGGTGGGCGAATCGATCCCGAACTGCTCTACGACGTGGCGCAGGAACGCGACGAAGTCGGCCAGCTGTCATTGCGCGAACTGTTCGTCGATGCCAACGGTCACGATCACGACCATGCACGAGCCGACTCGGTGTCGGCCACGAGCCACGGCGAAATCGACCCTGGCGCCCTCATCGATCTCCTCGAGGACCCGCCGCGCGGGGTGTATCGGCTCAAGGGAACGGTCGTGATGCGGTACGTAACCGCCGCGCCCACCTTCGCGGTCAATCTGGTCGGCACGGCCGTCGACATCACGGCCGCACCGCCCGGGGCATCAGCCAATTGTCTGGTTGCGATCGGGATGCACCTCGACACCGAGGCCGTCCGCGCCCGACTCGACGCCGTGCTGCGCCCCAGCACTGAATCGGCGACACCCGTCAATGCCCACCGCCTCCGGCGATACCGCCGGCGCAGCCTTTGACCGACGCGAACACGATGCCGCACACGGTCCGGGCGGATTGGGTGTATCAAAGCTATGCGGACGCCGAAGATCCGTCATCGCGTTCACCTCTGCATTGACGGGCACCGTTATGACTCAGCCACCGATACCCGGCTACTTTCCGGCCCAACCCTCGAGGGCTGGGCATCGCCCAGGCCGATATGCGCTGGCATTGCTCACCGTGCTGGCAACTGCCGCGTCGATATTCCTGTTGGTGTCGCTCGGCAAGCCAGTGGTCTCCGCCGTCGACCGCGAAGGTGGCACCCGGGTCACATTGACCGCACGCGCTCCCGACGGGTCATCGCCGACAGCGGAGACCCTCTCGCAGGCTCAACGTGTCATCGGCAAACGCGTCAGCAATGCCCAGGTCAGTAGTTCCGGCGACACCCTGACCGTCACCGTGCCCGGCCAGCATCAGTCTTTCGCCGACAACCTCGGCCAGGTGGGTCGGCTCAACATCCGGCCGATGGTGCACGTCATACCAGCGCACCCGATGCCGATGACGGGGCGTCGCCCCTTCGGCGCGCCCCCGGGCGGCCTGAACGGTCCAGGCCTCGCCGGACAGATCGCCGCCGAAAAGAGGTTGCGACAGACCACTTCGCAAATGGTTCAACTGCTTTCGCTGCAATATCAAGCCACCCGTTGCGACGCGCCGGACGCACTGGCCGACAACGACGATCCCAGCCTGCCGCTCGTCACCTGCTCGGCGGACCACAAGTATTCGTACGTGCTCGGGCCATCGATCATCGGCAGCAACCAGGTCCGAGCGGCCAGATCGAGCTTCGACGCGCAGGACGGCCGCTACGTGGTCGAGCTTCAGTTAGAGCGGACCGGGGCAAGTAGCTGGGCTCGGTACGCCGCCGCCCATCGCGGCAACGAGGTTGCCTACACCCTGGACACACAGGTCATCAGTGCGCCCCGGCTCGAGAGTTCAGCCGAAATCACCAGCGATCTGACGGCTTTCACGTCTGACACTGCGCGTCAGCTCGCGAGCACGCTCAGCAGCGGTCCATTACCCATACCTTTCGAGACGTCGAAGCCCGAAGCCGTTGCACCCAAAGCGGGTTCAGCCGGGCTGTGGCAATCACGCCCACCGATCGGGCTGGTCATCACCGCGATCGGTCTGGTGGTGATTCTGGCCTGCTTGCAGGCCTACCTCTACCGTCCGGGTATCTATCGGTCTCTGTCTCGCCGTCGGGGGTAGCGACGGATCGTGCGGCAAGGCCCCAGGCGCTTCGGCGCAGAAGTCGCAGCCCGTTGAGTCCGACGATGACCGTCGAGCCCTCATGGCCGGCGACGCCGAGCGGTAGCGGCAGGACGCCGATGAGATCCCAAAGTACAAGCATCCCAATGAATGTGGCGGCGATGACCAGATTGGCGACGACTATCCTGCGCGCCCGCCTGGAGAGGGCGACGACGGTGGGGATGGTCGTCAGGTCGTCGCGCACAACAACCGCATCGGCGGTCTGCAACGTGAGATCTGATCCTGCACCTCCCATCGCGATGCCGATGTGCGCGGCCGCCAGGGCGGGAGCGTCGTTGATGCCGTCACCGACGACGGCGAGCTTCTGCCCGCTGGCCTGTAGCTGCTGCACGGCGGTGACTTTGTCGTCGGGGAGCAGACCGGCACGCACGTCGGTGATGCCCACCCGTGCGGCGAGTCGATCGGCGGTCACCTGATTGTCGCCGGTCAACAAGACTGGTGACGCGCCGGTCAGTCGCCGCGAGGCACGAACGGCGGCAACGGCTTCGGGACGTAGCTGGTCGGTGATCGCCAACACTCCGACCGCTTTGTGATCGCGGGTGACCAGCACCGCGGTGTAGCCGCGATCCTGCATCGCTGCGACCGCGGCAGCGGCCACAGCGTCGAGCGCGGCCGTCACGCCGCGCGGGGAGCCGACGCCGATGACCCGGCCGTCGACGCGGGCGGTGACACCGCGGCCGGGGTGCGCGGTGAAAGCGTCGGCATCCGGCACCGCCAGTCCGCGGGCGCGTGCGGCACTCACGATCGCCGAGGCGAGCGGGTGTTCGCTGGGGTGTTCTGCTGCCGCCGCGAGGGCGAGCAACCCGTCAGTACCGAGTCCCGTTTCGAAGCAGAGGATTTCGGTGATATCGGGAACTCCACGCGTCAGGGTGCCGGTCTTGTCGAACGCCAACTGCGTAATCGTCCCGAGTTGTTCCATCACCACCGCGGACTTGGCGAGCACACCGTGGCGGCCGGCGTTGGCGATCGCCGCCAGCAGCGGCGGCATAGTAGCCAGCACCACCGCACACGGCGAAGCCACGATCATGAACGTCATCGCCCGGAGCAGCGCCCGCTGCAGCAACTCCCCCGCTACCAGCGGAATCACGAACACCGCGACCGTCGCAATGACCATGCCGATCGAATACCGCTGTTCGACCTTCTCGATGAAGAGTTGGGTGCGGGCCTTGGTCCTACTGGCTGCGTCGACCAGCGACGCGATGCGAGCCACCACTGAGTGGTTGGCACGCCGGTCGACCCGGATCCTCAGCGCGCCAGTGCCATTGAGGGTTCCGGCGAACACCTCATCGCCGGATCTCTTGTCGACCGGCAGCGGTTCTCCGGTGATGGTGGCTTGGTCGACCTCGCTGGCACCGGCGATAACGGTTGCGTCGGCGCCGATCCGCTCACCGGGGCGCACCATCACCACGTCGCCGACCGCCAGGTCAGCGGCGTTGACCGTTTCTTCGCCGCCGTCGCCGCCGACGCGGTTCACCGTTTCGGGCGCCAAATCCAGCAATCCGCGGACCGAGTCCTCGGTGCGCGCGGTCGCCAATGCCTCCAAAGCCCCTGACGTGGAAAAGATGACGATCAGCAGTGCGCCATCGGTGACCTGTCCGATCGTCGCGGCGCCGATCGCCGCTGCCACCATCAGCAAGTCGACGTCCAGGGTTTTGTCCCGTAGGGCTTGCAATCCCGCCAGCCCGGGTTCCCAGCCGCCGGCTGCGTAACAGCCGAGGTACAGCGCCCACCACAGCCAGCGCGGACCGCCCAACGCCTGTGTCGTCAAGCCGACGAGGAACAGGGCAATAGCTGTTGTCGCCCAACGCATTTCCGTAAGCGCCATAAGCTTGGTACGCCGGCCAGTCACCACCGCAGGCTGCGGACGGGCCGGTGCAGCGGGCGGCGTGACCATCGATGACCTCCGGGACGACAATGAAGCGCCGCCGACGATACCAGAAGATATGAACATGTCTTCATGTGTGCCTGCTGGGGTATTCTGCCCGTTTATGGGACACGGAGTCGAGGGGCGCGATCGCCCGACGACTCGGCTTGACGCCGACGCCGCGACCCATGTCGCCACCACCCTGCAAGCCCTGGCCACACCGAGCCGCCTACTGATCTTGACCGAACTCAGGCAGGGGCCACTTTCGGTGACCGAACTGGCGGATGCGGTCGGCATGGAGCAGTCGGCGGTGTCCCACCAATTGCGATTGCTGCGCAACCTCGGCTTGGTCACCGGCACGCGATCGGGTCGCAGCATCGTCTACAACCTCTACGACAACCACGTCGCCCAACTGCTTGACGAGGCCATTTTTCACAGCGAGCACCTGCGGCTTGGCCTGTCCGATCGGACCCAGACGGGTTAGCGCGACCTCTTAACGCAATTCGGTAAACGTATGTTTACCTCGTAGTACGGTGGATATCCGTGCCTGCAAACCCGCAGCGCCTTCACGATCGGAGCACAGCGTGCCGGATTACAAAGTTGTCGTCGTAGGCACCGACGGTTCGGAGACCTCTCTTCGCGCGGTCGATAAAGCAGCAGCGATCGCCGGCGAGTCGAACGCCAAATTGATCGTGGCGTCGGCGTACTCCGCAAATTCACATTCGCGCGGAACGGAGCCCGATCAACTGTCCGGCGAGAAATATCGAACCGAAGGCAACGCACCGCTGTACGCCATGCTGAGCGAGGCGAGCGACCGGGCGAGAAAAGCCGGCGCCCATGACGTCGAGGAGAAAGCCATCGAAGGCGCTCCGGTGGACGCGCTGCTCGACCTCGCCGAGAAAGTCCATGCCGATCTCATCGTGGTCGGCGACGTCGGGCTGAATTCGGTGGTCGGACGCCTGATCGGATCTGTGCCCCGCGCTGTTCGGGACCAGGCGAAGACCGAGGTTTTGGTCGTCGAGACCAAGCAGTAGGAGCCCCGCCGATTCGTTTGAGTCGCGCTGTAACGGGGGAACTAGGACGTTGTGTCACGCAGGCGCGGGGGAGGAGCGGCACCCTATGGAGCCAAGTGGCGTGCCGTGACGTCGATGGACGGTCGAGCTGAGGATCATTTTGCAGTCCGCCAATACCGCGACGGGCAGGCCACGGTGGTTGAGGTATCTGGCTGTGTGGACATGATCACCGCACCACAACTCGCCTCTCAACTCGATTTGGCTGTCGACCACAGGCCTGCCATCCTCGTCGCTGACCTCACCAGCGTCACCTTGCTGTCATCGGCCGCCATCGAGACGCTAATTGAAGTCCAACGCCTGTCTGCCGCGATCGGCACGTCCGTGCGGGTGGTGGGACGTGAGCACCACACCGCCCGCCCTATCCAAGTGCTTGGCCTGGATCAGACCTTGCCGTTGTATCCGACCGTCAGCGATGCGCTGTCGGAACCTCTATCTGCCACATAGCATCTCGGCGTTCGGTAGGGATTTCGCGGGCGGCATGCTGTTGGTTGAACTAACGTCGCGACAGGGATAACGCCCACCTGCGGATCTCGGCCAGGACAGAGACGTTGGCCGCTTGGAGGAATGTCATGAAGCACCGCCCGCACCCGGGTTCCGGTCGGCCGCTTCGCAGTCGACGTTGGGTCGGAGTCGCGCTCGCGGTGGTCTGCCTTGTCCCGGCTGCGGCTGGATGCGCTCGGACCGTCCTGGAGGGTCGCGCGGCCTCGATGTTGTATGACCCCGACCGTGTCGGCGGTTTGCACGCGACCGACGGCTTGAGTGGCGTGCGATCCGACGCGCCGGCGCCCCAGGGCACCGTCGAAGGCACAGACGGCGGCGATGCCGATCGGCTTGCCCTGTTGGCAGTCAACGACATTCAAGACTTCTGGTCAGCTACCTACCCGCAGTTCTTCCCGGGCCAGTACACACCTGTCACGTCCATCAAATCCTACGACTCGACGAACCCGTCGAGCGCGCGAGTGTGCGGCAGAACCGTCATCTATCGCGACCCCAATGCGTCGTACTGCCGTCGTGATGACTCCGTCTCGTGGGATCGCGGATTCCTTATCCCGAACGCGCGCAGCTACTTTGGCGACGTCGCGGTGGCCGGGGTGCTGGCGCACGAATTCGGCCATGCTGTTCAGGCCCGAGCTCACAGCGTCCACCTGTTGACCCGCACTATCGTCAGGGAGCAGCAGGCCGACTGCTTCGCCGGCGTCTACCTGCACTGGGTCGCGCAGAACAGCTCCAAGCGGTTTGCGCTCAACACCACTGACGGCCTCGACCACGTGCTCGCCGGTGGGATCACCTTGCGCGATCCCACCGATGAATCCGAAAACTCCCCCGGCGCACACGGTTCCGCGCTCGACCGGGTAGGCGCATTCCAGGAGGGTTTCGACGGCGATGCCGCCACCTGCGCCGCTATCGACCACGATGAGATCGAGCGCCGACACGTGGGCCTTCCCGCCGCACTGCAGAACTACCCGTCCAGCGGCTCAGAGCCCGGTGAAATGCCCATCACCGAGGACTCGTTGACGCTGCTGATGGAAACCCTTTCTCAGATCTTCCATCCCGACAAGGCCCCCGCATTGGCGGTTGGCGGCAGCGCTGCATGTGCCGACGCCCAGCCCAGCCCGCCCGCTTCGTATTGCCCCGCCAGCAACACCATCACGGTCGACCTCACCGGCCTGCAAAAGATCGGCGCCTACGCCGACAACAAGAGCCGCGAACTCCTGCAAGGCGACGACACCGCCTTCTCCGTAGTCACATCGCGGTACATGCTCGCCGTCCAACGCCAACAAGGCGTTTCGCTGACCGGCGAACGCGCCGCGCTGCGCACCGCCTGCCTCACCGGGGTCGCCCAGCGTGGCATGGCCGCACCCGTCCCACTGCCCTCCGGTCGCACCTTGGTGCTGGCCGCCGGTGACCTTGACGAGGCGATATCCGGCCTGCTGACAAATCATCTCGTTGCCAGCGACACCAGCGGAGTAAGCGTTCCCGCCGGCTTCACCCGGATCGTCGCGTTCCGCTCCGGTCTGGTCGGTAATGCCGCGCAATGCTATGGGAACTTCCCGTGAACGACTCACGACAGCCAGGTCGGGCAAACGAACCCGGGCCGGAGACACCCTGGTATCTGCGCCGTCAGACCTCCGACGACGAAACCGGCATCGCCAGGCAGCAGCGGCCCATCCCACCTCGGGCCGCGCCGCGCACACCCCCGCCGACATACCGCCCTGCACCACCACCGGAGATCCCCTGGTATCTACAGCGGCGTGACCGTCCACCGTCCCGGGCGGCCGAACGCCAGACGCCAGAAGCGAATACGAAGAGCACCGAAGCCGCGGATCGCAGCAGTCTCGTTCCTTGGCTGCTCGGTGGAGTGGGCGGACTCGCACTGCTGGTGGGCATCGCGGTCTTGGTTGTCAACATCCCTGAGCTCGGCGCGACCGGCGGCACGGTTCTGGATGTGACCAAAGTCCAAGCCGGCGTTCTGCAGACCTTGTCCGATCCCGCCAGCGGCTACGGCGCCAACAGCGTCACCGACGTGAGCTGCAACAATGGACATAATCCTGGTGCAGCCAAAGGAACGACGTTTACTTGCGACGCTACCGTCAACAGCGCCCAACGCCATGTCACCGTCATCGTGTCGGACGACAACGGCACCTACGAAATCGATGGCCCCCGATAGCATTCCGCGGCGAGGAGCGTAGATGAGTAAAGCCAAGTTGGCACTCATCGCGCTGAGCGTGCTCGTCCTCGTTGTCGTCGCGGGCTGGATGTCAACGCGAAGTAATCCCTCCCACCCGGCACCGACCACGGCCGATCGGGCCGGGGAGTCGACGTGCCCGATGGGCGCCCTGCCAGCCGAAGTCCGCGACACAGTGAATCGCATTCACGCGGGCGGCCCCTTCCTGTTTCCCCGCAGTGACGGAGCGGTGTTCGCCAACCGCGAGGGCCATCTGCCCAAGCAGCGCAGGGGTTACTACCACGAGTACACCGTGATCACTCCGCGGTCCCGGGACCGGTCGATGCGGCGAATCGTCACCGGCGGAACACCACTGACCGATCCGACCCAATACTTCTACACCGGCAACCACTACGACTCGTTCTGTTTGGTCACCGGCGCGGAGAGGCAGTGATGACCCGAGAGCCGAGCAAAGACCGGCCTGCTGTTTTCCGGATCGACGGCCGAAAGATCAAATCCGCCAATGACTTCTACCGTGAGATCGGCTCCTCCGTCAACGGGCCTGGCGGATACTTCGGGCGTAATCTCGACGCGCTCGCCGATTGCCTGCGGGGCGGATTCGGAACTCCCGCCAATCGGCCTTTGGAATTCGAATGGCAGCACAGCGGGCTGTCGCAGCACTACCTCGACGAGGTGAGTCACGGGACGCGCACACTGTTCGACGCGATCCGCGACGTCTTCCGCGATGCCGGAGTACCGCTGCACCTTGAGTGACGAGAGCCATCACTGAGAACCGAGAAGGGACTCGCTATGAACCGCAACACACTCGCGGACAATGCCGCCAAGCTGATGAACCTGGGGCATCGACTGATCCTCAGGGTCAGCGGAAACCGGCTGCTGGCCAATCCATTCGGGATGCCGGCGGTTGAGCTGCACACCACAGGACGCAAGTCCGGACTGCCGCGATCCTGCTACCTGACCGCACCCGTGCACGACTCTCGTCGCGTCGTGCTCGTCGCCTCCAAAGGCGGTGACGACCGCAACCCCGACTGGTACCTGAATCTCCAAGAGTGTCCCGACGCCGAACTGGTGATCGACTGCGAACGGCGCAAGATTCACACACGTACCGCGGATGCGACCGAAAAAGCCGACTTATGGCCGAAGATCGTTGCGGCATACGAGGGTTACGCCGGCTATCAGCAACGGACCGATCGCGACATCCCGGTCGTGATTTGCGAGCTGCAGCCCTGAGAAACAGGTCGCCCGCGGCCGGCGCCGCTTAGTCGTCGACGGGAATGTCTTTGCGCTTCCTGGAGATTTCGATGTGATAGCCGTGCAGGACTGTCACGATCATCGAGATCGACACGACGCCTTCGGCGATGAAGAATGCGGCGAAGTCGATGAGCGAACCGATCGGCGGATCTCCCGGAACGGCGTTCCGCAGCGGGATGAGCGCGAAGAGCAGTGTGCCGAGGAAGCCGAGAGCGGACCAGAACAAGCCGAGCTTGCCGCTGGCGACGTACCACGCGGCGATGAGAGCTGCGATGGTCAGGCACCACATGAACGCCATGATGAACACGGCGAACATGATTGTGCTCGTCGAACGCTCTACGGCTGCCGTCGCGGCGAAGTGTGATTCCGGCGCGCTGACGCCTTTGGCTTCTCCACCACCCCGATGCTCTTGACTCGAGTTTTCCTGGTGCGGAGACATTTTGAAGAAGGCGTCGATGTTGTCGAAAACAACGCGGACCGGGACCGCGTGCTGGTTCGGGGCCGTTCCGACCAGGACGTGGAAATGAAAGTTCGCCGTGTAGCTGTCGAGGGGGTAGTCGGTGATGACCCCGTCACGAAGTGCGAATTGGACCGAGACGAATTCCGGACGTTCATTCGCCTTGGCGACAACCGTCGGGTTGGTGACCGCGTTGCTGACGAGGGTCGCATCCTCTTTCAGGTCGTGCGTGCGCACGTCCACCAACGAACCCGCGCCCTTCAGTTCCAATTGAGCACTGATCCTGGCTGTGGACGGATCGATGTTCTGAATGAGGACGGTGACGGTCGCGTGGTCCGGGTTGGTGGTGTCGCCGAGGACGGTGGCGTGCCGCGCTTTGTGGTGCTCCAGCCAATAGAAGGAGATGCTCAGCACCGTGAGTGTGATGACGAGAAGCGCTAAGGCACTGAGCCTGGTCAGGCTGGGCAGCCTCGGTGAGCCGGGCGGCGTTGACGTACTCGGTGACGGCGTTGACCTGCTGAGTGTTGACGTTGACATGCTGAACCTCTCCTGAGGTATTCGTGTGCGACTGCGCCGGGCCGCGCGCGCCTAATTCGAGCCCTCGGGCCGCCATCATGCCCAACTGAGGACAGCGGCCGCCTCAGGACGCGCCGCGTCGTCGATAACGTTTGGGACTCCTTCACCAGCCGGTCCGGTGCGGCTGCTGAGGTGCCGCACAACGGGCGTTAAGGAATCGGAGCTAACCGTGAGAGATACGAGCGTCGCTGCACCGCTGCGGAATTCGACGCCGCACCGGCTGCGCTCTGGGCGATGTTACGTGCAGAGAGTCGGGGCGTCGCACACATTGCCGGGGCAATAGGTCTTGTGCGCGGCGTCGACCATGGTTCCGACGTCTAACAACGTCACGCCCCTCTTGTTCAGGTGGTCGTGAATGTCGTCGGCGATCGTTTGTGGCTGCCAACCCCAGGTGAGGTCGTAGCAGATGAGGTGCGCCTCACCGATGAGCGCCTCTTCCGAGGAGGCCGGCCAAGTAAGGCCGACGGCGCGCAGTTTTGCGAGGTAAGCGTCATCAGCGGGAGTGGCGGTCGCGATCCCAGCGCTACTGACCCAGGCAGCGCCCGCCAATATCGGTAAGGCAAGTCTGGCCAGCCGGCGAAGTGAGGGCATTTGATTCAGTTCCTATCTCGCGAGGCCGCCAGAATGGGCGGGTCGGGGGCAATGCTAATAGGAAGGGGGCCGCGCCGCTCCTTGTTATGCAGGCGTTCAATCAGCCGTCACCCATTCGTCGAAGTCGATGTCAGGCAGTGGAGCTGCCACTGTTTGCGGGCCAGTGCTCGGCCGGTTTTTACTCGAGCACCTTCGGCATACGCTGCCATCGGGGTGGCCGGCGAACTGGAGAGAAAGATCGTTCCCAACAATTCGTGCATCGGCCGTTTTTAATTGTGTGCGCGGGAATGTTCGCCGTCGCGCCACCCGCTGTCGCTGACCCCGTCCGGAGAAGGGTCTGACCGACCGAGAAATCACCCACGACGTCAAGATCTACGCCGACGCCGGTCACTCATTCGCCAATCCTTATCCCGCCGCGCCGCTGCTACGCGTCGTCGGATTCGGCTACGACCAGGCCAGCACCGACGATGCATGGGGCCGCGTCTTCACGTTTTTCGACGAACACTTGCAATAGCGCCGGCAGATCGCGTCGGTCGGCGAGCCTTTTTCGGCGCGCTGGGTATCCTCCCGCACGAAGCCTTGATGACGCACGACCTGGCATGGCGAACAAGACACTAGGAGGCCTTTGACATGGCGCGAATCCTGACGGTCTCAGACACCGTTGACATCGACGCGGACGCAGACGCGCTATACACCTTGATCAGCGACCCGACGCAGATGCCGAAGTGGAGTCCGGAGAATCGCGGAGCGACCGTCTTGAACCCGGCCGAAAACGGAGTCGCGTTCGTCGGTATGACGTTCGAAGGGCGTAACAAGCGCGGCCGGGCCGCCTGGATCACCCGGTGCACGGTCACCGCCGCCGAACCCGGGCGACGCTTTGCCTTCAGGGTGCACGCAATCGGCGTAAAGACACCTCGCATACGTGCGGCTAACGCATCCTGGGAGTACCGGTTCGAACCGACCGCTCCGGGCAAGACCAAAGTCACCGAAACGTGGAGCGACGACAGGACATCGTGGCCTGATCCGGTGGTTGCCGTTTTCGATCGGGTCGTCACCTCAGGCAAATCCTTTCCGGAGTTTCAGCGGATCAATATCCGCAAGACGTTGGATGCACTCAAACAGGCGGCGGAGGGTGCTCCAGGTTAGGCGCCTGATCGGCCGACTTTTCCGTCTCAGCCGGCCGATCGGCGGGGATCTCAAGATGCGGACCTTCGGTTTACACATGTCGCGTCCGGGTACGCGTCGCCCATGGTCAAAGCATTCGGATACAGCAGCAACGGCGGTCCCGACGTTCAGGAGTTCCTCGACCTCGAAAAGCCGACCCCGATGCCGGGCGAGTTGCTTGTCGAGGTCCGCAGCGCAGGCGTGAATCCCGTCGACTGGAAGATTCGGGCCGGGATGCTGGGCGAGGCGGCAGCCAGTGATCTGCCTGCCGTTCTCGGTTCGGAGGTCTCGGGCGTCGTCCGCGAAGTCGGCAAAGACGTCGAGGGTTTCGCCGAGAACGACGAGATCTTCGGATCGGTGGCGCCCGGTTCGGGCGGTTACACCGAGTACACACTCGTCACGGCGACCGCCGCCGCGCACAAGCCGCCTCAGGTTTCGTTCAACGACGCGGCGACGCTTCCGGTAGCGGCCGCCACTGCTTACGACGGTGTCACGCAACTGGACTTGAAGGAAGGTCAGACGCTGCTCATCAACGGCATCGGCGGTGGGGTCGGTGTCGCTGCCGCGCAAATCGCGCGAGACTTCGGGATCAATGTGATCGGCACCGCGAGTGAAGACAAGCGCGCGTTGGTCGAGACTCTCGGTGCCACCTTGGTGCCATACGGCGACGGGGTCGACGAACGCATCAAGCAGATTCTCCCCGACGGCGTCGACGCGATTCTCGACCTGGCTGGACACGACGGCCTGAAGGCGGTGGCAGGGCTGGTTACCGACCGCAGCAAGCTGATCAGCGCCGGCGATCCCTCCGTTGTTGAACTGGGTGGACACATGATCGAACGGGACCGAACGAGCCGCGTCCTCGAGATCGTCGCGGCCCTTGTCGCGGAGGGCAAACTGGACCCGCACGTGGAGGACGTTCGACCTCTCGATGAGGCTGCGGATGCGATCGCTGCGGTCGAGATCGGCCACGCGCGAGGCAAAGTCGTCATCGAGGTCAGTTGACCGTGACCGTCAACATCGTCGACGCGGGACCGCGCCGGATCTCCCGTTCGGTCGAGGTGGCCGCGCCCGCCGAGGAGCTTTACGCAATGGCGGTCGATCCACGCCGCCATCAGGAGCTGGACGGTTCGGGCACCGTTCGAAAGAACGTCGATGCACCCCCGAAACTCACTGTGGGATCGAAGTTTTCGACCCACATGAAAATATTGAGGGTGCCGTACCGCATCACCAGTACCGTGACCGCACTCAAACCGAATGAGTTGGTCGAGTGGCGCCACCCGGTCGGTCATCACTGGCGTTGGGAGTTCGAGGCGCTCTCGCCGACGATGACCAGGGTCACCGAGACTTTCGACTACCACGACGCTGGCCGGATCAAGAATGGGCTGCGCTACTACCACCTGATCGGCGCCACCAAGTTCAACAAAACCGGCATTGAATCCACTCTGACCAAGCTGCATGATCGGTACGCTGGCCATTCCTCTGAAGATGGCGGTCGGGTTCAGCGCTGAAGACTCCGCAGGGTGCTCCGCACGAATTTTCCGAGCGTCTCATCGCGCTCGGCACCCGATTCCCTGGCGCTGATGATTTGCGCGTGAAGACCTATGAGAAAGAACGCGGCGCTGTGGCACGCGTCGACGTCGTCATAGAGTTCGCCGCGGTTGCGGGCGCGCTCGATCTCAGCGGCAAGAAGCACGAACGTCGGGTGTTTGGCCCAGTCTTCGTTCGCAGGGCGTGCGGGTGAGAAGTAGAGGCTGACGACATCGCGGAACAAGGACGCACCCCAGCGGTTCTCGAGTTCCACCACGAGCCTGATGATCTCGTCCAGCACCGCAGGCAGATCACGCCGGGTATCGAGAAATCGACTGAGTTCCTCCGCGAGGTAGTCCTCGTCCCGTCGGATCAATTCGAGCAGGACGTGTTCTTTGGTTGGAAAGTGAAAATAGAACGTGCTCCGGGCCACTCCCGCGGCCTCGACGATGGCGTTGATATCCGCCGAATTTGTGCCGGCACGCCTGAACTCCACAACGGCGGCATCCAGCAATCGTGCGCGCGTTTTGCGGCGCTGCGCTTCGCGTCCCGTCGAAGTGTCTGGCACGCCACCATTGTGCAGGACGAAGGCTGCTCACTGACATCTGTCACTGGCAGCCGCCTGGTAGGTGGACGTCAGCGCGGCCGCCTGCTGACCAATTGAGCTCAGAAGAAACCTACTTTCAGGGCGACGTGTGGCTTCGTCGCCAGCGATAGTCCCATCTGCGAGGCCGTGACTTTCGTTGTCATTTGTCAGCGAACGTGCTAGATCTAGGAACGCACGGTTCACCAGGTTGGGCAGGGACGGCACCGATGAATAACAGAGGTCAACGGATCCTGTTGTGGACGGCGCCCCCGGCGGTGGCATTGTTTGCCCTCGCCTACCTTCTGTTTCCGGTGTTCTCGCCACCGCTGTCGCCGACGCTGACGCCCGACCAGGTGGCGGCGTTCTTCAGGAGCAATGTCACGGGAATTCTCGGTGTCGCAATTCTCTGCAACCTCATTGCCTGCTCGCTGGTGCCACTGTTCGCGGTGACAGCAGTGCAGATCTCAAGGGCCGCCACGTCGAGCCCGGTCCTGACCTATGCGTATGTCATCTGCGTCGGCGTCGGTACAACCGCATTCATTCTCGCCGACTACTGCTGGGGCATGGCTGCTTTCAGGCCTGATCGCGAACCGCAGCTGACGAGTCTGCTGAATGACATGGCGTGGTTCTTCTTCATCGCACCGGTCGGCACGATCATGGTGCAGAACGTGTGCTTCGCACTGAGCGTCTACCTCGATGATCGCCCAGATCCAATCTTTCCCCGCTGGGTGGCGCACTTCAACGTCGCGACGGTTGCGCTGCTGGCCCCGAGCGCGTTCTCGATTCTTTACAAGTCGGGTCCACTCGCGTTCAACGGCGCCCTGTCATTCACGTTGCGACTGACGACGTTTGCGGTGTACATCGCGGTGATGTTCTGGGCGCTCCTGCGCGCTGTGAATCACCAGGGCGATGACCGGGTAGCTCTCGCGTGAGCGGCAGCGTGGCGACGGCCCCCAATCCTGAAGCCGGACAGGATCAGGCGTGGCGCAAGAACCGGAAGCTCGATCAGTGGATCGCATTCTGGAGCGTGCCGTTTTTCTTCAACTTGTTCGGGCTGGTGTTTGTGCCGCTGAGTTGGATGATGCCGCCACGGTCACCGAGTAGCACCACGCCGCACATTGTCGACTTCATGCACTCCCACAATCTGCTGATTGCGTGCGTGATCCTGACGCTGGCCTTCGGGCTCGCGCCGGTATCGAACGCGTGCTACCTCATGCAGATCAAGCGGATGTCGGTCAGTCGCGCGTTCCGGTATTCGATGATGATCGGCGCCATCACCGGCGCTATCGTCGGCATGCTTTTTCCGATGTTCTGCTTCGGCCTCGGTGCATTTCGGCCTGGGTACAGCCCGGCAGTCCTGACGATGCTCTATGACTTCGGCTACCTGGCGTTCATCGGCTCGCTGGGATGTTTTTGCGTCATGTGGATGGCCTTTGGCCTTGCCATCCTGCTCGACCACAACAACATTCTGCCAAAGTGGTTGGGCTACTACACCGTTTGGCAGTACATGACCGAACTGATCGCTGCGCCGGTCTGGATTGCCAAATCGGGCCCCTTCGCGTGGAACGGCCTGATGACCTTCTGGTTCGCGATGACGCTCTATGTGCCATGGCAGTTCATCGTCTACCTGTGCATCTACAAGGCAATCAAGAGCCAACCCGAGGCCGAACTCGACAACGCCCGGCCTGAGCCTCAGCGAGCGGCATGACCGACGTTGCCGAAGATTCCGCCACCGGCGTAGACCAGTCTGATCGGGCTGCCGGCGCACGCGGTCATGTACCCGGGGATCCTAGTATGTGGTTTTTCGTCATCGGGGACTTGCTCATCTTCGGCGTCTATTTCGTTGTCTACATGTATTTCCGGGTCCAGAATCACGAATTATTCCTGCATAGCCAGGCTCGGCTCAACCTGGACATCGGCGCCATCAATACCGTCATGCTGCTGTCGAGCTCACTCTTTGTGGCACTCGGGACGGCGGCAGCACGCGCCGGAAACTCAGCTGATGCACTCCGGCGGTTCTGGGTGGCACTGGCCTTCGGTGCCGCCTTCCCGTTGCTGAAGATGTGTGAGTGGATCCCCGAAATCAGCGCGGCTCTGACGCCGGGAACGAACCTGTTCTTCATGTACTACTACGTGATGACCGGAATGCACCTGTGCCACGTTCTGCTCGGTCTCATCATCATGTGCTTCGTCATTCGCAACCTGAAAACATCGCAGCAGCCGAAGATCTCGTTTGTCGAGACAGGCGCTACCTACTGGCACATGGTCGACGTCCTGTGGCTGGTCCTGTTCGCCCTCCTCTACTTGATGCGGTAGACCATGACGTCGCTGATACGCAATCCACTGACCATCGTGTGGGCACTGCTCACAACGGTCACCATCGCATCATCGTTGATCGCGCTCGACGGCGGTGCCGCGCATCAGATCAACACGACGGTCACGACTGCGGTGTTGCTGATTGCGGGAGTCAAGGCGCAACTGGTTATTTGGCATTTCATGGAAGTTCGACGCGCACCCGTGTGGCTCAAAGCGACCACGAGCGGATGGGTGGTCGGTCTTTTCGCACTACTGCTGGGCTTCTACTTCGCGGGCCTTTAGAATCCGACAGCTTGCTGCCGAAGATTACTGAAACGCGCGGCCGGTAACACTAGCTGCGACCAGTGATGCCGCTGTTGACTATTCGGAGCGGCTTGTGCGGAAAACGCTTTTCCGCGTATGCCTTTGCGGCCGAATTCGGCAGCACGTACAACGTTTCACGCTTCTCCTGCAACGGTTTCAAGACTTGATCCATAAATGCCTTGCGGTCGTCGAGGTATGTCTCGATGACGTCTTCGCCGGCTGGACACACCGCCAGGCAATACGCCGCTTTGTAGTTGGGCTTGAATGACAAGCTCTGCCACATCGAGGCGTTCTCGGCGTCGGTGACCCGGGAACGGAAGTCTTCCCCGTCAGAGCTGTCCGCGACGGTCTGCACCCAGTCCGTGAACCCGCCCATGAACTCCCGATAGTTGTGGGTCGAGCAAGCCATGAAGTCGAACTGGCCGTCTTTCCCGATCGCGCCCACGGGGCACGCCGCGACACACAGCTTGCACTCGAGACAGGGCGTGTAGTCCAGCGGTTCGCCGTACGCGCTGATGTCGGTATCGACGAGAATCGTGCCCAGCAGAATGAAGTTGCCGAACCGCGGGTGAATGACATTGCGGTGGATCCCCATGACGCCGAGACCGGCAGCGACAGCAACCGGTTTGTGGGCAACCACCCAGATCCGGCCCGGGAAGCGGTCCATCTCCATCGGGAACGTAGCCGACGGGTTCAACGCGCGATAGCCGCGGTCTTCCAAAGTGCGGGTGATCCGGTGCGCAGCCTCGTTCAGAATCTCGCCGCTGCGATGGAATTCCTGATTGGCGACGCTGCGGGCCGTGGATCGCACATTGTCGCGATTCATCTTGACCACCAACGAGATATAGCTGCGTGTCCCGGGCAGCGCCTCCTGAACGTGGGTGATTTCAGAGACAAGGTCGGGATTGTCCACCGAGGCGAACGCGACGTCGTCGACGCCGGCGTCTAGGCAAATACTCCTCAGCGAATCGGCATCGAGGACGTCCGGCCGCGGCACACGATCCGCCCGGTCGGCCATCACCTTTCGCACAGTCGGGTGATCAGCGAGACGGCGAGGGATCTGCGAAGGCACACTAGATATAGTAGCCTATACTCAGGTGCCTGTACCAAGCTTGTTCGCTTTCGAATGTTTCGAACACGTGTGCGATGGATATTCAGCGGTCGGAGGTGATCGCGACATGAGCGACGACGTGCAACAGGCGCCGAACGAAACGGCGGAGAAGGACCCGGCTGACTGGGTCACCGGTGATGAGCCGATGACGGGACCGCAGCGAAGTTATCTGCAC
>Ga0302324_100005021_pt1 | contig 29041 bp, 25 predicted proteins | sample Palsa_T0_1_FD_201949 | JGI IMG/M metagenome (GOLD analysis project Ga0302324, IMG submission 201949) | Peat permafrost microbial communities from Stordalen Mire near Abisko, Sweden - Palsa_T0_1 | ecosystem: Environmental > Terrestrial > Soil > Palsa > Peat permafrost | place: Sweden: Abisko...
AATCGACGAGCAGGCAGCGAGCTTCGATGAGCGGGCCTGCGTCGGCGTGGTGCTCGCGACCGCGGACTATCCGCGCCTGAGCCGCCCGCTGCGCGATTTGAGCGGCGACGTCGCGCTCGACGGTAGCCGGGTTGCCTTTTGGGGCGCTTCAACCGTGCGGGACGGCGTGGTCGACGCGAGCGGCGGGCGCGTCCTGACCGTGACGGCGGTCGGCGCCGACGTTGCCCAGGCCCGCCGCAACGCCTACGGTGCCGTCGACGAACTTGGCCGGCGCGTCGGCGCCGGCGTGTCGCTTAGCTACCGCAGCGACATCGCAAAACTTGAGGTTTAACGCTCCCGGCGAGCGGTAGGCAGGCGAGCGGACCACCGGGCACGCAACTCCGTCCTCGAAACTTCGCCCGAGCTTGGGGGGTCGTTAAGGACGAGTATGTACGGATCACCGCAGCTGCGCAATCAGCGTTATGTCGCAGGCCCCACGGTCTCGACGCCGGCGTTGCTCGGCCAAGTCCTCGGAATCGTCGGCGCGGGCTTCCTCGTCAGTTCGGCCACGGCGTATTTTTCGGGAAATCTGCCGTACGGCTTCTCCCTGATCGCGTTGCTCGTCGGTTTCGGCTTTTTGATCGGCGTGCGCGCAGCGCGTGGGAACCCGGGTCTTTCGCTGCTGATGTTTTACGCCTTCGCCGGTTGCGAGGGTATCGGCCTTGGTCCCGTGATCGCAAACTATGCGCGAATCGACGGTCCCGCGGTTGTGGTCGACGCAGCCGCGACGACCGGTCTTGGCATGCTGACGCTTGCGGCCGTCGTCTATTTGACGAGCTTCGATTTTCGTCGTTTGTCGGGCATCGCGTTCGGCGCGCTGATCGTGCTCGTGATCGTCGGACTGATTTCGGCTTTTACGCACTTTTTGCATCCGGGCGCGTACGCATGGGCGACGCTCGGCGTATTCACGCTGATCACGCTGGTTGATTTCGCTCGCATCAAGGCCGGCAACAGCGGCGCGACCGCAGTCGAACTTGCGACCTCGATCTACCTGGACGCCGTCAATATCTTCCTTGCGCTGTTGGAAATTTTCGGAGCACGCGGCCGGCGTGACTGAGCCCGCGTAACGATGGCCCGGAGCTACGACGCGGAGGCTCCTTCACCGGCAGGCGACTCGCTGCACGAGGCGTGCGGGGTCGTCGGAATCTACGCACCCGGAAATGAAGTTGCGCGGCTTGCCTACTTTGCGTTGTACGCGCTGCAGCATCGCGGTCAGGAATCAGCCGGGATCGCCGTTTCGGATGGGGCAACAATCGTCTGCCACCGCGAGATGGGCTTGATCTCGAGCATTTTCGATGAAGAGATCCTGCGCGACCTGACCGGCTATATCGCGGTCGGCCACACCCGCTATTCGACGACCGGTTCATCGGTCGTGGTCAACGCGCAGCCGCTGCTCGAACACGCAACCTTCGGCGACGTCACGCTCGCGCACAACGGGAACTTGACGAACACCGAAGCCCTGAGCGGCCGGCTCGATTCGGCAACCGTGCTGCAGGCAACCTCGGATTCCGAAGTGCTCGCCAAGGCGATCGTGCAGGCCCCGGGCGACGATATGATCGCCCGTATCCGCCACGTCATGACCCACGCCGAAGGCGCCTATTCGACCGTCATGTCGACGGAAAGAGCGCTCTACGGATTCCGCGACCCGTGGGGCGTGCGACCGCTCTGCTATGGCCGCTTTCCCGGCGGCGGATACATCTTTGCGTCGGAGTCGTGTGCGCTAGCGACCGTCGGCGCGCAGTACATTCGCGAACTCGACCCGGGTGAAATTCTGTCGGTCGACGGCGATGGTTTGCACGTCCACAAAATCCCCCAACCCAAGCCCCAAGCGCTTTGCATGTTCGAATACATCTACTTCGCTCGTCCGGACTCGGTCTTGAGCGGTACGTCGATCTATATGGCGCGCTTGGAGATGGGACGCCAGTTGGCGCGCGAGCACCCGGCCGAGGCCGACGTCGTCATGGCGGTTCCCGACTCGGCGATTCCGGGTGGAATCGGTTTTTCGCAGGAGGCGCGACTGCCCTATGTCGAGGGGCTGATCAAGAACCGCTACATCGGCCGTACCTTTATTACGCCCGACCAAAGCCTGCGCTCGCGCGGCGTCAACTTGAAATTCAATCCGATCGTCGAGTTGCTCAAGGACAAGCGGGTCGTGGTCGTCGACGACTCGATCGTGCGCGGAACGACGACCCCTCGCATCGTAAAGCTGGTGCGCGATGCCGGCGCCCGCGAGGTACACGTGCGCATCACCTCGCCGCCGATCATTCACCCTTGCTATCTCGGGGTCGACATGGCGACCCACGAAGAGTTGATCTCCGCCAACTTCTCGGTCGATGAGGTTCGCGAAAAGATTGGGGCCGATTCCCTCGGCTTCCTCAGCAAAGAGGGACTGCTCGGCGCGGTGGCACGCAAACGCGGTGAGATGTGTCTCGGTTGCTTAACCGGCGAATATCCCGAAACGTACAATGGGCCGCCCATGTACAAAGAGTTGGTCCCGGCCCGCAACTAACGCCGGGGCGGCCGCCGTCAGGCGCTTCTGACGGCAGTCGATCCGTTCGTTACGTGGTTTGCGATCTTGGCCGCATCTTCGGCCAACGCGACGAAGGCGCGTACGGGATAACCTGTCGGCCCCTTTGCGAGCGAGGATGTCTCGGCCTCGGTATAGGCGGTGCCGGCGATGTCGAGGTGAATCCACGGCAGGTCGCCGACGAATGCCTTCAAGAAGGCGGCGGCGGTCAGGCTACCGGCCGGGCGTCCGGTCGAATTGCGCAGATCGGCGATTTCGCTCTTGACGGTCTGCGAGAACTCGTCGTAAAGCGGCAGCGGCCAATAGCGTTCGGTCGTGTGTTGCGCGAGCCCGAGGAAGTGATCGCGAAACGCATCGTTGTTGGAAATGGTACCAGCCGCTTCGTGCCCGAGGGTGACGACCATGGCGCCGGTCAAGGTTGCCGCATCGACGATTCTGGTCGCGCCGAGTTCGCGCGCGTAGCAGAGCGCGTCGGCCAGGATCAAGCGCCCTTCAGCATCGGTGTTGATCACTTCGATCGTCTTGCCGTTCATCGCGCGCAGGATATCGCCCGGCTTCATCGCGCGTGGCCCCGGCAGGTTCTCGCTCGAGGGCACCACGCCGACCACGTTGACCTTCGGCCCGAGCTGCGCGATTGCCGCCATCGCCGCGATCACGCCCGCGCCGCCGCACATGTCGTATTTCATTTCGTGCATGTTCTCGGCCGGCTTGATCGAGATGCCGCCTGAATCGAAGGTTAGCCCTTTGCCGACCAGCGCGAGCTTTTCGGTAGAAGCGGGATCGCCGGCATATTCGAGCACGATCATGCGCGCCGGCTCGTCGCTGCCGCGCGAAACGCCGAGGATCGAACCCATTCCTTTGGCCGCCATCTGCTCTTCATCGAGCGCATGGAACTTGAGATTGTACTTCTTCGCAACCTCTTCGGCGCTCTTGGCAAGGTGAATCGGCGTCATGTCGTTGGCGGGCGTCAGCGCGAGCGTACGTGCCAGGTTGACGGCCTCGCCGAGAATCTTTCCGCGCTCGACGCCCGTAGCAAGACTCGTTTTGTCGAACTCGTGCGCGCCTGCCGTCGAGACGATGGCGATTTCTTCGAGCAGAATCGGCTTATCGGGTTCGGTGCGATAGGTGGTCGAATCGATCGTGCCGCCGAGCGCGCCTTCGACGATGAACGATGCCGCATCGCGCGTGCGATGCGCTGCCTCCAGCGGAAGCGCAAAAGCGATGCTCGTAACGTTCCGCTTTCCGAGGTAACGCACGGCCGTGCCGGCATACTTCGCGAGCGCGGTCGGCTTGAATTTCGCGCGATCTCCAAGACCGACGACGAGTATCCGTTTGACGCCGTGGCCGCTTGCGTGGATCAGGGCCGTCTCATTTGCGCCGCCTTTGATTTCACCGGACGACAGCACTTCCGCGATCGCTCCCCCAACTTCGGCGTCGGCAGCCTGGGCTGCCCCGTCGAGCTGTCCGTCCGCGAAGACGGGGACGACCAGCGCTCCTGCTTTCAGAGTGGCAGGAGGACCGGACGTGACGTGGATTTGCATGACGAACCTTTCGAAGAGTTGAACGGCGAGGGGGATGAACGATCCAAACGAGCTTTTGCGGGCGAAAGAGGGGTCCCTGCGCGATGCCTATGCACGCGCGGGCGTCGATATCACAGCCGGTAACGCAGCGGTAGCACGTTACCGTGATGTGACGGCGGGTTGGCGCCACCCAAGCCAGCTCGGTGCGATCGGCGGATTCAGCGGCCTGTTCAAGTTGCCCGGCGACGAGAAGCGGCTGCTCGTCGGCTCGACCGACGGTGTCGGCACGAAAATCCTGATCGCTGCTGAATCGCATCGTTACGGTAGCGTCGGCAGCGATCTGGTCAATCATTGCGTCAACGACATCCTGGTCGTCAACGCAACGCCGCTGTTTTTTCTGGACTATCTGGCGGTCGGGAAATTGGATCCGGACGTAGCGGCCCTGGTCGTCGGTGGCGTGCAGGCGGCGTGCCGCGCACACGACTGCGCGCTGCTCGGTGGCGAAACGGCCGAAATGCCCGGCCTGTATGCGCCGGAACATTTCGATCTCGCGGGCACGATCGTGGGCGTCGTCGACGCTGATTTCGTGCCCGAACCAGCGCGCGTGCAGCCGGGCGATGCGATCGTCGGCTTGCCGGCGCAGGGTTTGCACACGAACGGGTACTCGCTTGCGCGCCGCTTGATCCCGCGCGCTGAATGGAGCGAACCGTTTGCGGCCTTCGCTCCGGGTGCGAGCTACCTCGATGCGCTCTTGGCCGAACATCCGTCGTATTACCGGGCCGTGCGCGCGATTCAGCAAGTCGCCGATGTGAAAGTGATGGCGCATATCACGGGCGGCGGTTTGCTCGACAACGTTCCGCGCACATTGCCGGAACATGCGAAGGCGATTTTCGAACAGTCGCGCTGGAGCGTGCCGCCGCTCGAAGCGGAGCTGGTGCGGCGCGGAGAGCTCGGACACGAAGAATCGTACCGCACGTTCAACATGGGGATCGGCTTCACGCTGATCGTCGCGCTAGCGGATGCCGGCAAGGCTGCGAGCGCGTGGCCCGGTGCGGCGATCGTCGGTTGGATTGAAGAACGCAAGGCGGGTGAGCCGCCCGTCGTCGTGCATCCCGCTCGCGCGTAGGCGAGGCGACGCTGAAGGACCGCGCCGTCAATCTGCTGGCGGATCTCGACGATCCGCGCTTTGCGCAAAGCGAGGTTCATCACGCACTCGAGGCGCTCGACCGCGCCGGTATCCGGCCATTGCGCGAACATCGCACGCCCGAGCGCATCCTCGCGTGGATCGACGCCGAGTTCGGCGGTGCGCGCTCGATTGAGGCCGCTGCGGGCGCGATTTGGATCGCCGAAGATGAACAGGGCCCGATCGGCTTTGCAGCCTACGGTGGGCGGGGTCTCGGCTATCATTGGCTGCGTTCGTGGGCGCAACGCCAGTCGGTCGGAATCCTCGGACCGTGCGGCGTCGTGCCACGCGCGCGCCGAAAGCACGTCGGCACGAGCCTCTTGCACGCGGCGATGTTCTCGCTGCGCGAGCGCGGTTACCGTCAAGCGTTGATCGGCGCGGTGCACGATCCCGAACTCGTTCGTTTCTACGAAAGCGCGCTTGATGCGCGCGCCGTTGAGAACGTCGATCGCGGCCGGCGCGGCCGGCGCTGGCGTGCAACGGTGCTTGCCTCCGGAAACGGCAGCAACTTCCAGAATGTGCTCGATGGCGTTGCCACGGGACGCTTGCCGTTCGAGGTCGGCAGCCTGATTGTAAATCGTGCCGGCGCCTACGCGCTCGAACGCGCCGCGGCAGCCGGGGTGCCGGGTTCGGTCATCGCGTGGGATCGTGCGCACGAATCGCGCGAGGCCTACGATGCGCGGGTCCTCGAAGCGGTGGCCGCGACCGAGCCGCAGCTCGTTTTATTGCTGGGGTGGATGCACGTGCTTCCGGCGCCGTTCATCGCTCGTTTTCCGCAGACACTCAACCTGCATCCGGCGTTTTTGCCGCTCGACCCGACCCGCGACACGGTCACGATGCCCGACGGCAGCGAGATTCCGGCCTTTCGCGGCGGCCGTGCTCTCGACGATGCGCTCGCCGCGGGATCGGGCTGGGCGGGCGCGAGCGTGCACCGCGTCGGGGTCGCCGTCGACCGGGGCGAGGTCCTCGCGCGGGCACCGCTTTTCCTCGTTCCCGCTGAAGAGCGGGCCGTTCTCGACCAGCGTTTGCACGCGCTCGAGCGGTCGGTCGTCGCCATCGCGCTCCGTCGATGGGCATGGGAGCAGGCGTAACTCTCCACACCTTCCACAGGCACGAAGGCCGGAAATTGTGGAGATTAGGCCGGGCTGAAGGGCAAGTTCGGGTCGGCCCGCAGGCTGACGGGGTCGCTGCGGAGCGATTCACCCTGGCGGTCGGCCGCCGCGGCGATCATCGCCGCGTTGTCGGTGCAGAAGCGCAGGCTCGGAATGAGACCCGGAATGCCGCTTTGGGCGCTCCAGGTTCGGAAGGCCGACTGAAGCGCCGAGTTCGCAGCAACGCCGCCCGATAGAACGGCCGCACGATAGGGAGCACGGCGAGCGGCGCGGTTGAGCCGGTCGATCAAGACCTCAACGACCGCCGCTTGAAAGGAAGCGGCGACGTCGGCCGGCGCGGCGCTGCGCCCCACGTCCGTCTCAAGGAAATACTTGACCGCGGTCTTGATGCCGGAAAAGGACATGTCGAGTGAATCCCGCTCGGCGCGGTGGCGCGGGAAAGCAAAGGCGGCGGGCTTTCCCGTGCGGGCGAGCCGGTCGATGTGCGGGCCGCCGGGGAACGGCAGGCCTAGCAGCCGCGCGGTTTTGTCGAACGCCTCGCCGGCCGCGTCGTCACGGGTGCGGCCGATGACGCGCATGGCGAGCGGTGAATCGACGTGGACCAATTGCGAATGACCGCCCGAGACGAGCAAGGCGAGAAACGGATAGGCCGGCTCGATGTCCTGTTCGAGAAAGGCGGCGAAGATATGTCCGTGGAGATGATTGACGGCGTAGAGCGGTTTGCGCCACGCGTACGCGAGCGCTTTGGCCGACGCGACCCCGATCACGAGGCTTCCAATCAGTCCGGGGCCGGCGGTCACCGCGATCCCGTCGAGATCGCCCGACGAAACGCCGGCGCGTTCAAGGGCATCCTGCACGGCGGCACTCAGCAGTGCAAGGTGCTGCCGGCTCGCAATTTCGGGGACGATCCCGCCGAACTTAGCGTGGAAGGCATCTTGATTGGTCGAGACGTCCGCGAGAACGGTACGGCCGTCGCGTACGATGGCGGTCGCGGTGTCATCGCAGGAGGTCTCGATGCCGAGCAGCAGCATGCCCGGGTTCTTCGCGGCAAACTCAGTGGGCGCCCGCGCGACCTTTTCCGTTGCCGTTTGACCCGGCTGTCGGCACCCGCGCCGGCAGCGGCACAGCTTTCTTGGAGCCTCCAGCTGTCGTTTTAGCGGTCGAATCCCGTTCAGGTGCAAAGACGACCCGCGTTGAGGGCATTGCGTTCGGATGGTGCTCGTGCACAAAAGTGACGAGCTTTTCGCGGACCAAACAACGCAGGTCGAAAAGGTCCGGCGAGTTTCGCGCGCTGACAAGAATTCTGACTTCGACCGTCGCCTCTTTCGCGTCGGTCATCGCGACGTTGACGACTTTGCCGTCCCACAGCGGCGCATCTTTGAGGATGCGATCGGTCTCTTCGCGGATAGCCGCAATCGGCATGGTGTAATCGAGATAGATCATCACCGAGCCGATCAGGTTGGCCGTGCTGTACGTCCAATTCTCGAAGGGGTGATCGATGAAGTACGTGAGCGGCAAGATCATACGGCGCAGATCCCACAGCCGCACGACCACGTAGGTCGCCGTGATCTTTTCGATGCGCCCGTATTCTTTTTCGACGATCACGACGTCATCGATGCGGATCGGCTGCGTCAAGGCGATCTGAACGCCGGCGACCAGGTTTTCCAAAAACGGCCGTGCGGCAAAGCCGACGGCGATGCCGGCGACACCGGCTGAAGCGAGCAGTGTCGCGCCGATGGTGCGAATCGGCGGGAACGTCATCAGCATGGCAGCGACGGCGAGCAGAAGCACGATCGAGATGAGCGAGCGATTCAAGATGTCGAGCCGCGTTTCGACTTGGCGCGCCCGCAAGTTGTCGGGCTCGTCGAGACGATAACGCAGTTTCGCAAGATCGGCGAAAAGCTCGAGGACGGCGACGATGACCCATGCGATCGCCGCAATGATGCAGAGCGCCGCGACCCGCTCGCCCGGGTCCTTGAGCCACATCGGGAGCGACACGTTTGGCAAGGCCGCTTCCACGGCAACCAGGGGGAAGATGAAACGGCTCGGAGCGGCCGCACGGTGCAGTACGGCTGCGAACACACCTTCACTGCGCTTGGCTGCGAGCCGCCGAAGAAAGCCGAACAAGCCGCGCTGAATCGCAAGCGCGAGCAGCGCAGCGATGACAAGGATCCCCACCGCGAGGAGGCCGTCGCGCTGCACCGGGGTGAGAATGTCAGCGTAAAAGTGCTTCACGGTAGTTGCCTACCCAGTTTGCGGGAAGCCTCTAACGTTTAGGAATAATCTTCCACCGTGCGCGTTTTCTTGGGAATCGATCACCTCGACATACGTGTAAGCTCGATCACTGCTGTCGAGGACTTTTACGACAAGTTCATGCGTCTGCTCGGATTATCGATCAAGACTCGCTCGCACGTCGGCGCGGACGGCGAGTGGACCACGATTGCAAGAGACCGGCCATGCAACGTGATCGAATATCATGAGCCCGTGTCCGGCGAGTGGCGACCTGAAAGCTTCGTCGGGCTCATCGAAGACGATGCCTCGATGAAGGCAACCCGCACGCGTGTCGCTTTCGCGGTCGCGGACCCAAGCCAGGTTAGGGCATGGGAGCCCCTGCTACGCACCTTTGGTGCTCAGGCGATTGAATTCGCTGAAGATTTCGCTGCGTATCCAGCCGTGTTCTTCGAGGACCCCGTCGGGACGCGCCTCGAACTGTGCGCGCGTCTGCGAAAGGCGCCCGCGATCTCGTCGTGAGGGGGCAATGAGAAGCGCGGTGCCGGCGCGTAGTCATTCAACCTAGTGCATAAGACAGCAACGCGGGTGATCCGGCGGGCACGGGCGGACGATGCGGAACGGCTGACCATACTCGCGCGGAGCTCGAAGGCCACCTGGGGCTACGATGCGGAGTTCATGGCGCTCGTCGCACCACTGCTTGATTTCTCGCGCGTCGACATCGGGACAGCGACGATTTTTGTGCTCGAAGATGCCTGTCGCATCTTGGGTTTCTACCGGCTCAACGTAATCGACGGAAAGCCATTCTGCCACCGGCCGCGAGTTGCCACTGCTGCGCTTTGAGATTGCCGGTCTTGCGCCCGGCGGTGCTTAGGGTGCTGCGATCAAGCGTGAAATGTAGCGCGGCTCGACGCTACCCATCGCGAGCAGTGCCGCATTGAAGCGTGCCACGGAGAATTGGTCGCCTAGGCGCGCACGTTCTGCAGCCTCCGCGTGGCGGATCGCGTCGAGTCCGACGAAATAGGAGGTCAGTTGCACGTGTGAGAGGGCGAGCCGGTGCCACTTGGTCAAGGCCTCGGATTTCTCTTCGTAGGCTTGCCGCTCGAGGAGATCGTCGCAACGTGCTTCGTTGAGGTCGCCGGTGTGGAAGGCGGCATCGATCAAGAGATCGGCTTCCTCACGCAAACGCCACTTGAGCTGAAAGAGACGCAAGCGCGGATCGTTGTCGCCGTAGCCTGCGTCGAGCATCATGCCTTCGGTGTAGACGGCCCAACCCTCGGCAAAACTGCCGTTGGCAAAGGCACGGCGCACGATCGACGGCACCTGATCGTTGTAGCGAAACTGTACGTAATGCCCCGGCACGGCTTCATGCATTGAGAGCATACGCATCTCGTAGTTGTTGAAGTCTCGCAAATAAGAATCGACGCGCGCCGCGTTCCACGTCTTGGGAATCTTGTCGATGTAGTAGTACGACTCCGCGAGCGGCGTGAACGGACCGGCCGGATCAAGACTCGCCCCCGAGAAGCCCGCCATGAAATCGGGCGTCGGTATCACTTGAAGCGAAGGTGGCTGCGGGAGGACGACCACCGGATGGGCGCTCAGAAACGCTTCGGCTTGCTGCACGTCGCCCTTGGCCGTTGCGAAAACGGTGTTGCGCGCGGGGTGATCGGCGGCAAGCCGGTCGAGCACGCGCCGCACGACGACGTCGACCGCATTCGATTTCGTCTCGTCGGCGAGGCGGTCCGCAAAGAATTGCCGATCGTAGGGCAACGCCAACTGCAGCATCTGCGCGCGATTGCGGTCGAAGTCCGCCTGGGCGTCGGCGACGAGTTCGGCGCGCGATTCGGTCGTGCCGTTCTGCAGTAAGAGTTCGCGATCGTAGACCTGCGGGCCGACGCGCGGATTGGCGGTCGAACGCGGGAGCAGCGTCACACGCAAGAATCGTGAGAAGCCGCGCAAGCTCGTAAGGGCCGCGGGCAAGGCGGCGGCGACACGGCGTTCCGTATCAGGCGACGCAGTGCGCGCCTCGGCGGGCAAGCCGGCATAGAGGCTGATGTTGCCGTCGTTCTCATCGATCGCTTGCAGCGTCGCCGTGCGGGAGGGTGTCGTCAGATTACTTTCGGCGGCGGCGACGAGGGCCGGCACGAGGCGTAGGCGCGCGGGGAGCGGGTTCAGGCGAACTGCGGCGGGTGCGTAGTGCCGGCCGGTTAGGGCGTAGACAGCTTGTCCGATGACGCCGGTGTAGTAGGTTGGATCGGTGTGAAACGGCCGGACCGTTTCGTCTTCGAACAATTCGAGGTCGATCGCGTCGAGCAACTCGTGCGCGTCGGCGTCGTCGTTTGGCGAAAGACGATCTCGCAGGCTGGCCGCAAGCCGTTCCCGCCAGCCGCGTAGCCAGCTCATGCGCGCGGCATGACCACGTGCTGAGTAGTCGTCGAGGCGGTTGTCGTAGCGGTGGATGCCGAGCTGGTCGGCAAACAACGGATCGTGCCGTTCCGCATCGACAACGTAGGCGTTCGCAAGCGCCGAGAAGCTCGGCTGCGAATTCGCGCGCGTTCCTAAGGGCGTGCCAAGCAGCAAAACCGTGAGAACGCCCGCGCCGAGCGGGCGAAGAAGGTGAGGTGTCCTCAAGATTTGCGTGCGACGCGGTCGCGCAATTCGTTGATGAAGGCCTCGACCGTCATCGCGGGCCGCTTCTCATCGTTGCCACGTTCGTTCGGGGCGACTGTCCCGGCTTCGACTTCGGTTCGTCCGGTCACCAGGATATATGGCACCTTCTGCGTCTTCCAGTGCCGGATCTTGTAGCCGAGCTTCTCGTTCGATGAATCGACGTCCGCGCGGAAACCGGCCGCGCGCAAACGGTCGCGCACCTCAGTGGCATAGGGGAGCTGGTGCTCCGAAATCGGTGCCACGACCGCCTGCACCGGTGCGAGCCAAGCGGGGAAGGCGCCCGCGTAGTGCTCGATCAGCACGCCGAACAAACGCTCGAGCGAGCCCGCGAGCGCGCGGTGGATCATTACCGGTGGATGATCGAGCCCATCACTGCCGCGATACTTCAGATCGAAGCGCTGCGGCAACATGAAGTCGACCTGCACCGTGCCGAGCTGCCACTTCCGGCCGATCGCATCGTGCACGTTGATGTCGAGCTTCGGCCCATAAAACGCGCCGCCCCCTTCATCGATGGCGTACGGAAGCCCCCGTGATTCGAGCGCTTTGCGGATAGCGTCCTCCGCCTGCGCGTCGGTTGCAACGCGCAACTGCGGCTCGCGCGTCGAGAGAAAATACTCGACGTTCTCAAAGCCGAATGCATCGATTAGACGGATCGCTTCGTCGGCGGTTTGCTCGTACTCATTCTGCAGCTGCTCGGGCGTGCAGAAGAGGTGGGCATCGTCTTGCGTGAAGCCGCGCACGCGCGTCAAGCCGTGCAACGTTCCACTGCGCTCGAAGCGGTAGACGGTGCCGAATTCGGAGTAACGCAACGGAAGATCGCGATACGAACGCGCTTCGCTGCGGTAGATCAGGATGTGCCCGGGGCAGTTCATGGGTTTCAGTCTGAAGCGTTGACCCTCGACCTCGATCGGCCCGAACATTCCCTGGGCGTAGTTTTCGAGATGACCGGAAATCTCGTAGAGCTTCTCGCTTACGATATGCGGCGTGACGACCGGGAGATAACCGCGCTCGGCCAGGCCCTCGCGAATGAAAGTCTCGAGGATCCCGCGTACGATCGCGCCTTTCGGGTGCCAAAAAACGAGGCCACCGCCGGCATCTTCCTCGATCGAAAAGAGCCCCAGTTCCGCTCCGAGCTTGCGATGATCCCGTTTTTGCGCCTCTTCGAGTTGCAGCAAATACGCGTCGAGCTCGAGTTGCGTGTGCCAAGCCGTTCCGTAGATGCGCTGGAGCATCGGATTGTGCTCATCGCCGCGCCAGTAGGCGCCGGCGACGCTCATCAGCTTGACGGCACCGATCGCACCTGTCGACTTGGTGTGGCCACCGCGACAGAGATCCGTGAACGCACCGATCGTGTAAAGCGTGATCGGTTCACCATCGGGAATGCCCTGAGCCAACTCGACCTTATAGGGATTGTCGGCAAAGCGCTCGAGTGCACCCTCACGCGTCGTCCGTTCGCCCGTCATCTCGTAATCGGCAGCGACGATCTCGTGCATGCGCGCTTCCAAACGCGAAAGATCGTCCGGCGTGAACGGCTCGGCTCGATCGAAGTCGTAGTAAAACCCGTTTTCGATCGCGGGACCGATCGTCGGCTTCGCATCGGGAAAGAGGTCCTGGACGGCGTACGCCAGGACGTGCGCGGCCGTATGCCGGAGCTCGTCGAGCGGCGGGGTGCCGTCGTGGCGATGCGGAGCGGTTATCATCGCCCTTGCCATTGGCCGCCTGCGAAAGCCACGCCTCTCCGGAGTAAACGGATGCGTGCGTCAGTAGGTCGTCTGCGCTCCGAGTTCCGTGCGGACCGCCCAGAGTTCCGGGAAGAATTTCTTCGACAGCGTCTTTTCCAGGTAGCCCACGCCGAGCGAGCCGCCCGTTCCGGGTTTCATGCCGATCATCCGCTCGACCATGCGTACGTGCCGGCCACGCCACAGTAAGAAGCGCTCATCGAATTCGATGAAGTCCTCGAGCAACAGGTAGAGGTCGTAGCGGTTCTCGGCGTCTTCGTAGATCGCTCTGTAAGAAGCGATCAATTCGGCCGAGCTTGCGCTCGCGTAGCCGCGGCGAGCGAGCAGCTCCTTGAGTTTGTCGTACAGCGTGGGTTGGGTCAGGCGGCGTTCGAGCCGTACTCGCTCGGCGCTGGTCGGTTCGAGAAACGCGAAGTAGCCGCTCTGCTGGGCGCCGCAGACGAACTCGATCTCGCGAAACTGCGCGGATTGAAAGCCGCTCGCGGGATTCAGTCCGCTGCGAAAGGCGTTGAATTCTTGCGGCGTCATCGTCTCGAGGATGTCGACTTGTTGCTCCAGGAGCCGCTGGATCGCGTGGATGCGGCGAAAGTGCTTTTGCGTGCGCAGAAGATTGTCTTGGTCGAGAGCCGCCATGCAGGCTTCGATCTCGTGCAATAGCTGCTTGAACCACAGCTCGTAGACTTGGTGGATGACGATGAAGAGCAGCTCGTCGTGATGCGGCGGGTCGCTGAGCAGTTGCTGCAGCGAAAGGAGCGCATCGATTTTCAAGTACGACTCGTAGGTCAGTTTAGCCACGCCGTGCACCTTCGCGCCGGGGCGCGGGCCGCCTATCCGGCCGCGCGGTCCTAGTTGACGATCGGCCCGAAGACGTCGCCGGCGGGAGCACTTAGGGTCGAGTTCGGGCCGAGCAGAAACACTTGTGGAACGATCGCATTGGTCGTGCCCAATTGACCGTGCGCGTACAGCTCGATACCAAACGGTGAGAAGGAGCTGACGGCCGAGAGATCGCCCTCGCTGTCGAAGGCCAGGCCGTTCGGCGTCGCTAGTGTCATGTCGCCGGCGTCGGTCGTCGGCGAAATCGTGATTGCCGCCGCCGGGGTGCCGGTCGTTTGGAGCTGGCTTGCGCTAAACTTGACGATCGTATTTAGGCCGGCGGAGTTACTCGACCAGAGGTTGCCCGCCGCGTCGAATGCGAGCGCCCACGGTCCTTGGATCGTGTTGTTACCGTTGTCGGTCAAGACGACGTTTGGTTGCAGCGTGAACGTGCCGCGCGTCGTCGGGAGCGTGCCGGCGTTGAACTCGTAGATCGTGGTCGAAGCGTTGTTGGCGATAAAGAGGTTGCCCTTCGGCGAGAACGCGATCCCGAGCGGACCGGAGAAACTCGGATTCGAAGCGATCGTGAAATTTGGAGTGACGTTGTTGTTGCTCGCCGCGAGTTGCGTCGGGGTGAACTCGAAAACGGAGTTGCTGCCGTCGTCGCTGACCCACAGATCGCCTTTGCTATCGAAGACGGCTTGCTGCGGAAAACTGAAGACGGAAGAGCGGATCGTTACAACGGGGATCGGACGCTGGTTGGATCCGAGCGCCGTTAGCTGCTGCGCGCTGAACTCGTACAGCGCCGGCGCGATCGCGGGCGGCCCGGTGCTCCCGACGTCAACCACCCAGAGGTTGCCGTTCGCATCAAACGTTACGCCTTCCGGCGATCCAAAAGAGACGCTCTTGTTCGTTAAATGCGGCGTCGGATCGGATTCGCCGTTCCCGAGTTGCGAGGGCAGAAACTCGAGAACATCGGTGCTGTTTGCAACCCAGAGCGCCTGGGTGATATTGAGAGGCGTCTGATGAACCGGCAAGCTGGTCGACATCGAGTGGTCCGAGCATCCGCTTAGGACGCTTGCAAGAACGAGCGACGTTCCGACTGCTGGAAGGCGGCGAGCTAGCAAAGGCATTTCTCCGCGAGCGAAAATGCAAGTTGCGACGATCATAGCATCGCAATCTGGGAGCGAACGCTCAGGGAAACAGGGGCTGCCCGCGCGCGCACGGCCTTTTGATAATGGAGAAGGAGCTCGACGGGCTGCCGAACTCCCCGAATTGGTGGGCACGCCTGGTATCGAACCAGGGACCTCTACAGTGTCAATGTAGCGCTCTCCCCCTGAGCTACGCGCCCGCACCAGCCGTGTCTATTGGCTTCGTTCAAGGGTTTTTACCTGCACTGGGAGCGCACGCCTAGATGCCGACCTCGCGCGCTCGGGTCTGGTTTCCCTTCAGCCGCCGTGGATTCGCCATGCCGCCGATGTGTGACCCGAGCCCCTGTATGCTTCGGTGAGCAAGGGAGCGGCGGCCTGTTAAGCCAAAAGGTCTAAGATGGCCAAACCGTCGCTTGACGTAAGCGTTGACCAATCGAATGCCTTTCCTGTCGTTCTGGTGCGCGGGGAGCTTGACGTAGCGACGATTGAAACGTTTAATGCGGCCACGCGGCGGGCCGGAGAACTTGGAAGTGCCTTCGTCATCGTATCGTTTCTCGAGAGCCCGTATTGTGATAGCACGTCGATCCAGGCGCTCTTGAGGTTTCGTAAGCAGCTCGACACGCGTAGGCAAGCGCTGATGCTGGTCGTCGGCAGTCGCGGTTCACCGCGGCGCGTCTTCGAAGTCTCCGGCGTCACCAAGCTCATTCCAACGTTCACGAGCGTCGAGCAGGCAATGTGTACCGCCCGCGCACTTGGCGGTAGTCAGCTGTAAAGCTCAGCCCGCGTCGGCGGCAGGTCGACGCGTCCGGCATCGCCCGGCTTCGCGAGCAAGCTCTGGAACAGATTCATTCGCCCCGAAGCAAAGCCGTGGGCGCTTCCCGCGAGGTAGAGATTGTAGACGCGATAGGTGAATTCGCTCGTCTCGGCGATGACGGCGGCCGTGTTGCGCTCCAAGCGTTCGCGCCAAGCCCGCAGTGTTTTGGCATAATGTTCGCGCAAGCTCTCGACGTCCCGCACCTCGAATCCCGCGCGCTCGGCGAACGAGAGCATTTGCGCGAGCGGTATGAGATCGCCATCGGGGAACACGTAGCGCCCAATGAAGCCGCTCGAGCGCCAGCCACGACGGTCGGGTGATTGATCGGCGATTCCGTGGTTCAAGAGAAGACCACCAGGACGCAGTAAGCCGAACAGCGTCGAAAAATAGACCGCCAAGTTTTCGCGACCGACGTGTTCGACCATACCGACGCTCGCGATCTTGTCGAAGCGAGCGCGCTCAAGTTCCCGATAGTCGCGCAGCGCAATGGTAATTCGGCCTTCGAGCCCCTCCGCCGCAACCCGCCGCCGCGCCTCATCGTACTGCGTGTGGCTAAGGGTAATCCCGGTCGCATGGGCTCCAAATTCTCCTGCGGCACGAATGACGAGGGCACCGAAACCGCAGCCGATGTCGAGCAGCTCTTCGCCCGGAGCAACTCGTAGTTTGCGCAGGATGTGATCGAGCTTGGAGATCTGCGCGTCGTCGAGCGAGTCGACCGGATTGCGAAAATACGCGCACGAGTAAACGAGATTGCGATCGAGAAACGAGCGGTAGAACGCCGCGGGCAAGTCGTAGTGGAAGCCGATCGCTTCGCGGTCCCGGCGAAGCGAGTGCGCTTGGCCGCGCAAGGCGGCACCGTCGTCGTTCAGCGCTGGTGGTGCCGGCAAGAGCGCGAGTTTTGCAGCAAGCAGCGGGAGGTGCCATTTCGGAATTCGCTGAACGGCGCGCTCGAGTTCAGCCACTGCGAATTCGAGCTCGCCTTCGATGTCGATCAAGCGATGCGCGAAACTGCGACCTGGGTTGAGATCGACGGGCGGGGTGAAGGCGGCCCGCAGCGCGTGTGGTGCGTTGACATGAAAGATGTAACGCTCGTCTTGCACGGCGCGCACGTACGTACCATCCCAAAGGCGCACCGAAAATGCACGGGCGAAATCGTCCCCGTAAATGTCCTGGAGTACCGAGAGCGAGCGAGTGACGCTCGGACCGGACGTGCTTAGGGCGTAGCTGGAGTCGCTTCGAAAGCGGCGATGCGCTTGCGCCATAAATCGGGCACCTCGATCGTCTTGTTGAGCTCGTAGTTGAAGGCAACAAGGGTAGCGAGGATGTGCGCGCAACGATGATCGTGATCGGTGCTCCAGATCTCGTGTTCGAGCTGGAACGATTTGGTGCCGATGCGGTGGAGGCGAGTACCGAGCGCAACATGTTCGCGAAAGGCCATCTGGCGTTCGAAAGAGATCTCGAGCTTTGCGAGGATGATACCCTCAGCGGTGCCGTTCTGACCGCCGAGGACCTCAGCGAAGTACTCGGTGCGTGCCGTTTCCGCCCAACGCAAGTAGGTCAAGTTGTTGACGTGCCGGAGCATGTCAACGTCGGAGAATTGAACCCGCAGATGGTCGATCTTGGGGAAGTGCTCGAGCATTTATAGTTGACTCATGTCGAGCTGGAAGTCGGCGTTGCGCCAAGCGATCTCAAAGCGCCGGCGGGTTTCCGTTGCATCGTTGCTTTGCCCATCCTTAAGTAGTACTTCCCACAAACCAAAGAGCGACCGCGGGTTTTCGCGGTTGCGAATCAAATCTTCGCGGAAAACTCGCGCGGCATCGGCGTAACGGCCCGCCCGGTAGAGCGCCGCGCCCAGCGACTCGCGGACGGGAAAGAAGAAGACGGGCGGCTCCGAGTAGCCGAAGCCGTCCTCGGCACTCACCGACCGTTCGAGCGCGCTAATCTCGGTGACCGAGTTTCCCTGAGCGCGATCGATTGCCGCTTCGAGAAGGCCGGACTCGATCGTAACGACGCGGCCGGCGTCGCCGCGAATTTTCTGCAAATCCGCTCGCGCGAGCTCGAGCTTGCCCTCTCGGGCGAGCCGCATACCAGCCAGGAAGTCCGAGCCATCGTCCGGGAGCGCCGCGTAATGTCCGAAGCGGAAATCGACGACCGGTATCATCCCGGGGCCGTTTCGCGCGCAGGCCGCGGCCAAGCTATGGGCGCGGTCGTATTCGCCGGACATCATGAACGCGTCGACGCCGAAACTGCAATCGTGCCCGAAGTAGTCGCCGTGCCCGGCCGGGTCGCCCGCCAGGTAGGTTTTGTAGAGGGCGATTGCCCGCGCGTTCGCCTCACCTGCTTCATGATATTCGCCCACGCGCATGTAGGTGTGCGCGGGCATGTGCGCGAGGTGTTCGGCGGCCGGTTCGAACGAAAGGGAGGCCAGGCGGTCGGCTGACGCAAGCGCGCTCTCGGGATGCTGCGATTCTTCGAAAGCGTGAATCGCCAGGTGGTTTGCGCCGATGTGCATCGGGTCGCGCGCGAGCACCGTTTGCAGTCGCGCGATCACTTCCGTCGTGCCGGCCGTCGGGCTCCCATCGTCGTTGAAGTACGACCACGGATGCACGTCCATCTCAGCTTCGGCGGCCAGGGTCAGCACGTCGTCGTCGAGTGGGAACGCGGCAGCCGCGGTGTTCATCGCGTCGCGATAGGCGCGGGCCGAGATTGCCTCGTCGGAGGCCCGATCGTAGGCGAAGCGTTTCGCGGCCGCTTCGATCAGTGCGCGTTCCGTCGACGAGGCCCCGTGCGAAAGCGCTTCGGCCTTCGCGATCGCGGCGCGGCCTTGGCGCTGCTCGGCCGGATCGAACGACGTGTTGATGTTGAGCCCGTGCGACATTGCGACGCCCCACCACGCAATTGCCAGCGCCGGATCGGCGCCGGCAGCGCGCTCGAATGCTCGCCGCGCCTCCTCCGGGTTGAAGGCGTAGAGGAGCGTAAGCCCCTGATCGAAGGCCGCTTGCGCCTCGGCATTCGTGGTCGAGACCGCACGATGCGCAAGGGCATACGTTGAGGCCGGCGAGGCGGGGGCGTTCGTTTGCGCGGCGGCGCTGCCAGGCAACGTAAACGCCAGCAAGCAGACGAGCAGGAACGGGCGTGGCACGCCGGATCGCTTACGCGGACGGGTAGACCCGAACCTCGGTAGGCAAGCTTGAGGCGGGTGCGGTATACTCGGTCTCCGTGGCCCCGGCGAGGGCCTCCGGATCGGGCGCGTAGCTCAGTGGGAGAGCATCCGCTTCACACGCGGGGGGTCGTTGGTTCAATCCCAACCGTGCCCACCATCCGGTAACTCCAAAGGGAAAGCTCCGCTCCGCGAGAAGCGACGGAGGCTTGTAACACGCCCGATCGTGGCGTTGTAGCTCAGTTGGTTAGAGCGCCGCCCTGTCACGGCGGAGGTCGAGGGTTCGAGCCCCTTCAACGTCGCCAGCTTTCCCCTGAGAGTGCTACCTCCCGGGGGATGGAAAAAACCTCGATTGTATCGGGGTTTTTCTCTTTTGCCGGCCTTCGAAGAAGACGACGGTTGGCGCTCGTAACTTTGAACGACGTGGTTTTTCGAGTAGAATCCAGATTCATCACGCCTGATACGAGGTGACGAACGTGCATAGCGAAACGACGACGGCCGAGGTCAACGGTGCCGAGGGTCGCGCGACGGCGGTCACGCGCATCGATGTTTCAACGACCGGAGTCCGAATTTCGCGCGTCGGGCTCGGGACGTGGGCGATCGGCGGCTGGATGTGGGGCGGCACCGATGACGACGTTTCGATTGAGACGATTCATCGCGCACTCGAGCAGGGGATTACGCTCATCGACACGGCGCCCGCCTACGGGCAGGGGCATTCGGAAGAGGTCGTCGGGCGTGCGCTGCGAGGGAAGCGCGCAAGCGCCGCCATCGCGACGAAGGTCGGGCTCGCGTGGGACGAGCGCGGCAATGTCCGTCGCGATGCGTCGCGCGCCCGGATCGAAAAGGAGATCGAGGACTCGCTGCGGCGGCTTCAGACCGATTACATCGACATTTACCAAGTCCACTGGCCGGATCCGGCGACGCCGATCGAGGAGACCGCCGAAGCGATGAGCGCGCTGTTTGCCGCGGGCAAGATACGCGCGGTCGGCGTCAGCAATTTCTCGCCGGCGCAAATGGATCGCTTTCGCGCCGTAGCGCCTCTGCACACCGTTCAGCCTCCGTACAACCTCTTCGAGCGCGGCGCCGAACGTGACGTCCTCCCGTACGCCGTCGCGCACGCCCTGACGGCGCTCACGTACGGCGCCCTCTGTCGCGGCCTTTTGAGTGGGCGGATGAGCGAGGCCACCACGTTCTCGGGCGATGATCTGCGTCGCACGGATCCAAAATTCAAGCAGCCGGCATACGGTCAGTACTTGCGCGCCGTACAACGCTTGGACGATCTCGCGCGCGAGCGATACGGGAAGCGCGTGATTAACCTCGCGATCGCGTGGACGCTCGCTCAGCCGGGCGTCGGTGCGGCCCTCTGGGGTGCCCGCCGCCCCGACCAGCTCGACGCCGTGGACGATGCGTTCGGTTTCCAGCTCGACCGGGCGACGCTGGACGAAGTGGAGCGCATATTGAACGAAGAGATCGCGAATCCGGTCGGGCCGGAATTCATGGCACCGCCCGAAACTGCGGGGGCCTGAGCGCATGCGTGTGGGCGTCGCCGGGCTCGGCAAGATGGGAAGCGCGATCGCGGAAGACCTCATCAGCCGCGGATGCGAAGTTACGGTTTGGGACCGGACGGGCGGACGCGCGCAAGCGCTCACCGCCCTCGGAGCGCACCCGGCAGCTTCGCCGGATGAGCTGGTCGCTGGGATGGACGCGGTTGTCGTGATGCTGTGGGGCGACGATGCGGCCAGAGAAATCAGCCTCGCTCAGATCATTCCGCGTGCCGCACCGCCGACGATCGTAATCGAAATGTCGACGCTCTCGCCCGGCCTCTACCAAACACTCGGCGAGGCGGCCGGGAGCAAGGGCCTCGACTTCCTCGCCTGCCCCGTGCTCGGCAGCGTCGATCTCGCGCGCGGCGGCAAGGTCACGGTTCTCGCGAGTGGACCGCGGGAAACGTTCGAGCGTGCCCGCCCGCTACTCGAGCTGCTCGGCAGCACGGTGACCTATGTTGGACCGACCGGTTCCAGCGGCTTCCTCAAGCTTGCGAACAACGCCATCATCGGCGTCGTCGCAGAATCGCTCCACGAACTGCTGAAGCTGTGCACGCAAGCCGGCATCGACCAGACGCTGGCCGTCGACTCGCTGACCGGAGCGTTCGGACGAATCGCGAACTCAAAGGTGCAGCAGTTACACGACCGTGACACGCGGCCTCGTTTCTCGCTCGGCGCACTCTACAAGGATTTGCAGCTTGCACGCGACAGCGCCGCATCGGTTGACGTCGCGCTACCGTTGCTGGATGTCGTGCTTCCCGCCGTGCAGCATGGCGTCGACCAGGGCCTTAGCGACAGCGACTATATCTCGCTCGTTTTCGCGTAGGGTACATGCCCAAGCCCTTACTGGTGGAAGAAGCGCGCCGCAAGAAACGGCCAAAGCCGTTGTCCGGCGAACATTCCTATCAGTCCGATGAGGCCGAGAAAAGGCGGCGCCGGCGACGGTAATTTCACCAAGCTGAAAACGATCCCGACCGCGAGACCCGTACCGGCGGCAAGCAGCACCGCGCTGAACGAAACGGCTTGATCACTCATACCAAAACTCTCACTCTGCTGCTCTCTCGCCTCCTCCTAAGTGTCGCCCGGGCGCTCGCGTCCATCCGCATTTCTTGAGAACGGGGGTCCGTCATGACGTCAGCCGCGCTTAAGGGCGGTTGCCTTGAAAACAAAGTGGCCGTGATCACGGGCGCGGCTCGTGGGATTGGTCGCGCAACGGCGATCGCGTTTGCCCGCGAGGGCGCGAACATCATCGGCCTCGATATCTGCGCTACGGTGGATCCACGTTCCGGCGTCGTCCCGTCGGGAGCGGAAGACTTAGAAGAGACGGGGCGGCTGGTGAGATCGGCCGATCGCCGCTGGCTCGGCATTACGCTTGACCAGCGTAGCCTGCCTGCGCTGCGCAAAGCCGCGCTTCAAATAGAAGAAGAATTCGGCGGCATCGACATCCTGTTCGCGAACGCGGGCATCCAAAGCTTCCATCCGCTGCTCGATATGGAAGATGCCGACTGGCACATTACGATCGATGTCAACTTGACGGGTACGGCGAATGCGATCCGGGCTTTTGCACCATCCATCGTGAAGCGCGGGGGCGGCCGCATCATCGTGACCTCCTCGACCCAAGGGCAGCACGGTACAAAGTATGGCGCGGCGTATTCGGCCTCCAAATGGGGCATTATCGGATTGATGAAGTCGGCCGCGCTGGAACTCGGACCGCATAGCATCACGGTAAACGCGGTCATTCCCGGCCTGATCGACACGCCGCTCACCCGCCACGAGGAGCGCTACGCGCAAGCGTTGGAAGAGGCCGGGCGGACTCCCGCGGGATCTCCCTCAGACGAAGAAGAGGCGCGAAAAATGCTCGCCTCGAGGATACCGCTCGGCGTTCCGTGGATCGAGCCCGCGGACGTCGCACCCGTCGTCGTATTCCTCGCTTCCGACGCCGCCCGCATGGTTTCAGGTGCAACCTACGATGTGACCGCCGGCGACAGCGCGCACCTCACAGCATGATTGGGCAGGTTCGCCCGTGGCCGGCCGCGTTTCTCGCGACCGGCCTTGCATTTATCGCCGGCTTCGCCGACGGGGTCGCGTATATTCGCTGGCATCAATTCGGCGCAAATATGACGGGCAACACGGTGCTGTTCGGTATCGCGCTCGCACGGGTCGATTTGCAGCGCTCCGCCGAGACGTTCACTCCGATTGCCGCATTTTGCGCAGGATGTGCGGTCGCCGTGATCGCGCTGCGCGGTGGGCGTCCGTCAGCGGTTCCGTTGACCATCGAGGCGCTGGTCCTGGCGGCCGCCGCATTCATCGACCGCCCGCTTCAGCTCGCGGCAATTGCCTTCGCCATGGGCATGCAGAATTCTAGTTTATCGAGATTCGCCGACGTCAGAGCGAACACGAGCTTCATCACTGGAGACTACGACGTGCTGGTCCAGACCGTGATGCGTGGGCTGCTTGGCCAGGGCGCAAAGAACGATCGAGACGTGGTTGCGGTGCTCGTGCCGCTTCTTGCCGCCTACGCCATCAGCGGCGGCCGGCGCAGCGGCGGCCATTGCGGCGCAGCTCCCGCATTCGCTACTGGTCGTCGTACCGCTCGGTCTTGCGGTCGCCTACGCCGCGCCCCGCGGCGTTCGCGCTTCGGGCTGACCCGTTTCGGCCGCAGGTTCCGTGAGGCCGAGAGTTCGTCGTGAAGGCGGAGGACCGTTCACGACGCGTCTGACGGAGCGAGTTCGCCCGCGGCTGGCCGCGTCGAACGTTCACGCCGACAGCATCCGAAGAAGTTTGTTTGCTCGCGCGCGCATCGCCGGCGTGCCGCTACGGGCGAGGCTCCGAATCTTACGGGCGACAGAAGCTTTGGGTAGCAGCCCGGACGCCGCTAGTTCCGCGAGAGCCTGCATCGCGTTCGTCCGCACGATACTGCTCGAGTCTTCGAGATACTCCAGCAGGATTCGTTCGATCTTAGCGACGTCACGTTGTCGCGCAATCCGCGGAAGAATCTGCGCGATGTGCCATCTGACCCCCGCTTGTTTGCTGAGCGCGATTTGGGATAACAATAACGCTCGGTATGGCTCAAGATACTCAGGATGCTGGGCCGATACTTTCTCGATCGCATCCGCTGCTCGCATACGTACGACGGGATCGTCTACAGATAACCCTTGCATGAGTTCGCTAAATCGGTCCGGAGATCGCTCGACAAGACGAATGATTTCGGGAACCCGCCCGATTGAGCGGGGATCGCCGCCGCTCAGTTCTTCCGCTATCGCTATTTTCGTAGCGGTCTGAAGCTCGCGCGAAGCTCTTCTGAGAACAGTTGCGGCTGTTCCCAGGCCGCAAAGTGGCCGCCTCTGTCGACCCGGTTGTAGTGGATGAGGTTGTGGTAGGCCCGCTCCGTCCAACTCCGTGGGGCTTGATAGATTTCCTCAGGAAAGATCGTTACCGCAGCCGGGATGGAGACATCGACGGCGTTGAAGATGCTCACTTTATTTTCCCAATACATCCGGGCCGCGGAAATCCCGGTGTTCGTCAACCAATAGAGCGTGGTATTGTCGAGGAAGTCGTCTCGCGTAACGTCGCCTGCCGACCGTCCGTCGATCGTGCGATCGAGTACAGCCGAGACCATCGCCCCCGGCTGGCCATAGCCGTCACCGTGATCGAGCAGCCAGCCCGCTAGGGCGACGGGTGAATCCGCCAGTCCGTATAGGGTCTGCGGACGCGTGGCCATCATGGCTGCGTAAGCAGCGTGCTTCGTCCGGAAGCCCTGCGCCCCGGCGTACGCGCTCTTTTCGTCGGGTGAAAGGCTCGCGGGCGCCGGATCGCCGCTCGCGAGCGCTTTTGCAACCTCGGGTGGAATGGTACCGGGGAAGTTGGTGTGCATGCCTAGCAGTTCCGGAGGCGCTTGTTCGGCCAGCGCATTCGTGATGAGTGCACCAACGTCGCCGCCTTGCGCGACAAACTGCTGGTACCCAAGGCGCTTCATCAACACGACCCAGGCGCGAGCGACCCGGGCAGGATCCCAACCGGTCGTGGTAGGCTTCCCTGAAAAGCCGTAGCCCGGAATCGACGGAATCACCAGATGGTATGCGTCCGATGCGCTCGCTCCGTGCGCCGTCGGATTGGTAAGTGGATCGATGATTTTCAGCTGCTCGATGATCGAGCCTGGCCACCCGTGCGTAACGATGAGCGGCAACGCATGTTCATGGTTCGAACGAACGTGAATGAAATGAACGTCTAGCCCGTCGATCTCGGTTATGAACTGAGGCAGGCCGTTCAGTTTCGCCTCGCACTTGCGCCAATCGTAAGCTGCCCCCCAATAGCGCGCGAGCTCCTGAATCGTCGCGAGCCGCACGCCTTGCGAGTCATCGGTTACCGTTTCCATGTCAGGCCACCGTGTCGCAGCTATGCGCCGCCGGAGATCGATGAGATCCTCTTCAGGAACGTGAACCTGAAACGACCGAATCGTGTCACCCTGGGCGGCCCCGACAACGGACGAGCTAAGCACGGTTGCCGCGCCGGCAGCCGCCGACGCCGCGAGAAAACCCCGGCGTGATGTGGTCATTCATCATCCGCTTCCCTTTTGCAGCGATCGAAACGTCGCGCGAACGTCTTCGCTGAAAAGTTGCGGCTGTTCCCAGGCGGCAAAATGACCGCCGATATCATGCCTCTTGTAGTAAACGAGGTTCGGATACGCTTTTTCGGACCAGCTGCGCGGCGCCTGGTAGAGCTCGTACCGGAACGCGCTTACGCCAACTGGTACGGTAATGCCCTTGATGTCGAAGAAGTCGAGCCTATTTTCCCAGTAGAGACGAGCCGACGGGACTCCGCTGTTCGTTAGCCAGTAGAGCGTAACGTTGTCTAGGACATCGTCGCGCGACAGGCCACCCGGGTGCCCAAAAAACGCGGGCGCAATCATCTCGTAGCTGTCCTTGTCGTGGTCGAGCATCCAAGTCGCTAAGCCGATCGGCGAATCGCTGAGCCCGTAGAGCGTTTGCGGGCGGTTAGACATTTCGACCGCGTAGCCGAGATGCTTTGCATAGAAATCGCTCAGCTGATCGAACGCCTGGAGTTCGTCGCCTGAAAGCGGCACCGGAGACTTGGCGCCGGATTTAGCTGCGGCCAAGATGTCCGCCGGCACGGTGCCCGGCATGTTCGTGTGGATTCCGATTACCTTCGTCGGCGCAAGCAACGCCAGCTCTTGCGTGACGTTAGCGCCCCAATCGCCGCCCTGCGCGACGTAGCGATCGTAACCCAGTCGTTCCATCAGCACGATCCAGGCCTTTGTGATGCGTATGGGATCCCAGCCCAACGTTTTGGGCCCCGGCGAGAATCCGTGTCCGGGCATTGACGGAATCACGAGATGGAACGCGTCCGATGCACTCGCCCCGTGCGCCGTCGGGTCAGTCAGTGGCCCGATGATCTTCAGCTGCTCGATGACCGATCCGGGCCACCCGTGTGTGACGATAAACGGCAACGCATGTTCATGTTTGGAACGAACGTGAATGAAGTGAATCTCCTGCCCGTCGATCTCGGTCACGAACTGCGGAATTGCGTTTAGCTTCGCCTCGCATTTGCGCCAATCGTAGTCGGTCGCCCAATAATGTGCCAGCGCCTGAGTCACGGCCAACTGCACGCCTTGTGTCTGGTCCTTGACCAACTCGCGCGTCGGCCATCTCGTCGCGCTGACACGCCGGCGCAAGTCAGTAAGCTCCGCCTCAGGAAAATGCACGTGATGAAACGGACGAACAGCGGCCGTATCGCGGCCCGTCTCTTGCGAAACTTGAGTCATAGCATTAGCCCTTTCTGAAAGACCGAGAAGACCGAGTGGGCCCACAGCGACCGTTGCCCCAGCAGCATCGCAGAAGCGACGGCGATTGAGGCTGGGCGTTTCTGGCATACCGATACTCCCCAAGCCGCGGGGGGCGGCGAGTTAAAATGCGAGTCTCTAAGCGACAGTAGAGCTAAATACGAATCATCGCGGGCGTGCCCCTACGGCCGACCCGGCTCAATTTTCAGCGCCTCATGGGCCAAAGCTAGCGCGTCTTCAAACCACGAGGATTGCAAGACCGTCCGGGCGGTGTTCCATCGTACGTTCTTACAAAGATGCCGTGGCAGCCTCGGTGCGCGCTTGGGCGCGATGGATTCTAGCCGGGACCGCGAAGCTCGACCCGATGCGCTGGCAGGTCATAGCAGGCCGCATAGCCGCAGGCGTGCTCTTGATCAGCGCGCTGGCTTCGTTGTGGGTGCTATGGACGGATGATAGCCCTCCACAGGTCGAGTTTGCCGCGCGCGGCAAGAGCTATGTCGTCGACCAAACGTTGGGCAGCGACCCCCAGCTCCGGCGCATTCGTTTGGGCGATGCGTTGGATGTTGGGGCGCTCACGCGCAGCGAACGGTATGAGATCTTCTTCGGAACCATCGGCCGCCCCATCGTCTATCCCTTGATCGATAGCGCGGGCCGAAAATATCGGGTAACGCTCGGGCCGAGCCACGTCTACGATTCGTCGCCGCGGCACACCATCACCCTGCTCGTGTCGACGCTGGCCACTCTCATTTCGGTCGTCGTCGCCGGGCTGCTGCTCCTGCGTCGTCCGGGCGCGATAGCGCTCACATTCGCGGGCTACTGCGCGTTCACGATCCCGACGGTGGCGCTCGGCCAAGCCGTCGGCATCCCCGGCGGGGCTTTCAGCGCCATTCTTCAGCCAATCGTGTGGTTGCTGACCGCAGGGCTAGGCCCATTCGCACTCATCGCGTTTGCGCTGCGCTTTCCGACCCCATTTTCCGGGCCGATCGGCAAAGCGCTCACGAGGGCGAGCGATGCAGCGCTCGTGCTAGCCGTGCCTGCGATCCTCATCTTCTTCGACCCGTTCGTAACGGAATGGATATACGAGGCCATCGCGTCTGGAATCAGCGCAGCGGCGATTGCGGTGCTCCTGGTTGTGACCACCGTTCGATCTACGGGCGCCGACGGTTTGACTCGACGGCGGCTCGGCTGGGTCTTGATCGGATCGGTTCTCGCGGCGATCAGCGTTTGGCTTGAAGACCTCAATCTGAGTGGACCTGTTCTTATCGTAGCGATCATCTTGGCAGAAGCGCTGCCACTTACGGTTGCATATGCGGTGCTGCGCCATCGCGTAATGGACTTGGGGTTTGCGCTGAATCGCACGCTGGTGTACGGGGTCCTGACGGCTACCATCGTCGTTGCCGTCTCGCTGATCGATTGGTCCGTTGGGAAATTACTAAGCCAAAGGCAGTTCGCTACGGCTCTCGAGGCCCTCGTTGCAGTCGTTTTCGGTGTCGCGCTCAACACCGTTCACGACCGCATAGGCAGCATTGTCGAGCGGGTGTTGTTCCGTGAACGTCACATCGCTTCCCAACGACTCGGAGAGCGCATTCGGGCAATCGATTTCGCCGAATCCGCAGCGACCGTCGACGAGGTCTTGACACGCGAATGCGCGGACATTCTAGGCTTGCGCTCGGCAGCCGTTTTTCGTTCGAACGGCGATCCTTTTTTCGTTCGAGTGGCGGCGATTCGCTGGGATGGATTCGCAACGTCCCTGGGGCGGGACGATTTGATCGTGCGAATGATCCGTGCCCACGAAACAACACTCGAACTTGCCGCATCGGGAATAGTTGCCGACAACTTTCCCATCGGCGACGCGTGCCCCGACATCGCTATCCCAATCGTACGGCGTCATCGCGTCACCGGAGTCGTATTCTACGGTCACCGCACCGGCGAAGCGCATCTCGACCCGCAAGAGCGCGCGCTCCTCGAACGTGCCGCCAATGCGGCCGCCAACGCATACGATGCGCTCGAGGCGGCTGAGTGGCGCCGTGACGGGCACCATCTGAGCCCTCCCGAAGCTTCGCGAGATAAACGCGCGATGAGATCGGGACCGCGGCGCCAAGCCGTCGTACCACTTACGCTCCCCGATCCAAGCGCCGGTTCGGAGAATGAAGGCGATCTTGCCTAGGCTCGGGCTCTTCGCGCGCAGCGGCTAGGACAATGGCGTGCTAATGACGGAAGGTCTAGGCTGCAATGCGCTCTTGCGGAAGCACCCATATGCATATAAGAACGTTTCGTTTGCTCCTACTAGCAAACTTGCTCGTCATTTTAGCCTTCATTCCGGCGAATGCGGATACGGTCGGGTCGGCGCATTTTGATGGTGAGGTCTCGCACGTATCCACAAATAACATCAAAGTCATCAATCCGAGGACTCACGAATCGCTTAGCTTTCTTCTAATACCGCATTTCAAGCAAATCTTTTCCGGCGACGGTAAGACAGCGGGCTCGCTTGCGGAGCTTCGGCCAGGTCAATATGTCAAGGTGTACTACGACCAAAAGTTTCTCGGTCAACGTCACGCGGACCGAATCTACATCCTTAGATAGCGCGAACTGTTAACGCTAGCAGCCGCCGCCTAAGCTATGCATGACGTCGCCAAACACCGTGATCGTGGTTTTGTTGATCCAAACGATGCTGTAACGAACTCTTCCGGGACGAAGCGGCATCGGATAGATGATCGTCAGAATGCCCCCCCGGGACGAC
>Ga0302324_100005025_pt1 | contig 29032 bp, 25 predicted proteins | sample Palsa_T0_1_FD_201949 | JGI IMG/M metagenome (GOLD analysis project Ga0302324, IMG submission 201949) | Peat permafrost microbial communities from Stordalen Mire near Abisko, Sweden - Palsa_T0_1 | ecosystem: Environmental > Terrestrial > Soil > Palsa > Peat permafrost | place: Sweden: Abisko...
TTGAAACTGTTGTGTGTCAGATTAATGCCGATGTCAATCAAAGGAGGCGGCGCCGCCGTCGATGCGGCGGGGACGGCGCGCGCTATGGTATGGTCGCTGATGCGCATGGCTAGTCGATATTCTACGAGACGCGCCGAGTTTGCGTGCCTGGCGGGCCTCTTCGTGAGCGGCACGCTGCGTGCGGCCGACGATGAGCATTGGCTCGACGTCGAGGGGCAGATCCAATACAGCTACTATACCGAGGAGCAGCGCGCACTCACCAATCTTGGGGCGCGACTCGACTTGAAGGAGGGCGCGCAGCCGCTGCAGGGCTACTACGCGGGGCTCGCCTATTTTCGTCTCGCGCTCACCCGCGAAAGCGCGGATAAATCCGGCGCGGCGCAGGCGAGCGAACACTGCGTCGCAAGCCTCGATCAGGCTCTGCAGGCGCGCGCGGACTGGGCCGAGGCGCTCGCGCTGCAAGGGGCTTGTCTGGCAATGCTGGCGGAACTCAAACCGTTGCGCGCGCCGCTTGCCGGCCCCCGCAGCCACACGCAGCTGGCGCATGCGCTCGCGCTCGAGCCGCACAACCCGCGCGTGCTGCTGCTCGACGGCTGGCTTGATCGGGAGCATCCAGGCAGAGCCGCCGCCCCCAAGGCGCGTGGCTGCGAGAAGTTCGCAGCTGCCATTGCCGCCTTCGAAGCCGCGCGGCCCGGCGAGGAGCACGTCCCTGAATGGGGTCCGGCCGAGGGCTACACCTATAGGGCGCAATGTGACTTTGAACGCGGCGACGCTGCAGCTGCACGCGATGCGCTCGAACGCGCGCTCCTGATCGCTCCGGACTATCAGCTGGCGCGGCGGATGATGGCGCGCATCACTTCGGGCTGACGCGTGTATTGGGGTGTGCGAGCGCGCTGCACAGCGCGTCGACATCCTCTTCGGCCTGATCCCACGAGACGACGAACCGTACGGTCCCTGAGCGCTCCGCACCCCAGTCGGAGAACTCGAAGCCTGCAGAGCTCAGCGCACGCTTGGCCTCATCGGCGAGACGCACGAAAACTTCATTGGCTTGCACCGGCGCAAGCAGGCGCTCGGCTGCAGCGGCGCCGATCCGCTGCGCCAGGCGATTGGTGCGCTCGGCGTTGCGGCGCCAAACGCCTGACTCGATATAGGCCAAGAGCTGCGCCGCCGCATAACGGGACTTAGAGAGCAAATGACCGGCACTCTTGCGGCGAAACTCGAAGTCAGCGACCCGCTTGACGTCAAAAAAGACGATGGCCTCGGCGCCGAGCGCGCCATTCTTGGTCGCGCCAAACGACAGCACGTCCACGCCCGCGCGCCATGTCGTTTCACTCGGATGGCAGCCGAGCGTCACGAGCGCGTTTGCAAAGCGCGCCCCGTCCATATGCACGGCGAGGCGGCGGGCGTGCGCGACCTCTGCCAGTGCGGAAATCTCGGCGGGGCGGTACACGGTCCCGAACTCACTCGCCTGCGTCAAGGTCACGGCGGCCGGCTGCACGGAATGCACCGAGGGCGGATTTGATGCAAGCGCGCGCGTCAAACCCTCGACGGTAAGCTTGCCCTGCGGCCCGGCAATGGTGATGAGGCGCGCGCCACCGGAGAAGAGCTCGGGCGCGCCGCATTCATCGCGCACCACGTGGGCTTCCTCATGGGTAAAGATCGCCCCGTAAGGGGGTGTGAGCGTGGCGAGCGCCAGTGAATTGGCGGCGGTGCCCGTGGCGACCGGGAAGACGCGCACTTCGGCGCCGAAAAATTCGCCAAAAACCTGATCGAGGCGCCGCGACCAGCGGTCATCCCCGTAGGCGTGCTCAAGGCCGCTGTTGGCCGCCAGCACTGCATCCAGGATCTCGGGGCTTGCGCCGCCGGTGTTGTCGCTCAAGAAGCGCATCAGTTAAGGCGCCAGCGGAACGACCAGGCGCCAAAGGCCAGGAACGCAAGCGCCGTCAATCCAAGGTAGGCGAGGTCGGGCGCGACCTGCGCGAAGCCCGCGCCGTCGATGGTCACCGCGCGGGCGGCGTTGAGAATGTGCGTGAGCGGAAACACCTGCGCGAGGAGGCGCACCCAATGGGGAGAGCCTTCGAGCGAATACCAGATTCCGGACAAGAGCATCATCGGCCAGGTCATGAGATTCAAAACACCGCCGACGAGCTCGTCGCTCGAAAAGCGCGCCGCTATGGTAAGTCCCAGCGCGATGAGCGACAACGCTCCCATGACGGCAATGAGGAAGAGGAGCGCGAGGCTACCCGCGGCGTGAAAGTGGATGATGGGGGCAACGCCACAATAGAGCACCAGCGTCACGAGGATGACGAGGCTCAAACGCGACAGCACCTGAGCGCTTAAAAACTCGAAGGGGGTGAGGGGGGTGGCATGCAGGCGCTTCAGAAACCCGCTCTTGCGATAGCGCAATACCACGTAGCCCACCCCAAAGAGACAGCTGAACATCATGTTCATGCCGAGGACGCCCGGAAAGAGAAAATCAACATAGCGCACCGCGGTGCCCGTGACGGGCTCGCGCACGGCGCTCGGATCCGCGGACAGGAGAAGTTTCTCGACAATGTAGCCCTTCGGCGAATCCGTATTCACCCAGTAGTGCGCGCCGCCCTTGGGATCGAGGAGCAGGTCGAGCTGGTGGCGCCCGACTTTGTGGATTGCATCCGCGCGGTCGGTGACGGGCACGAAGTCGACGTAGCGCTCGTGCAGGAAGGGGTGGGTCTCCTGCGCCACGTGCGCGCTCAGCACGCCGACTTTGAAAAGCGGACGCTCCGGACCGCCGAAGACGATGCCCATCCCTACGACGAGCGCGATGGGGACGACGAGCGTGAACAGCAGCGTGCCGCGATCGCGTACGAACTCGAGATTGCGCGCGTGCCACACCGCGAGCAGCCGCTGCATCATGCGCGCAGCTCCTTGCCCGTGAGTTCCAGGAAAAGGTCCTCAAGATTCGGTGGCCGAATGCGCAGGTTCGTGAGCGGCACATGCGCATCCATCAGGGTGCGCAGAGTGCCGTCGAGATCGTCGCTCGTGATCTCGATGCGGTCGCCTGCCTCGAAGAGCCGCAGCGGCAAGGCTCGGGCGCTGGCGGGGAACTCCTGTTTGGGAAGTTCGAGCAGCACCTCGGCGAAGTGTTCGCGCAGGAGCTCGCGCGGACCGCCCTGCGCGATGATGCGGCCGCGATCCATGATCGCGATCTCATCGCACAAGAGTTCCGCCTCCTCCATGTAGTGGGTGGTGAGGATGATGGTCTTGCGGCTTGCTTTGATGGATTGCACCAGCTCCCAGAAATTGCGGCGCGCTTGCGGATCAAGCCCGGTCGTAGGCTCATCCAGAAAGAGGACGGCGGGATCATTCGCCAGCGCGATCGCCAGAAGGAGCCGCTGCTGCTGCCCGCCCGAGAGCTTGCGCGTGTCGCGATTCTGCAGTTTCTCAAGCGCGCACAGCTTGATGAGCTCATCGACGGAATGGCCGCGCGCATAGAGATTGCGAAACAGGGTCAGACTCTGCCGCACCGTCAGAAAGTCCTGCAGTGCCGTTTTCTGAAACAGAATGCCGGAGTCTTCTCGCGAGCGCCTGCCGAGCGGTTCGCCGCGGTAGCGCACCTCTCCGGAAGTAGCGCTCAAAATGCCTTCCATGATCTCGATGGTGGTCGTTTTGCCCGCGCCATTGGGACCCAGGAGCCCAAAGCACATGCCCTCATTGACGGCGAACGACACGCCGTCGACCGCGGTCACCGTGGCATAGCTCTTCGAGAGCGCGCGGACTTCGAGAATGGGATCGCTCACGGGGCTCCACAGGATCGAATCGGGCAGCGCGCGATCCTAGCGGATCCGCGCGCCCGGCGTGTATCCGCGAAGCGCCGCGCGGCTGTTATAATCGCATCCGCACGTTATGCTCGACGCCGCACCACCGCAGTTGCCCCTATGGTCTGACGACAATCCGGCGCAGGGCTGGGCCGTACGCGAGAGCCGTCGTGCGCGCCGTCTTGCGATCCGCGTCTTTCATACCGGACGAGTCGAAGTCGTCGTGCCGGCGCGCACTTCACGGCGCGCGATAGCCCAGTTTCTCGACGGCCATCGGGAGTGGATCGAATCCAAGCTCGCCGCCGCCCGGCGCCACGCAGCGGCGCCCGAGCCCTTTCCGCCGAACAAAATCGAGCTCTCCGCCTGCGGGCAAAGCTGGCGCGTGCACCTGGCGGGCGGCAGCGGCCGGGTCCGGGCCGGTGCCAGCGCACCTGGCATACTCGCTCTCGCCGGCGATACGAGCGACGCGCGCCAGGCGCGGCGGGCTCTGCGCGATTGGCTTGTGCGCGAGGCTCGCGCGTTTCTTGGCCCGGCTCTTGCCCAATGCGCGCGCGACATGGGAGTGGCCTACCGGCGCATTGCGATTCGCCACCAGCGTACGCGCTGGGGAAGCTGCTCCACGCGCGGCACCATCAGCCTCAACGTTTGTCTTCTCTTCCAAACGCCGCAGGTGCTGTGCTATCTCCTGGTGCATGAGCTGGTGCATACGCGCCACATGAATCACTCGCGCTCGTTCTGGGCGGAAGTGGCCCGCCACTGTCCCGAGCACGCACGCCTCGACGCCGAGTTGCTCGACGGCTGGCGCCGCGTACCCTCATGGGTTTTTGGCGAGGCCTGAACCCTCGCGACCGAGCGGCGCCGCCATGACTGACCTTCCGTACGAGAAGTCCGAGAAAGTCGACCTGTCCGACGAACCCATCCATTGGAATCTGGGTGCATCACTCACCTACGGCGGCTATCTGCAGCTGGCGAAGCTGCTCGATGCGCAAAAGCCGCTGTCCTATCAGCACGACGAGATGATGTTCATCATCGTGCATCAGACGTCCGAGCTGTGGCTGCGGCTTTTTCTGCACGAGCTCGATGCCGTGCTCGAGTGTGTGCGCCGCGACGACCTCGACCCGTCTTTCAAGATGCTCGCGCGCATCACGCATGTGCAGACGCAGCTGACGGCGATCTGGGACGTGCTTGCGACGATGACGCCCTCGGACTACTCGGCATTCCGTAATCTGCTCGGGCACTCGTCGGGTTTTCAGTCGCTGCAGTACCGCATTCTCGAATTCCGTCTCGGCAACAAGAATGCCGAAATGATCGCCGTGCATAAGCACGACCCGGTCGGCTACGAGGCGCTCGCACGCGCGCTCGCCGCTCCCTCTTTGTACGACGAGGTGCTACGGCTTCTAAGCCGCCGCGGCTATGGAGTTCCCGAGGATTATCTGTCGCGCGATTTCAGCGCTCCCTATCGCGCAAGCAAGGCGGTGGCCGGTGCGTGGCTCGGGGTGTATCACAACGCCGAGAAGGATTGGGACCTCTATGAGCTTGCCGAGCGCCTGGTGGATCTAGACCACAAATTTCAGCTGTGGCGCTTTCATCACATGACCACGGTGGAACGCATCATCGGCCACAAGCGCGGCACCGGCGGTACGGGCGGCGTGTCCTATCTCGCCAAGGTCATTGAGCTCAGATTCTTCCCGGAGCTCTGGCAGATCCGGACGTCAATGTAAAAGAGCTCTTGCGGCGGCCGGTGAGGGCGAGAGCGAGATAGGGCCTTGCTGATTCTGGAGTAACTGGCGAGCTGTTGAGTACCGAGGTGTCAATGCTCTTTATGATCGTGGAGCACTTTCGCAATGGCGATGCGCTGTCCGTCTACAGGCGCTTTCGTGATCGAGGACGGATGGCTCCAGAGGGGCTTCAGTATGTGGCCAGCTGGGTCGATGCCAAATTTGAACGCTGCTTCCAGCTGATGGAGGCAGACGACGCTAAGCTTTTGGAGCAGTGGATCGCGAACTGGAAAGACATCGTTGAATTCGAAGTTTTTCCAGTTGTTACCTCCATGGAAGCCGCCGCGAGCATTGAACCGCGATTGTAATCGAAGGATTGTGGGTGCAGTCTGCTGCGGCGCCCCGGATTGTGCACACGCGGGCAGGTCACTTAGGACGCTGCCAGCACGAAGAGCACCGAAAGCAAATTTATATAAAGAGGAATTCAACGATGATCAAAGTCAGCGTGATGTACCCCAACACACCCGGGGCACGTTTCAACCACGAGTACTACCGGGACACGCATATGCCCCTTGTGAAGAAGAGGATGGGCGCGAGCTGCAAGCATTACACGGTCGATAAAGGCATTGCCGGCGGGGGGCCGGGTGCGCCTGCGACCTACATTGGCATGTGTCATATCTTCTGCGATTCGGTCGAGACCTTCCAGGCAGGCTTCGGGCCGCACGCCAAGGAGATCATGGACGACATTCCGAAATACACGGACCTGACCCCGGTCATTCAGATCAGCGAAGTGGTCGTAGGGTGAAGCAATTCCTGAGGATTGCCGCATACGCGGGTATCACTCTTTGAAGTGCCATAGCGCCGCGCGCCCTTAGCCGACTGGCGCGCCCAGTCACCGCCAGGTAACGCAGCCAAAGTGCGCCTGTTCGGCTTCGCGGCGCAGTTCCGGCGAGCCGTTGATGAACCAGGCTTCATCGGCGAGCTTCAGATGATCGAAGTCGCTCGCGGCGTTGGCGTAGGCGATCGTCAAGACCTGGGGATAACGCAGGCGCAACGCCGCGAAACACCGGGTCTTCTCTGCGCCTTGACGGTTGGCCGTCGTAAGCGCCCCATCCAGTCGCCCGCCGCGCCAGCGCACACCGGTGCAGATGGTCTCGCTGAAGCCCAGCCGCCGTCCTATTTCGGGCACGTACAGATCGGGACTCGCGCTCATGAGCACGAGCGTATCGCCCTTGTCGCGATGCGCGGCGATCGCAGCCAGCGCGTCGGCGAACGCGCCGTGCGATAAGAATTCAGTCACGTACTCGGCCGTCCACGCATCCATGACTTCGCGTGTCGAGCCGCCGAGCGCCGCCTTCATGAGAGCGGCCTTCAACTGGCCGCGATCGAAAACGCCTATGACAAATCCGAGTAACGCCGGCACGCAGAGAAGCATGCGCAGCCAACGGGCGCGGTGCTGCCGCAGAAAGCCCGTGAGGTACGCAAGCAGGGTGTCATGGCGGCTGATGGTTCCATCGAGATCGAAAACGACGAGCGCCATGGTCTTGCCCGCAAAGGCAAAGCGGCTGTGGTGTCAGACGCGCAGCGCGCTTACGCCGCGCGCGCCGGCGCGGCGAGCTGCCGTAGCACGTACTGCAGGATGCCACCGTGGCGGAAGTACTCGCGCTCCTTGGGCGTATCGATGCGCACGCGTGCCGTGAAGCGGATCGGAGCTGCGCCCGCGGCGATTGCGCGGACCTCAACTGTGCGCGCCGCACCGCCATCCAGGCCAGAAATGTCAAAGACTTCGTGCCCCGTTAACCCCAGCGACTGCGCGTTCTGTCCCGCGGGGAATTGCAGCGGCAGTACGCCCATGCCGATGAGATTCGATCGATGGATGCGCTCGAAGCTCTCGGCGATCACGGCCTTGACACCGAGCAACATGGTGCCCTTCGCCGCCCAGTCGCGCGAGGAGCCGGTGCCGTATTCGCGCCCGGCAAGCACGATGAGCGGGGTGTGCTCGCGCTGATAGCGCATCGCGGCGTCGTAGATCGAGGTGCGCTCGCCGCTCGGCAAATGCACGGTGACGCCGCCCTCGACGCCTGGCACCAGGAGATTGCGCAGCCTGATGTTCGCGAAGGTGCCGCGCATCATCACTTCGTGATTGCCGCGGCGCGCACCGTAGGAGTTGAAGTCAGAAACCTTCACCCCCTGCGCGATGAGATAGCTTGCCGCTGGACTTGATTTTGCGATGTTGCCGGCGGGGGAGATGTGATCGGTCGTGACGGAGTCGCCGAGAACCGCGAGCACGCGTGCGCCGCGAATATCGTCGATCGCCTGCGCCGTCATGGTCATGCCGTCGAAGTAGGGCGGGTTCTTCACATAGGTCGATGCGGCATCCCAGGCGTACACCTTGCCCTTCGGCACCGCAATCGCATTCCACAGTTCATCTCCGGCAAACACACTGCCATAGCTCTTCTTGAAGAGGGCCGAGCTCACGGAGCTGACGATGACTTCCTGAATTTCCTTGGGTCCTGGCCAGATATCGCGCAGAAATACCGGCCGGCCGTCGCTGCCGGTGCCGAGCGGCTCGTTGATGAGGTCAACGTTCAGCGTACCGGTCAGCGCGTAGGCGACGACGAGCGGCGGTGAGGCCAGGAAGTTCATCTTCACTTCCGGATGCACGCGGCCTTCGAAGTTGCGATTGCCCGAGAGGACCGCACAGCCGATGACGTCGCCCACCTTGACGGCTTCGGAGATTTCCTCCTTCAGCGGCCCGCTGTTGCCAATGCAGGTCTGGCAGCCATAACCTGCCGTGTAGAAGCCGAGGGCGTTGAGGTCGGCTGTCAGGCCTGCTCTATTGAGATAGTCGGTGACGACGCGCGAGCCCGGCGACAGGCTGGTCTTGACCCAGGGCTGGGTCGTGAGGCCGCGCTTGTGGGCGTTCCTGGCGAGAAGGCCCGCGGCAATGAGCACGGCGGGATTGGAGGTGTTGGTGCAGCTTGTGATCGCGGCGATGAGTACGGCGCCGTCGCGCACTTCGAAGTGCCGACCGGCAACCGTGGCTCCGGCATGCCCTGTCGCCTGGGGATTCTTCTGGGCGCGCTCCTCGGCCATCTTGCGCTGCGCGGCTTGGTAGACGACTTTGGCCGTGCGCAGCGGCACGCGATCCTGCGGGCGCCGCGGTCCTGCCAGGCTCGGCTCGACGCTCCCAAGATCAAGCTCCACCACATCGGAGTACGCAGCGGCAGGCTGGCCATTTTCACGCCACAGACCCTGCGCCTTGGCATAGGCGGCGACGAGTTCGATCTGCTCCACGGATCTGCCGGTGAGTTCGAGATAGCGCAGAGTTTCCGCATCAATCGGAAAGATCGCACAGGTACTGCCGAATTCCGGCGACATGTTGGCGATGGTCGCGCGGTCGGCGAGCGGCAGATTCGCAAGACCGTCGCCGAAGAACTCGACGAACTTATCGACCACGCCCTTCTTACGCAGTAATTCCGTCACAGTCAGAACGAGATCCGTAGCCGTCGCGCCCGGATCCAAGCTGCCGCTCAGCCTGACGCCAATCACCTCGGGAATCAGCATGGTTACGGGTTGCCCGAGCATGGCCGCTTCGGCCTCAATGCCGCCGACCCCCCAGCCGAGGACTCCGAGCCCGTTGATCATCGTCGTATGCGAGTCGGTCCCGACCAGCGTGTCCGGATACGCGTAGCGCACGCCATCCTTTTCGTCGTCGAACACCACGCGTCCCAAATATTCGAGATTCACCTGATGAACGATGCCGGTGTTGGGCGGCACGACCTTGAAATTGCGAAATGCCGTCTGACCCCAGCGAAGAAAACCATAACGCTCGATGTTGCGGCTGAACTCAATTTTGTTGTTCGCCGCCAGAGACTGCGCGGTGCCGTACTCGTCGACCTGCACTGAGTGATCGATCACGAGCTCGGCCGGTGCCAGCGGGTTCACGCGCTCGGGATTGCCGCCGAGCCTGGCGATGGCCTCGCGCATCGCGGCGAGATCAACAATACAGGGCACCCCGGTGAAGTCTTGCAGGATGACACGCGCCGGCGTGAAAGCGATCTCGTGCGAAGGTGCGGCGAGCGGGTTCCAAGCGAGGATCGCCTCGATGTCGCTCTTTTTGACGTTGATGCCGTCCTCGAAGCGCAGGAGGTTTTCAAGAAGAATTTTCAGGGAATACGGCAGCCGTGCGACCTTGTCCTGCGGGAGCGCGGCGAGGCTCATGATCTGGTAATTGCGTGAGCCTGCCTTGAGCGACGAGCGCGCCTTGAAGCTATCCATGATGAGTGTCTATCCGCAAAATTAAACGAAGCCGAACAATTATATAACGCACCCGTGCCACCGCGGCAGGCACGTCGCGCGCGCGCGGCAGCCTGCCTACGCGGCAGCGCTCATGCGGCCGCGTGACACGATCGTGTCGATGACTGCACCACCGAGGCAGCGGTCGGCATTATAGAGCACCGCATATTGCCCAGGCGTCACGGCGCGCTGCGGCTCATCAAATGCAATGCTTGCCGAGCCGTCACCCAGCGGTTCGACCCGACACGCCTGGTCAGCCTGACGGTAGCGCACCTTGACCTGCGCGCGAAATGCGAGTGGCGGCGCCTCCGTCAGCCAATGCACGACGCCCGTTGTGAGTGCCGCGCTCGACAAGAGCGGATGATCGTGTCCCTGAACGACCACGAGCACATTGCGCGCAGTGTCCTTGGCGGCGACAAACCAGGGCGCCTGCGTGTAGCCGCGCCGCCCGCCGAGCGATAAGCCCTCGCGCTGCCCAAGTGTGTAGAACGCAAGCCCGCGATGCGTTCCGAGTTGCACGTGGTCCGGCGTTTCTATTGCGCCCGGTGCATCCGGCACGAAGCGCGCGAGGAAGTCGCGAAATGGGCGCTCACCAATAAAGCAGATCCCCGTGCTGTCGGGTTTGTCGAAGACCGGCAGACCCGCTCGGCGCGCGCGTTCGCGCACCTCGGTCTTTGCCATTTCGCCGAGCGGCATCAAGGCGCGCTCGAGCTGCGCACGCGCCACGGCATGCAGAAAGTAGCTTTGATCCTTCGAGCGGTCGCGCGCCTTGTGGAGCTCGACCCCCGCAGGCCCCTGCACCAGGCGGGCATAGTGTCCGGTTGCGAACCAGGCTGCGCCCAAACGCCGCGCGTAGCGCATCGCGACGCCGAACTTGATCTCGCGATTGCAGAGAATATCGGGATTGCCGGTACGCCCGGCACGCTGTTCGGCTAGGAAGTATGCAAACACCCGCGCACGATATTCGGCAGCAAAGCTCACGCGGTGCAGAGGAATACCGAGTTCGCGGGCCACCGCACGCGCGTCCTGGTAGTCCTGCGCCGCCGTGCAATACGAGTCGTCGTCCGCCTCGTCCCAGTTACTCATGAAGAGCCCCTGGACGTCCCAGCCGCGCTCCTTCAGTAGAAGCGCAGCGACGGCCGAATCCACGCCGCCCGATAGGCCGACGATGACGCGTGTGGGGGAGGGGCTCAGCATGGCGCGAATTGTACGCGCCCTTTCGCCGCCGCGTGCGCGTGGCTCTACACCCGCACCGCGCTCACTTCCGCAGCCGTGTTTACGTCTAGACTTGCTACCGCATCGAGTGGCAGGCGCCGCCCGGCGAGGTAGTCGTCGATACAGCGCAGCACCAGAGGACTGCGCAGCCGCGGCGTATGTTCGATGAGCTGCGCGCGGCTCAACCAGTGGGTGCGCACGATGCCGCGGTCGAGGGGCTGGGCGGGATCATGATCGGCCACCGCACCGCTGAAGGCGAACCGCAGGGTTGCGCGGCCCGAGGTCGGGCTGCGCCAGAGGTAAACGCCGAGGAAGGCCTCGGGCAGAAACACCCAGGCGGTCTCTTCGCGCACTTCGCGCACCAGAGCTGCAATGATGGTCTCGCCGTTTTCGACGTGACCTGCGGGTTGATTGAAGACCAGGCGGTGATTGATACGCTCCTCGACGACCAGAAAGCGTCCGTCATCCTCGCAGATCGCCGCGACGGTAATATCCGGTTTCCACGCCATGGTGGACATCATAGCCGGCGGCGCCGCGGCCGAGCGATCTCTTTCAACCACGCCGGGCGACGCGCAGTCCGTGCTCGGGCGCACTCGCGTTCCACACGGTATCGAACTCCGTCAAATAGAGCTTGGCCACCGGCGGATTGTTGAAATCGGCGACGCCATCCCAGGTATCTGCGCGCATGCGATACGCGATCGCTCGGTCATCGGCGATCAAATAGGCAGAGGCGCGTTGCGGCGACTGAGCCGCGACGTAGCGGATGTCGATGCAGCTCGAGAGCCGCCGTCCCATGGCGACGAAGCGATTGCTGTCACGCATGACCCGCGTCGGCTCGACCAGGAGCACGCGCACTTTGGAGAAGCTGCGCGCCAGTACGAAATGCTTGACGATCTCGAGAAACGCCGACTGATCGTAAAGATCCGGCTCCAGGTCCGGCGTATAGATCGACATGAGACGTTGTGCTCCCGCCGCGGCGCGGTTCACCGCCTGGCGAGCTTCGATAAGCGTCGTGAAGACGATGAGCGACTCGATACCACGCCGCCCGCCCGACGCGGAGCCGTCGCCAGAGTCCGATTCGGGCGCATAGCGGGCGTTCGCCAGCTGCGCCAGATCGGCGGTCAAGTCCGATTCGTCCCCGGGAGCAGTCAAGATCGGGAGCCTGTCTTGAGCGCCTGCGTACGCGCAGGCTCGACGATCTTAGGAAGGCATTGAACAATTGGTTGCCGAACGGGTCACGCTTTTGTGCGAGGACGCCGCCGCCGCCGGCCGAAAACGCGGCGCAGTTCGCACTTTGGAGACGCTTACACCTCGAGTGCGAGCCGCGCAGCAAGTCCAATGTAGTCGGATGGCGACAGTGCCAGGAGCCGCGCCTTGTCGGTTGCCGCGAGCGGCAATGTGTCAATAAATGCGGCGAGACCTGCGGCATCGATGGCGCGTCCGCGAGTGAAATCTTTCAGGCGATCGTAGCCGTTCGGCACGCCGGAAGCGCGCATCACCGTCTGCACCGCTTCTGCGAGTACTTCCCACGCTGCAGCGATGTCGGCCTGCAGGCGTGCTGGATCCGAGGTGATCTTCTCCAGGCCGCGCGCGAGCGCAGTGTAGGCTACGAGCGCATGCGCGAGCGCAACACCGAGATTGCGCAGCACGGTCGAGTCGGTGAGATCGCGCTGCCAGCGCGATATGGGAAGCTTCTCCGAAAAATGCCGCAGCAGCGCATTGGCGACACCGAGATTGCCTTCCGCATTCTCAAAATCGATGGGATTCACTTTGTGCGGCATCGTCGAGGAGCCGACTTCGGCGGCAACGCTGCGTTGCCGCAGGTAGCCGAGGGAGATGTAGCCCCAGAAGTCCCGGCACAAGTCTATGAAGATCACATTGATTCCCGCGAGCGCATCGCAGTACTCCGCGATCCAGTCGTGCGGTTCGATCTGCGTGGTATGCGAGTTGTATTCAAGGCCGAGCGATTCGACGAATGCGCGACTGACGGCCGGCCAGTCGACCTCCGGCGCTGCGACGACGTGCGCGTTGAAGTTGCCGACGGCACCGTTCCATTTGCCAAGCGCCGTGACGGCGGCCCAGCGGCCGCGCGCACGGCGCAGGCGGGCGATGAAATTTGCGATCTCTTTGCCGAGGGTCGTCGGGCTTGCGGCCTGGCCATGCGTGCGCGCCAGCATGGCAGTCGCGGCTTCGCGGTGCGCCAGCAGCGTGAGCCGCTCATCGAGCGTATCGATTGCGGTCATGAGAATCGAACGCGCCGCGACGAGCAGGCGCGCGTAGCTCAAATTATTGAGATCCTCGGACGTGCAGCCGAAATGCACGAGTTCGAGCGCGCCCTCGCTCGCTCCGGCGGCCAGGAGCTCCTGCCGCACGTAGTATTCGACGGCCTTTACATCATGATTGATGCGCGCCTCGATTTCCTTGACCGCTGACGCTGACAGGATGCCTGGATCATGCGCCAGTTCCTCGGCGCGGCGGCGCACGGGCGCGGCAAGAACCGCGTGAGGCAGTTGCGGGACGGCCGCGCCGAGATGCAGCAGCCAGAGCGCTTCGATGCGGGTGCGCTCGCGGATGAGTCCCGATTCCGACAGCACTGTCCGCAGGGGCTCGGTCGCGGCCCGGTAGCGGCCGTCGATCGGCGAGAGCGCTTCGAATGAGCTCGAAGGCATGTGTTCTTTAAGACAAGCCTCGAAGTGATACGATTTACATCATAACGCATCCTCATGGCCTTTCGGAGCCCGGCGCATGACGACCTCCAATCGGATCGAGCGCGACAGCATGGGAGAGCTGCAAGTGCCCAGCGAAGCGCTCTGGGGTGCGCAGACGCAGCGTGCGGTGCAGAACTTTCCCATCAGCGGCATCACACTGCCGTCCGCGTTCATCGCAGCGCTCGGCCTTGTCAAACAGGCCGCGGCTCGCGCCAATGCGGCCCTTGGGCTCATCCCGTCCAATCTGGCGCGGGCCATCGATGTCGCCGCCGCAGAAGTGGCCGCCGGTCAACACGACGCGCAGTTCCCCATCGACGTCTTTCAGACCGGCTCGGGCACCAGCACCAACATGAATGCCAACGAGGTGATCGCTCATCTGGCGAGCCGGCACCTCGGGCGCGCGGTGCACGCGAATGACGACATCAACATGAGCCAGAGCAGCAATGACGTCATCCCGACGACCATCCACGTGAGCGCAGCGCTCGCCGTTGAACGCACATTGCTGCCGGCTCTGCAGCACGCCTGCGACGTCTTGCAGGCGAAGGAGCGCGAAGTCGGCGCGATCGTGAAGACCGGTCGCACTCATCTCATGGATGCGATGCCCGTGACGCTGGGGCAGGAGCTGTCGGGCTGGCGCGCGCAACTGCACAATGGACGCGCACGCCTGCAGAGCACCATGCCACGCCTGCTCGCTCTTGCGCAGGGCGGTACGGCGGTCGGCACCGGCATCAATGCGCACGTTGAGTTCGGGGCGCGCTTCTGTACGGAGCTTGCGCGCCTGAGCGGCCTGCACTTCGTGCCGAGTGCCAACTACTTCGAGGCGCTTGCAACCCAGGACACTGCGGTCGAGCTGTCGGGGCAGTTGAAGACCATCGCGGTCAGCGTCATGAAGATAGCGAATGATCTGCGCTGGATGAATAGCGGACCGCTCGCAGGGCTCGGCGAGATCGCTTTGCCGGCGCTGCAGCCCGGCAGCAGCATCATGCCGGGCAAGGTCAATCCCGTCATTCCGGAAGCCGCGGCCATGGTCGCCGCGCAGGTCATCGGCTATGACGCGGCCATTACCATCGCCGGCCAAGCCGGCAACTTTCAGCTGAACGTCATGCTGCCCGTCATTGCTTACGATCTCCTGGAGAGCATACGGTTGCTCGCCAATGCACTCGTCGCGCTCGCCGACCGCGCCATTGCGGGCTTCACCGTCAATCGCGAGCGGCTAGCCGAAGCGCTCGAGCGCAATCCCATTCTTGTGACGGCGCTGAATCCGATCATTGGCTACGAGAAAGGAGCGGCGCTCGCCAAACAGGCCTATGCCGAGGGCCGGCCGATTCGAGAGGTCGCGCAGGAGCTGACGAGCCTGTCCGCGGATGAGCTCGCTGGACTTCTGGATCCTCTGGAGCTCACGCGCGGCGGCGTCAAGGGCGGCGTCAAGGGCGGCGGCGCGGGCGGCTGAGCGCATTGCCTGCGGTGATTGACTGGAAGGCTCGCATCACCGAGCGCCTGGCGGGGAGCGAGCCCCGCCACGCGCCCGAGGAGTGGCTGCTTCCCGGCTTGTCGCGCGAGGAGACGCAGGCACTCAAGCCCCTCTTGCCCGCGTCGCTCCTCGCGGCGGCAGTGCTCGTGCCGCTGGTTGAACGCGCCAGCGGCTTGTCGGTACTGCTCACGCGCCGCGCGGTCGAGCTCAAAAGCCATGCGGGCCAGATTTCATTTCCCGGCGGCCGGCTCGAAGCTCTCGAGAGTCCACGGGAAGCGGCGCTGCGCGAGGCGCGCGAGGAGATCGGTCTTGATCGGCGCTTCGTCTCCACCGTCGGCTATCTGCCGGATCATGTGCTCTTGAGCGGCTTTCGCGTGACGCCGGTCGTCGGGTTCGTGCGCTCGGGATTTGAGCTGCAGCTGGCATCCAAGGAAGTACAGGACAGTTTCGAGGTACCGCTCGCCTTTGTATTCGATCCGGCCAATCATAAGACCCGGCTGCGTCGCTTCGCTGACGGCGCGGCTGAGGTCGAAGTGTGCGACATCCCTTTCGGCGCCTACAATATTTGGGGCGCAACCGCCGGCATGCTGATCACGCTGTACCGGCTGTGCACGAGTGAGAATCCGCCGTGAGTTCCGCCGCAGGCGCGCTGCGCGCGCTTCTTAAGGTGATGGCGCGGCTGCGTGATCCCAAGGCGGGCTGCCGTTGGGATCTGGCGCAGGATTTTCGCAGTATCGCGCCTTATACCATCGAAGAGGCGTACGAGGTCGCGGATGCCATCGAGCGCGCGGACAGGCACAGTCTGCGCGAAGAGCTCGGCGATCTGCTCTTCCAGGTCGTTTTTCACGCCCGCATGGCCGAGGAGCGCGGCTGGTTCGACTTCGCGGACGTCGCAGCATCCATCCACGACAAGCTCGTGCGCCGCCATCCGCACGTCTTCAGCGCGCATCCCGAGCCGCTCGACGGGCCGGCGCTCGAGACGCTGTGGGAAGAGCAGAAAGCGCGTGAGCGCGCGGACATCAAAGAGGGCCCTGCCGATCCGAGCGCGCTCGCCGACGTGCCGCTTGCGTTGCCGGCGCTCGCGCGGGCCGCGAAGCTCGGCCGTCGTGCGGCCCGCGTCGGCTTTGACTGGGCACAGGCGCCCGAGGTGCGCGCGAAGGTCGTCGAGGAACTTGCCGAGCTCGATGCGGCGCTCGGCGAGCGGCCGAGCGACGCACGGGCGGGCCAGGCGCCGCGCGCGGAGGTTGTCGAGGAGTTCGGCGATCTATTGTTTGCGCTCGTCAACTGGGGTCGGCATCTACGCATCGATCCGGAAGCCGCGCTGCGCTCGGCGAACCAGAAATTTGCGCAGCGCTTTCGTCATATGGAATCCGTGGCGCGCGCACGCGGCCTTGATCTGCAGGCATTGTCGGCGGGTGCGTGGGAGGAGCTGTGGAGCGCAGCGAAGAAGGACGGCGTGCCGGGGAAAAAATCTTAAGACTCGCGGCGTGACTCCATGCCGTCGCATCCCTTAGGAATACTTCCGCGGCAGCGACACGCGAAAGGTCGTGCCGACGTCGCGGCTTTCCAGCTCCAAGGTGGCTTCCAGCAGCTCGCACAGGCGTTTCACGATCGCAAGCCCGATTCCCTCGCCATGCGCGACCCGTACGGAAGGTGCGGCGCTTTGCGCATCGGGAGCTCCCGCACTCTTCTCCTGCGGAAGCGTCTGCGGCTCACCGTCGATGCGATGCGCTTCGCGCGTCGCCTCTTCAAGCGCCTGCGCAATCGGAGCCGTGGTCGTCTGCGTGATCCCCGGTCCCGAATCCGCAATCGAGATCTGCCAACGGGGTCGCTCGGCGCTGCCGACGGTTTCCCACTGCACCGTCACACCCCCTTCGCGCGTGTATTTAAGAGCGTTCAACAAGAGGTTCTGCGCGACCCGTACGGTTTTTATGCGATCCCCTTCCACTTCGAGCACGCTGGGTCCCGCTGTGCGCAGAAAGAGACTGCGCTCGGTCGCGAGCGGCCGCAGTGATTCGCACAGCTCGCGCAGGGTCGCTGCGGCATCAAACGTGTCCAGATACAGCTGATCCTGCCCCGCGTCCAAGCGCGCAAGATCGATAAGATCGGATAAAAGCTCGTGCAGCGCGTTCACGCCGCGCTTCAACACCTGCAGCGAGTGCGCGCGCACCGCCTCAGGGGCGCCATCGCGATCGAGTATCGTTGAAACGGTTTGCAGCACTCCAACGCTGCCGCGCAGGTCATGGGCCGCCTCGCGCCAGGCGCCGGCGCGCTTTTCCCCGAGCACCGTGAGTCCCTGCAGCCCGCGTTCCAGCTCCGCGACCTGGGCCGCCGCTTCCGTCTGCCGCATTTGCGCGAACTGACTTGCGCTCTCGCTGACGCCATCATTGATGAGACGCACCAGCGCACGGCGCGCCATCGGCATGGCCGCGCGCTCCTCGGCGTCGAGTGCGCCTTCATAGTTCTCAAGCTCGGCAAGCAGGCACAAATGCAGATGGCCCCAGTCGCGTGCGGCTTCGCGCGGGTTATAGCCCTGTTGCCAGCGCTGCAGTCCGTGGGCGGCCGCCCCTTCCTTTTGTGCTTCGACCGCCTCGCGCTGCTCGGTGACTGTTTCAGCGCTGAGGCGCTCCTCAAAGGTATCGAGCATCTTGGGAATGTGATCGATGAACTGCGCCCTTGAAAGGGTCGACGCGGAAGTCAAGTGCGGGTCCTGATCGACCGATCGCCGCCAGGCATCGAGGATCGCCTCGCGCTGTGCTCTTAAGTGCGCCGCGAGTCCTGAGAGGACCTTGGCGTGTGGGGATTCGCTCGCCATGTTAAACGCTCACGTGTCGATGGAATTGACGGCTGCTACGACACCTTGAACTCGATGCCCTGAGCCAGCGGCAGCTCACGGCTCCAGTTGATCGTATTCGTTTGGCGTCGCATGTAGGTCTTCCAGGCATCGGAGCCGGACTCGCGTCCGCCGCCGGTGTCCTTCTCGCCGCCAAAAGCGCCGCCGATTTCAGCGCCGGACGTGCCGAGGTTGATGTTGGCAATGCCGCAATCGCTGCCGGCAGCAGATAGATAGCGCTCTGCGTGCTGCAGCCGATCGGTGAAGAGTGCCGAGGAGAGGCCATGAGCCGAATTATTTTGCAGAGCAATGGCTTCATCGAGCGATTGCACGGGTATTACGTACAGTATCGGCGCAAAGGTTTCCGTTTGCACAATCGGCCAATCATTACGCGCTCTGAAGATCGTCGGTTCCACGAAATTTCCGGGCCCCGCGAGGACTTTGCCGCCGTATAGGAGTTCCGCGCCGGCGGCGCGCGCCGCGGCGATGGCGGATCGATACTGCTCCAGAGCCCGCGCATCGATGAGCGGGCCCATAAGCGTGCCGGTTGCCAGCGGATCACCGATGCGGATCTGACCGTAGGCATGCACCAGGCGCTTCTCGAGCTCCGCGGCGCGATTCGCATGCACCAGCACGCGGCGTGTCGTGGTGCAGCGCTGGCCCGCCGTGCCTGCTGCGCCGAATACGATGGCCGGCACCGCGAGATTAAGATCCGCGGTCTCATCAACGATGACGGCATTGTTGCCGCCGAGCTCCAGCAGACTCTTGCCGAGGCGCGCCGCCAATCGCTCGCCCACCTGCCGTCCGACGGCGGTCGAGCCTGTGAACGAAACGAGCGCCACGCGCCGATCATCCACGAATCGCGTGGCAAGCTCGGTGCCGGCGTCAATGAAGAGCTGGAAGATGGCCGGCAGACGGGCCTCCTTCATGACCCGGTTGCAAAGCTGCTGAACCGCAAGGGCGGTGAGCGGTGTCTTGGGGGAGGGCTTCCACACCGCGACGTTGCCGCCGATCACGGCGAGGCAGGCATTCCACGCCCACACTGCGACGGGGAAATTAAACGCCGAGATGATGCCCACGACACCCAGCGGATGCCATTGCTCGTACATGCGATGCTCAGCGCGCTCCGAGTGCATGGTGAGCCCGTAGAGCATGCGCGACTGGCCCACCGCGAAGTCCGCAATGTCGATCATTTCCTGAACTTCACCGAGCCCCTCCGCCAAAATCTTGCCGTTCTCGAGGGAAACCAGGGTGCCGAGGTCTACTTTGCTCGCCCGCAGCGCTTCGCCGAGGAGGCGCACGGCTTCGCCGCGTTTTGGCGCGGGCACGGCGCGCCAGTGCGCGGCCGCAGCCACTGCCGAGCTCATGACGTCCTCGTAATCCGCCGCCGTGGCAGCTCGGACCGTTCCGATGCCTTCTCCACTCGCAGGGTTCTTGACCGCAATCTCACGTCCGTCGGTTGCGCTCGACCAGCCCTGCGACCCGGACCACGCGCCCGGGTGAACCTGATTGACCTCGAGGCGCGCGAGCAGGGCGTGAACGTCCAAAGAGCTCATCGTGCCGCCGCCGAGCTAAGGCGGCGCTGGCGGCCGGCTTTGCCTGAGACCACGATCTCGGCTGACAGATCCTTGGTGCCGCCCTGCGCAAAATAGCGCCCGAATCGATTGCGCAGAATGTCGGGCATGCTGAATTTCTCCTGCGCGACGAAGCCTGCATACTGCTTCGGCTTCTGCAGCACCAGATCCACGACCGCAGCGATCCCTGAGGCTGTCGTTACCTGGATGGCGGACCACAGCCGCCCCGCAATCAGCTGCGGATACACCTTGTTGACATAGTTCTCTTCGCGCAGCTCGCCATCCTGGGTGCCCGTCACGGCCGCGTAAATAATGACGACGTCCTGCAGGGTCTGTGGCACGGCAGACTCGAGGACATGCTTCAGCGTCTTGCGATCGTGATTGAGCTTCAAATCATTCATCAGGAACTGCATCTGCGCACAGTGGCCGGGATAGCGGATCGTCTTGTAGTTCATCGACTCGCAGCGTGCACCATGAGTTTCCGCTAGCGATCCCAGCCCCCCCGACGTATTGAAGGCCTCATACAAAGTGCCGTCGATCGCAATCTCCTCCAACCCCTCGAGCGGCGCGACTTCCACCGTGCGCCCGTCGGCGATGGCCTGACAGGGATTGCCGTACTCATTGATGAGGCCCTCCGTGGACCAGGTGAGGGAGTACTTGAGGACATTATTGGGATGCTGAGGCAGGGCGCCCACCCGCAGCTTGACGGTGCGCAACTTGTCGAAGTGGCTCATGAGCTCATTGGCCGCAATGCTGATAAAACCGGGCGCAAGCCCACATTGCGGCACGAAAGCCTGCGGCGCGCCTGCGGCGATCCCGATGACGGCATGCGTGACTTCCACATCCTCGGTGAGATCGAAGTAGTGGGCTCCGGCCGCACGTGCAGCCTTGGCGACCCCGACATTGCAGTAATAAGGAAGGCTTGAGATGACGGCGTCGACCGGGTGAGCCGCGAGATGACGCTCCAGCACCGCCGAGTCGCTCGCATCCAAGGCGATGGCGGTGAGATTGGAGCTGCCATGCGCGCGCACGACGGCCTCTGCGGTCGGACCGCTCACGTCGCCGAGGAAAACAGTGTAACTACCTGATTCTGCCAGCAATCCTGAGATGAGCGCGCCGATCTTGCCGGCGCCTAGAATCAATACGCGATGCATGCTATTTCCCTCGACTCGACCATCAGCTGCGCGGAACGGCGCGCATTCTGCATCCGACGTCCCCGGCGCGCCACCCCCTCAAGGCAGTTGGGGCTCGCTTATTAAATGTGTAGCATCCCGCCGATGCGCTCTCCCGAGACCCTTCCCTGGCATGCCGCGAGCTGGCAGACGAAGTCTGCCCAGCAGCAGCCGACTTACGGCGATCCTGCCGCGCTCGAGCGCGTCATCGCCGAGCTCTCGCGCCTGCCCCCCATCGTCGTCTCCTGGGAGGTCGATGCGCTCCTCGAGCGTCTGGCGAGCGCGCAGCGTGGCCAGGCATTTCTTCTGCAGGGCGGCGACTGTGCCGAGACCTTTGCCGATTGCGAATCGGATCGGATTGCCAAACAGCTGAAGATTCTTCTGCAGATGAGCCTCGTCCTGCTGCATGGGTTGAAGAAACCCATTATTCGCCTGGGGCGCATGGCGGGGCAGTATGCAAAGCCGCGCTCCGCCGACACCGAGACCCGCGATGGTGTAACCCTGCCGAGCTTTCGCGGCGACCTCGTGAACCGGGCTGAATTCACGGCTGCGTCGCGCGCGGCGGATCCGCAACTGCTGTTGCGCGGCTACGAGCGCGCGGCACTGACCCTCAACTTCGTGCGTGCGCTGGTCGATGGGGGCTTCGCCGATCTGCACCACCCGGAATATTGGGACCTGGGGTTCGTCAAGCACTCGCCGTTGAAAGACGCGTACCACGGCATTGCCGACTCGATATCCGACTCGCTCGATTTCCTCGAGGGCATCAGCGGCCGCGCCGTGCACGAAACAACCCACGCCGATTTCTATGCCAGCCACGAGGGCCTGCATCTCTTGTACGAGCAGGCGCAGACGCGGTTTATTCCGCGCCAGCAGCGCTGGTACAACCTCTCGACGCACCTGCCGTGGATCGGCATGCGCACCGCGCAGCTCGACGGCGCGCATGTCGAATACTTCCGCGGCATATCCAATCCCGTGGCCGTCAAGATCGGTGCTGCGATGGATCCGGGGTGGCTGCAGGGACTCGTCACCGCCTTGAACCCGCAAAATAAGCCCGGTCGGCTGACGCTCATCCACCGCTTTGGAGTGAAAGAGATCGAAAAGGCGCTGCCGCGCGCCATAGACGCCGTGCGTCAGACCGGCCAGACGGTGCTGTGGGTGTGTGATCCCATGCACGGCAATACGGAGACGAGCGCCGGAGGGTTTAAGACGCGCCGCTTCGAGAACATCTTGGGGGAGCTGCAGAGCGCTTTTCGTATTCATGCCGAAACGGGCTCGTACTTAGGTGGCGTGCACATCGAATTGACGGGCGATGATGTGACGGAATGTACCGGCGGTGCGCGCGGTCTCACCGATGCGGACCTGCAGCGCGCCTATCGTTCCACCGTCGATCCGCGCCTGAATCATGAACAGGCGCTCGAGTTGGCATTACTTATCGCCGAGACCAGCCAGAATAGACGCGCCGATCGCCGCCAGGCGCGCTAGCGCAGCCAATTCGCCTTGCGCGCGGCGTTGCCGCGCCGGTATTCTGTGCGCATACCGAGGACCACCGTGAATACTTCCGCGAGGGAGCGGCGCGAACCGCTCAGGATCGGAGCGCCTGCGCGCGCGGATTTTCAAGCGATTCTCTCTTCCGAAGCGCTCGAATTTCTTGCAGCACTGAATGCGGAATTTGGCAGCCGCGTGGCCGAGCTATTGCAGGCGCGCGCGACGCGCAGACGCAGCATCGAAGCCGGGGAGCAGCTGGACTTTCTGCCCGCAACACGCACGTTGCGCGATTCCGTATGGAGCATCGCGCCGGTTCCGGCTGACCTTCTCGACCGCCGTGTCGAGATCACCGGTCCCACGGATCGCAAGATGATCATCAACGCCCTGAATTCGGGCGCACGGGTCTTCATGGCCGATTTCGAGGACTCGCTCTCCCCGACGTGGGAGAACCTCATTGGCGGCCAGCAGAATCTCTTCGATGCCGTGCGCCGCACGATCGAACTCGTGAGCCCCGAGGGCAAGGTTTATCGGCTGAACCGCAAAACTGCGGTGCTCGTGGTGCGGCCGCGCGGCTGGCATCTGTACGAGCGGCATTTGACGCAGGACGGCGCGGCAGTGCCGGGGGCGCTCGTTGATTTCGGCCTCTACTTCTTTCACAACGCGCGTGAGCTTGCGGCGCGCGGCACCGGCGCCTACTTCTACCTGCCGAAGATGGAAAGCCATCTCGAGGCGCGCCTGTGGGCGCAGGTGTTCGACTTTTCCGAGAAATATCTGGACGCGGCGCGCGGAACGATCCGCTGCACAGTGCTCATCGAGACGCTGCTCGCCGCCTTCGAGATGGACGAAATACTCTGGGAGCTGAAGGACTCCATCACGGGCTTGAACTGCGGGCGCTGGGACTACATTTTCAGCTTCATCAAACTCTTCGCGACGCGGCCCGACTGCATCCTGCCCAACCGGCAGCAGATCGAAATGACCACCCATTTCCTGCGCTCCTATTCGCTCCTGTGCATCAAGACCTGCCACCGCCGCGGTGCATTCGCCATGGGCGGAATGACGGCGCAGATCCCGGTGAAGATGGATCCCGTCGCAAACCAGACAGCGCTTGAGAAGGTGCGTGCCGACAAGGAGCGCGAGGTCGCCGACGGTCACGACGGCACATGGGTTGCGCATCCGGCGCTCGTGCCCATCGCCCGCGAGATATTCGATCGCGTGATGCAGGGCCCCAATCAGCTGCACCGCTTGCGGGACAGGGTTGCGGTCAGCGCAGCCGATCTCTTGGCCGTGCCAACGGGGGATATAACCGAGGCGGGATTGCTCAACAACGTGAGCGTCAGCGTGCAGTATCTTGCCGCTTGGCTCGGCGGCAACGGCTGCGTACCCCTTAACCATCTGATGGAGGACGCGGCGACGGCTGAGATTGCCCGGGCGCAGATCTGGCAGTGGATCCACCATCCGAAGGGCATTCTTGCCGACGGCCGCCGGGTCACCATCGAGCTTTTTCGTGCCCTGCTGCAGAATGAGCTGGCGCGGCTCGCGGCGCTCGTGGGAGCGCCTGCGTACGCGCAGGGCCACTTTCGCGAAGCCGCGGGTATTCTCGATGAGATGACCGCTGCCGCCAGTTGCGCTGATTTTCTAACCGTTGCGGCCTACCCGCAGTTGCATTGACCCATAGGAGTGAACGACCCAATGACCCGCACCGCGCAGAACCTCGCAAACGAATGGAAGAGCCATCCACGCTGGCAGGGCATCACCCGCGGCTATCGTGCGGAGGATGTCGTGCGGCTGCGCGGTACGGTACAGGTTGAGCACACGCTGGCACGGCTCGGAGCGGAGAAGCTCTGGCGCTTTATGCATGAAAAGGCCTTCGTGAATGCACTGGGCGCGCTCACCGGCAATCAGGCCATGCAGCAGGTGAAGGCTGGCCTCGATGCCATCTATCTATCCGGTTGGCAGGTAGCAGGCGATGCCAACCTCTCGGGTCAAATGTACCCCGACCAGTCCCTGTATCCGGCCGATTCAGTGCCGAACGTCGTGAAGCGCATCAACAACGCCCTGCAGCGCGCGGATGAGCTACACCATGCCGAAGGCAACGACTCGATCGACTGGTTCAAGCCCATTATCGCCGATGCCGAAGCAGGCTTCGGCGGGGTGCTCAACGCCTTCGAGCTCATGAAACAGATGATCGAGGCGGGCGCCGCTGGCGTGCACTTCGAAGATCAGCTGTCCTCGGCGAAGAAATGCGGTCACATGGGCGGCAAAGTGCTGGTGCCGACGCAGGAGGGCGTCAACAAGCTCGTGGCCGCGCGTCTGGCGGCTGACCTGTGCGACGTACCGACGGTGCTGATTGCGCGCACCGATGCGGAGTCCGCGACGCTCATCACCTCCGATGTTGATGAACGCGATCGTCCGTTCATCAAATCAAGCGAGCGCACGGTGGAGGGTTTCTTCAATGTGCGCGCGGGCCTTGATGCCGCCGTGGCTCGGGGTTTGGCGTACGCTCCCTATGCGGACCTTTTATGGTGTGAGACCGGAGTGCCGGATGTGGCGGAGGCGCGGCATTTCGCCGAAGGCATCCACCGTCAATTTCCCGGCAAGATGCTGGCCTATAACTGTTCGCCCTCATTTAATTGGAAAAAGAAGCTCTCGGATGCGCAGATCGCGAAGTTCCAGCAGGAGCTCGCCGCCATGGGCTACAAGTTTCAGTTTGTGACGCTCGCAGGCTTCCACGCGCTCAACTACTCGATGTTCGAGCTCGCGCGCGGCTATAAGCAGAGCCAGATGAGTGCCTACGTTGAGCTGCAGCAGCGTGAGTTTGCGGCCGAGAGTCAGGGCTACACCGCGACCAAGCATCAGCGCGAGGTGGGTGCCGGATACTTCGACGATGTCACGCAGGTGATCAACGCCGGCACCTCTTCCATCACGGCTCTGAAGGGCTCAACCGAGGAGGCGCAGTTCGCGACCGCCAAGCGCTAAGAGCGCAACACCCGATGGCCGCAGGCGCAAGCGCGCCGCGCCGCAACGCGATCTATGATCGGGATTGCGTGCGCTGCCCGCGTTTGGCTTCCTTCCTGGCGGACATTCGTGTGCGCCATCCGGCCTATTGGGCGCGACCCGTTCCTTCCTTCGGCTCGCCCGCTCCGCGCGTTTTGCTCGTCGGGCTCGCCCCCGGTATGCACGGCGCCAACCGCAGCGGCCGACCGTTCACGGGCGACTTTGCCGGCATCCTGCTCTACGAGACGCTCTTTGAACTCGGGCTAGCAACCCGCCCGCAGTCCGTAGCCGTCGACGACGGCCTCGCCCTCATCGACGCGCGCATTACGAATGCGGTGAAGTGTCTGCCGCCCGCGAACAAGCCGCAGCCGCAGGAGATCCGCTGCTGCAACAGTTACCTTGCGAACGAGCTCGAAGCTCTGCCGAGCGTACGGGTGATCCTCGCGCTCGGCCGCGTTGCGCACGAGGCGGTGGTGCAGGCGTGCGGCCTTAAGCGCAGTGCGTTTGTCTTTGCGCACGCCCGCGAACACGCGCTCGATGGGGCACGGCACCTCGTCGACTCCTATCATTGCAGCCGCTACAACACGCAGACGCGCCGTCTCACGGCAACCATGTTCAAGGCGGTGGTCGCGCGGGCCTGCGTGCTGGCGGGACTCGGTCAAAATGGCGCGCACGTTTGATGCCAAGGAGTTCGTCGCGGCGCTGCCGCGCCGCCCCGGCGTCTATCGGATGATAGATGCCGCGGGCTCTCCGCTGTACGTGGGCAAGGCGAAGAGCCTGAGGGACCGGGTGGCAACGTACTTCAGCCCCGCCAACGTCAACCCCAAAGTGCAGGCGCTCGTCCACCAGATTGCCGAAATCGAGGTGACGGTGACCAATTCGGAGACCGAGGCGCTGCTGCTTGAGTTCAATCTCATCAAGGCTCAGAAACCGCGCTTCAACGTGGTGCTGCGTGACGACAAGAGCTTTCCTTATATACGGCTGTGTCTGGACCATGAGTTTCCGCGTCTGTCTTTCTATCGCGGCGCACGCAATCTGCCGGGCCGATATTTCGGACCCTTTCCGAGCGCAGGCGCCGTGAAGGAAACACTGCAGCAGCTGCAAAAGCTGTTTCGCATCCGTAATTGTCGCGATACCTTCTTCGCAAACCGCAGCCGGCCGTGCCTGCAGCATCAAATCGGCCGCTGCTCCGCGCCCTGCGTCGGGCTCGTGACGCGCGAGGCCTATGCACAGGATATTAGCTCCGCCGAGAAAGTGCTCGACGGGCGCAGTGACGAGGTCAATAGTGAACTTGAGACGCGCATGGAGGCTGCCGCCGAGCGGCTGCAGTTTGAGCGCGCCGCGGTGCTGCGCGATCAGCTGGCAGCGCTGAAGCGCATTCAGGCCCAGCAGATCGTCACGGCCGATGCTGAGCGGGACGTTGATGTGATCTGCATTGTGGGGGAGCCCGGCGAGTACGCCATCAGCGTCATGCTGGTGCGGGGAGGGCGCAACCTTGGTACCACGAGCTATTTTCCGCGCGGTGCGCTAGCCGAACCCGACGAAGCGCTGACGTCCTTCATCATGCAGTACTACGCGACCCAAGAGCCGCCGCCTGAAGTGCTGGTGAGCAACAAGCTTGAGGATGAACAGGCTCTCGCGGAAGTGCTCGCCACCCGTGCCGCTCATGCCGTCAACCTGCGCCGTCCGTCGCGCGGCCTTGGGGTGCGCTGGCTCGAGCTCAATGTGGAGAACGCAACCCAGGCGCTACGCATGCGGCTGGCGCAGCGCGAGGGCGCTGAGGAGATGCTTGCTGCGCTAGCCCGGGAGCTCGACCTGCCGGAGATCCCCTCGCGAATCGAATGCTTCGATATCAGTCACACGGGCGGGGAGGGCACCGTCGCCTCGTGCGTCGTGTTTGGACGCGAGGGGCCGCTCAAGAAGGAATACCGGCGCTTCAACATCACGGGCGTCACGCCCGGGGACGACTACGGCGCGTTGCGCCAGGCGCTGGCGCGGCGCTACACGCGCATCCGCGAGGGCGAATATCCTGCGCCTGATCTATTGCTCATCGACGGCGGCCTGGGCCAGATCAATGAGGTGCACTCGGTGCTCGCGCCGCTCGGTTTCGAGGATGTCACGTTGATCGGGGTCGCCAAGGGCGCCGAACGCCGGCCCGGGCAGGAGCGACTCTTTGTCCTCGGCGCGGACTTGCCACTCGCGCTCGAGCCTCATTCGCCCGCCTCACGGCTCATCCAGCGCATCCGCGACGAAGCGCATCGATTTGCCATCAGCGGACACCGCCGACGGCGGGCGCGCCGCTACAACGAATCGATACTGGAGACCGTCCCGGGTCTGGGACCTGCCAAACGGCGCGCCTTGCTGCGCCATTTCGGAGGGCTGCAGGGTATCCTGCGAGCCGGCGCCGCAGACTTCGAACGGGTCACCGGTATCGGCGCGGCGCTGGCCCGGAGTCTTTATGATCACCTCCACCCGGGTGATTAGCACGACCATGATTTGGAACGTCCCGAATACCTTGACGTGGATCCGCATCGCGGCGATCCCGCTGATCGTCGTCCTCTTCTACGCCCCTTACTCCTGGGCTGATCCCGCCGCCGGATGGCTGTTCGCCGCGGCGGGCATCACCGATTCCCTCGACGGCTACTTCGCGCGCCGCTTAGGCCAGACCTCACGCCTCGGCGCCTTCCTCGATCCGGTGGCGGATAAGCTCATCGTTGCGGTCGCTCTTGTGCTTCTCGTCAGCAAGGATCCTCGCGCGTTTATCGTGCTGACCGCAGCGGTGACCATCGGCCGCGAGATTGCGGTCTCCGCATTGCGCGAATGGATGGCTGAAATCGGCCAGCGCCGTAAAGTCGCTGTCTCGCAGCTCGGCAAGTACAAGACCACCATGCAGATCATCGGACTCTCGATGATGCTGTACCGCCAGGATCTCTTCGGGCTGCCCACCTATCTCGCAGGCGTCACATTCACCGTCATTGCGGCGATTCTGACGCTCTCGTCGATGGTGGCCTACCTGCGCGCCGCATGGCCTGAATTGCGGCGCTAAGTCGCGGCGGCGATTGCATTTTTCGGTCTTGAAAGAAAGTGTTACCTTGACTTCGCGACCGCGGAACCTACAATTTCGCCTCCTCGTCCGAGCGGGAATAGCTCAGTTGGTAGAGCATCACCTTGCCAAGGTGAGGGTCGGGAGTTCGAGTCTCCTTTCCCGCTCCAGTTTTGTGAAAGTACTAAGGTGTGCAGCGCGCACCTGACCGTCCGGTTCATGCGAGGCTAGGTGGCAGAATGGTCATGCAGCGGCCTGCAAAGCCGTCTATGCCGGTTCGATTCCGACCCTAGCCTCCATTCGGGCATCCGGCAGCTTCCGCTGCCGTCGCGCCAAAGAGCTAAAACCCTTGAATTTACGCTGTTTTTCACCACTGGGCGCTGCATGCTTCCATTGACAGCATGCCCCGCGTTGGGGTATCTATTGGGGTATCTTCTGAGCGTTGGGGTACCGCAGTGCTGACGGAAGCGGCTGTTAAGGGCTTAAAGCCGACGGAGAAGCCGCGCAAGGCGTTTGATGAGAAAGGACTTCACCTCCTTATAAAGCCAAGCGGAGGCCGCTTATGGCGCTTCAAATACCAGTACGGCGGCAAGGAAAAGCTCCTGAGTCTCGGCTCTTATCCGGACGTGGGGCTTAAGCGCGCTCGTGAAAAGCGAGATGACGCGCGAAGACTTGTCGCCGATGGAGTCGACCCGAGCGCGGAGCGGAAGGCGGAGAAAATTG
>Ga0302324_100005026_pt1 | contig 29030 bp, 17 predicted proteins | sample Palsa_T0_1_FD_201949 | JGI IMG/M metagenome (GOLD analysis project Ga0302324, IMG submission 201949) | Peat permafrost microbial communities from Stordalen Mire near Abisko, Sweden - Palsa_T0_1 | ecosystem: Environmental > Terrestrial > Soil > Palsa > Peat permafrost | place: Sweden: Abisko...
GAGCTCATCCCGATCGACGTCGACCATGCGGCTCTTCGATTGGTCGTCCGCGCAAATTCCGGCAGCAGCAGTGGAGACGATCCACGACTCCCGTTGATTATTCACTTCCGCGGTGTCATAAAATCAGCGACTAACTCATCGCATCACGGCATGCATCATGCAACCCATAGTTCATTGGAGCAGCATCCATGACCGCACTCTCCCACACCATGGAGCTAAGCTTCAGAGTCAGCCCACGTCGGTTTGCAGCAGCATTGATATCGCTATTCCTGTTAGCCTCACCTACATTGAATGGGCAAGGGACCGTAGTCGCAGAGAGACACCCATGGTGGAAGCATGCGGTCTTCTACGAGGTATATCCGCGCAGCTTTGCGGATAGCAACAACGATGGTGTGGGCGATCTCAACGGTATAAGCTCCAGACTCGACTATTTGCAAGACCTTGGAGTGGATGCGATTTGGATCACACCCTGCTTCCCTTCCCCTCAGAAAGATTTTGGCTATGACGTGTCGAACTATGTAGATATCGACCCGATGTACGGCACGCTCGCCGACTTCGATCGAATGCGACGTCAGGCGGACAAACAGAACATCCGTATCATTCTCGACTTTGTGTTGAACCACAGCTCAGATCAACACGCTTGGTTTCTCAACTCGCGCTCTTCGCTCGACTCATCCAAGCGCGACTGGTACATCTGGCGCGATGGCAAGGCGCCTGGTGTACCTCCGAATAACTGGATCTCCGACTTTGGTGGTCCCGCCTGGACGTTCGATAAAACCACCCAACAGTACTACTACCACTATTTTGAAGCGGCGCAGCCCGATCTCAACTGGCGAAACCCACAAGTGGAGAAAGCTATGTTCGACGTAACCCGCTTCTGGTATAAGCGCGGCGTCGCGGGTTTTCGGTTGGATGCCGTCGACACCCTCTTCGAAGACCCGAAGCTGCGCGATAACCCGACGCCCCCCGGCAAAGGACAGCCGGGTGACCCTGACATGGTCAACAAGTACAACGACAAACTCTCTGAGAACCACGATGTTCTACGACGTTTGCGTGCCGTAGCGGATCAGAACAACGCCGTCCTTATCGGGGAGACCTGGACTGAGGACATCGCTGAATTGAAGACTTACTATGGCGCACATGACGACGAGATACAGCTCCCGATCAATTTCCTCTTCACAACCGTTAAGCCGCTCTCCGCTCCGAAGTTCCGCGCACAAATCGCCGCCGCGGAGTCGTCTGGAGAATGGCCTGTCTATGTCATTACAAATCACGACATGGTACGTTCCTACACTCGATATGGCGACGGAAAGAACAACGACGCAATAGCCAAGGTCATGGCCGCGCTCTATCTCACCCTGCGCGGTACGCCGATCATGTACTACGGTGAAGAGCTTGGCATGGAGAACAACGATCCCTTACACAAAGAGGATGTTGTCGATCCTTTGGGTCTCCCAAACTGGCCTGAAAACAAAGGTCGCGACGGTGAACGCACCCCCATGCAGTGGAGCCACGAAGTCAATGCTGGATTTAGCACCACCAAGCCATGGCTGCCCGTCCCACCAAGCTATCGAACGCACAATGTAGAAGACGAAAAGCAGGATCCAAATTCAATTCTGAATTTTTATAAACAACTGCTCGCTCTACGGCACAAGAACTCGGCGCTTCTCGACGGAGCCTACGTTCCTTTAGCCGCCGAAGATCCAAACGTGTTGATGTATCTTCGCCGCTATAGAAATAAAGCCGTTCTGGTTGCTCTCAACATGTCGGACACGGCACAGAGTGTAAAAGTAGATCTCGCAAAACAGGGCTTTGGAAACGCAGCAGTCAGTCCTTTACTCGCTACAACGAGAAGTTCATGGCTTGGCAAGCCGGAAGAGTCGCTAACGTTAGACCCCTACTCGGTCTCCATTACAGATTTGACGGAAAGCAAGTAAACAACATTCAACTTATACTTCATTGATCCATGTCGAGACATCGGAGAGCCCATGCTGAGAATCATCGCAGCCCTATTATTTATTTCCGTCTTCCCATCGAGTTCGGATGCGAAGACACCGCAACAAGATACGATGTCGAGCCTTATGGTGCCGCGTAAATACACTCAACATCGCGCTTCCAGTTATGACAGGACAGGAGGAAATAATGATTCCGTCCCTATTGCCCCGGGTGAGACGATCGCTATCCTCGACGTCGCAGGTCCATCCATCATCACTCACTTTTGGTGCACGATAGCATCGTCAGAGAAGTACCACTTAAAGAAAGTGGTGGTGCGCATGTACTGGGATGACGAAACAAGTCCTAGCGTCGAGGCCCCCATTGGCGACTTTTTCGGACTTGGTCTCGGCGATTACTTTACCTATGCATCAACCCCGCTCGCAGTTGGACAGGACAAAGGTCTGAATAGTTTTTTCCAAATGCCTTTCAATAGACGGGCACGCATCACAATTACCAACGAAGGCAGCATGAAGGTCGATAGCTTTTACTACAACATCGACTACCAGGCGTATCAGACGAAGCTATCCGCAGACACTCTGTACTTTCACGCGACATATCACCAAGCCGCCCCTGCGCACGGTTGGACGAATAATTGGCAGTTCAACTGGGATAAGCCGGTCTTCGATAAGTCAAACATAAAGGGCGAAGATAATTACACGTGGCTCGACGCCACTGGTAAGGGTCAGTTCGTTGGCGTAACCATGTCCGTCCTGCAGAACCAGGATGGCTGGTGGGGTGAAGGCGACGATATGTTCTTCATCGACGGCGAAACCACCCCCTCTATCAACGGGACCGGCAGCGAAGATTACTTTCTCGGAGCATGGGACTTCGGTGACCACCCATTTGACTACCCGACTTTTGGCGCGCCTGTAAAAGGTGATGAAGTCGTCGGAAGCCGGACCTCGGTATACCGCTTCCACTTGGATTCACCCATCCCTTTCAGCAAGTCACTTCGCGCCACCATCGAGCATGGGCATGCAAATCACCGCTCCGACAACTATTACTCGGTGGCGTACTGGTATCAGACCGAGCCGCACAAGCCGTTCGCACCGTTGCCGCCAGTAGAAAGCAGACTCCCACAGGTCTATCCGGTAGGTGGGCCAGGCAATGGCGGCACGGGCATGCTCCTACCTGACTCGTCGCCCACTAAGGCTCCGGTAACAAGTCAGTGAAGGAGAACACGATGAAGGTGCGCGTACGAACCACTCTCAGGCCGAAGCGTGTCGGGTTGGGGTTCACACAGAATACTGTCAGTCTGATGACTCTAGCCTGCATAGGTATTTTCCCTATATACGCCGCAGCCACACCCGTGACAGCAGAAACTGTCTCGTCAGCAGATCGCATGAAGCTTTTGCCCTATCCGAGAGAAGCCAGGAAGACCGGCTCATTGTCCCTTGCGCATGGTGTAGTTGTTCATCTAGATGCGAACGAAGCAGGAGATCGCTTTGCTGCACAGGATCTGCGAGATGCACTACAGACGAGGAAAATTCTTACTGACTCGACGAAATACGAACCGGTTGTAATCGAACTGATGCACCAGGACACGATCAAAGCCAGAGCGCTTTTGTCTCGAGCAGAAGTTACCTTCCAAGACGCCATGGAGGAGGAAGGATATGTCATTGTTCCCCAGAAGCACGGGCTAGCCATCATTGCTGCAACCGATGACGGCCTCTTCTACGGGGTACAGACTGTAAAACAGCTCGTGGTCGGCACTGGAAACAACGCTTCTCTCAATCAAGCGCTTATTCGGGACTGGCCGGCAATGCGGTACCGAGGAATGAGCGACGATCTCTCCCGTGGACCGATAGCGACGCTCGACTATCAGAAGCAGCAGATTCGCACCTTCGCGGCCTATAAACTAAACGTCTACTCGCCCTATTTCGAAAACACATTGCAGTACTCTTCAAATCCAATTGCGGCACAGCCCGGCGGTGCAATGCGCCTCGACGATCTCAAGCAGCTCATCGCCTATGCTAAGCCTTACCACATCATGATAGTGCCAGAGCAGGAGTCCTTCGGTCATCTTCACAACCTGCTGAACCGCGAGATCTATTCCGGACTCGCAGAGACCCCACACGGCAGTGTTCTGGCACCCGGGGATCCTGATGCTATACCGCTTATACAGCAATGGTTTAAAGAGATTGCCGAGGTAACGCCAGGCCCCTTCCTTCATATTGGAGCTGACGAAACGTTTGAACTTGGCAAAGGGAGGACACGCAAGGAAGTTCAGCGTCGTGGTTTGGGTCCCGTGTACATCGACTTTCTCACAAAGATGGACCAGGCCCTCAAACCTCTTCACAAGCAACTACTGTTCTGGGGAGATGTTGCAACGAACGAGCCGGAGCTCGTCACCAAACTGCCGAAGGATATGATCGCCGTACCCTGGGTGTACGATCCGGAGCCAGCTGGCTTCGACCGTTACATTCTTCCATTTCAAAAAGCAGGTATGGAGACCTGGGTGGCGCCAAGCGTAAACAACTGGAATCGCATCTATCCTGATACCATGCGTGGCCTGCTCGACATTCAGGGCTTCGTTCGCGATGGTCAGCGCCTGGGCAGCACAGGTACCCTCAATACTGCCTGGAACGACGACGGTGAAGGTCTCTTCGATCTTGACTGGTGTGGCGTCGTCTTCGGAGCGACTGCAGGTTGGCAGCAGGGTGAGAGCTCAATTGGAGAATTTCTTCAGAGCTACGGGACCGTCTTCTATGGAGACACCACAGGCAAGATCGATCAGGCGCAACGGGAGCTCATGGAGGCGCAGACTCTGCTTAAGGGGGACCCTAACGAAGGATCGACTGACCACCTGTACTGGATGGATCCGTGGAGCCCTGAAGGACAGGCCGAAGCTCGAACACTACGGCCGATCCTGCATGATCTTCGCATACATGCAGAGACCGCCCTTATACTGATCGCCGAAGCCCACAAGGCGAGCCCGCTCCGTGAGCAGTCCGCTCTCGCTGCCATGGAGCTTGGTGCTCGCAGGCTGGACTCCATCGGCATGAAATTCCAGCTCTCCGATGAGATGATCGCAAGCTATGCAAAGGCGTACGTAGCAGCGAAAAACGGAGCCGTCCCCTCCGATGAGGTCGACTCCTATCTCTACGAGATTGCGGACACGAACGGCCGCTGCCAGGATATTCGCAATGAATACGCGCTCCATCGCGAGCTATACAAGCAAGCATGGAACCGGGAGAACCGCCCATTTGCTTTACAAAATGTAATGGGGCGATACGATCTTGCGATTCAGCTCTGGATTACACGTGGCAATCTCGTCGCAAGCGCAATGGATAGCTGGCATCGCACCCACATGCTACCCCCGGCGGAGCAGTTGGGTATTCCCCTACCAGCTCAATAGAAGACAAGCGCATTTGAAATGTGATCAGTCGCACCTTGCGATTATTCCAAAGGAGATTGTATGTCACAGATGTTCAAGAGTTCGACCCCCTCACTTTTTGCTCTTTTGGTGCTCACTTCAGCATGCCTTCACTGTCAAGTGGTCACCGTCGACATCGCGCCAGGGAGCGTCAAAAACCAATTTGTGCCACAAGAGACTCTCGGCGCAGGGCTCGATCGGATCTCTACCGAAGCCGTCACGCAGACTCTCAATAAGCCTTTGCTTGATCAGATAGCCCCATCAGGCTGGGCTCCGATGACCTATCGCAACAACACTGAACTCGCGGTCGAAATGTGGCACTGGAACCCAAGCGGAAGTTGGAGTCAGCCCGACGCCAGAGGATATTTTACAGGCTCGTCCGTTCCAGATAAAGAAATACGAAACTCTTACGGTTACACATTACCGCGTCGCGGCTTTACACGTAACGATGGCACAGGCAACACCGGTTACTCCCGCCTCACCGATGGTGATACTAAAACCTTCTGGAAGAGCAACCCTTACCTGACGAAGGCATTTACAAGCGAGGACGACAGTCTCCATCCACAATGGATCATCGTCGATCTGAAGAAAAAGGAGCTTGTCGACAGCATCCGGATCGAATGGGCTGCACCGTTCGCTCGCCATTATCAGGTCCAGTACTGGACCGGAGATGATCCCATCGGGCAGCCGTCCAGAGGCATCTGGCAATTGCTCCCGACCGGAGAGGTTACAGACGGAAAAGGTGGCGTAGAGACAATCCGTCTCAACAAAATTCCCGTACCGCTTCAGTTCGTCCGAGTGCTCATGACCGAGTCTTCCAACACCTGCGTTGACGGCAATAGTTCAGACAAGCGCAACTGTCTCGGGTATGCCATACGCGAGGTCTCAGTTGGCACCACGTCTCAGGACGGACTGTTTCACGACCTCTTGCGCCATACACCGGACCAGGATCAGTCTACGACCTACTGCTCCTCCGTTGACCCCTGGCACGAGTCGTCCAATCTCGAGAATACGAGGCAGTCTCAGCCTGGTCTCGACCTCTTCTATACAAGCGGAATCACCCACGGTCTCCCTGCCATGGTGCCTATCTCAATGATCTACAGTCAGCCCGAGGACGCAGTCGCGGAGATTCGATATCTCAAGGCACGCCACTATCCTATCTCCTACATCGAAATGGGCGAGGAGGCGGATGGCCAGTACATGTCGCCCGAAGACTACGGCGCACTGTACCTTCAGTTTGCAGCCGCACTGCATTCCCTGGATCCATCCCTAAAACTCGGCGGCCCGGCCTTCCAGGGTTCCACCGAAGACATCACCACGTGGCCCGACGCCCAGGGACGCATCTCCTGGCTGGGCCGGTTTCTCTCCTACCTTAAGGAGAACCACCGCACCCAGGATCTCGCTTTTTTTTCGTTTGAGCACTATCCGCTTGGCGGATGCAAAGTTGCATGGTCGGGTCTGTACGATGAACCGGAACAGATCAATCACATCATGGAAGTATGGACTAACGATGGCTTGCCAGCATCTCTCCCCGTCTTCATCACCGAGTCCAATCTGTCTGCGACACCCGGCGAGGCCTACATGGATAACTTCGCAGGGCTGTGGCTGGCCGATTACATTGGCTCTTTCCTTACAGCTGGAGGAAATGGTGTCTACTACTTCCACTACGTGCCTTTATCATCCGACCTGGGCTGCGGTAACTCACCCGGAACCTTTGGCATGTTTCATGTAGACAAAGACTACAAGAAGCTGCAGCCGCTTGCGCAGTTTTTTGCTAGCCAGTTGATCAATACCGAATGGGTACAACCCGGAAGTGGCACCAACCGAATATTCCCCGCGTCGACGTCATATAACGATGGTGCTGGACATGCCATGGTGACGGCGTATGCTGTCTTGCGGCCCGATAAACAATGGTCTGTGATGCTTGTCAATCGCGATCAGGATGCCGCTCATCCCATCAAGATCGTCTTCAATAAAGGTGACGGCAAACCACTTGGATTCGAGGGAGACGTGACCACGATAGAGTTCGGTAAGGAGCAATACCAGTGGCACCCCAGCGCCGTTAGGCCCATGTCGCACCCCTCTCAGCTTGGAGAACTGGTAATCGCCACGGATGACGGAAAAGCCGATCCCGACGGCCCGCCAAAGACTCAAAAGGTACACGCTTCCTCGCACACAGAGTTCGACGTACCAGCTGCGTCCATTATGGTGATCCGTGGAAATATCGCTGGATTAACGGAAGCTGCAATTCCATAACTCGGCACGAGAACATAACCAGCACAACCAAAGTCTGTTCAGACTTGACTCCAATCGGAAGCTGGAGCCGTCGCATGCGACTACTGATTCAGTAGTCTAGGTCCAACGAACATGTCGTTTCTGATGTTGCGGTGGAGAATCTATGAAGATTTCAGGCCTGAACAAAGCAGAGCAACACTTCACAGAGCAACTCGGCGCTTCTCTTATCGAGAGACCGGGTCCGTTTTGTATCACTGCGCTCCGATCGTCTCCTGCATATCTTCGAGAGAAACACGTGCGGTTTCGGGGTAGTAGATGATGACGAGAAAGAAGTCCAGCACCATCATGGCCGCAAAGAAGAAGAAAGGTGCCGATGCCGATAGCCTCGTGAGTAATGGAAAAACGAGAGAAATCACTGCATTGCTGATCCAGTGCGAAGAGCTGCCCAGGCTTTGGCCCTTCGCCCGCAGACGCGTCGGAAAGACCTCGCTGATGTAGACCCAAACCACCGCTCCATGGGATATGGCAAAGCAGGCAATGAATCCCATGAGCAGCCAGACCAGCAGATCAAGATGCTGGCGCGTATAAAAAATATATCCAATAGCAGATAAGCAGCCAATTAGGCCGACAGTTCCGGTCAGCAACAGCTTCTTCCGTCCGAAGCGATCGATGATCGACATCGCAAGCAAAGTCGCGACGAGATTTGTAGCGCCTACCACGATCGCTTGCAGATTGCCCGAGATCTTTGTCGCTCCGGCAAGCGCAAAAATATCGTTGAGGTAGTACAAAACAGCATTGATCCCCGTGAGCTGAGAGAACATGCCCACAGTAATCGCCACCATTACCGGCAGCCGGTATCTTCGGGAGAGAAGTGAATCCTCACGTCCTGTTCCTTCCTCTCGCAACGACCGGATAATCTCATCCATCTCGCGTTTGGGATCGGCGACTCCCGTTAGCCTTAGAACGTTCAGGGCTTCTGTTTGGCGCGATTGCGTGAGGAGCCATCGTGGACTCCGGGGAATAAAAAAAAGCGCAACCAGGAACAATACAGCTGGCACCCCGGACACGCCAAGCTGCCATCGCCATTCCGTCGCACCGAGATGCTCCAACCCCAGACAAGCGTTGGATATATATGCCAGCAAAATGCCTACAACTATATTCACTTGAAAGAACCCAACCAGACGCCCACGCCATTCTGCCGGCGACACTTCGGCAATGTACATCGGGCCAAGCACAGAAGAACCGCCAATACCCAAGCCGCCGATGAAACGGAAGATGATGAGCGTAGGCAGGTTCTGCGCAAAAGCACAGCCAAGGGCGGAGATGATGTAGAAGGCAGCCATCACGCGGAGACAGTCGCGTCTCCCATATCTTTGCCCCGGAATACCGGCGAACATTGCTCCAAGCACGGTTCCCCACAGGGCACTCGCAACAGTAAATCCAAGCGCTCCTTGGGAAAGATGAAACTGCTGTGTCAGTTGGGCAGTTGCACCTGAGATGACTGCAGTGTCGAATCCAAAAAGAAGCCCTCCGAGAGCACCCACAGCTGTGCTCTTGATGACATGAGGCGATAAGCTCATAACCGACCTTTACACCGTAAATCTGTAAAAACGCTGCAAATGAAAGCCATTCTCGATCTCAAACAGAAAAACAAAGGTCGAAAAATGACAAAAGGGCGAAGCGTCAGCCGCTAACCAGCATCCGGCTGACCACATAGATATACATGAATGCCTAACTCATGGAACATCGCTGCCTTTACCGCGAGAGCACGCTTTGCTTCCTCTTCAGTCGGCGCATAAGCAATGTTTATATGGTTGGCTCGGTGGCGCGCCATAAATGAATCTCGAGAAATGCCGTCGAAGACAGTATTCACAATCGGCCACTGCGATGTAGTGCTTTGCCAGCGACGCTCTGTCTCCTCTTCGGGCAACTCGACGACGGAACCCAGTCCAAGATCGACATGCAAAGCGCCTTTTTCTACAAACACGCGGCTCCATACGATCCTGCCCGCACGTCCCACACCCTTTAGTGAACCACCACCCAGTGGGAAGTACATAGGAGGTTGCCGCTCGCTCGAGGCGCCTGCATATCCGCCGACGAAATGATTGGCCGGCGCTGCTCCCGAGATTTGAAGAACCCACACAAACTCTCCGTTGTACATCTCACCCCACCGCAGATCATGCAGTGTCGTCGAAGGATCGAGACCAAGCGCACGCCATACACGATTCGTTACCACCCCATCCACACCAGCACACTCATCGACTTCATTGAAGTGCGGCAGCGGACCGCCAGCATATAACTCTGCCTGGGTCTTCTCATGAAGTACAGGCGGCCTTTCCGCATTATTCAGCAAACCCTCCACGAGATCCGAAGCAGGCACCATGTCCTTCAACCCCTGCTGATACTGAATTCCGATAGAGTCGCAGGAGAAGTCATGTGCTATCCGAACAGCCGCGATGTACATCTTGCATTGCTCGAGAACCTGAGCATCGGTAAGTTCCTTTTCGGGGTCTGTGCCGGTCCTGAACTGCATTCCTTTGTCCTCGAGCCACGTGCGAACCCCAAGCGCCTGCTCCTCCGGAACCGTACGCATGCGCGCGATGAGTGCAGACTGACTCAGCCGCTCTTTGTAGAAACCCGCAGGGTTTAGCATCTCGTCATCAATGATGGCGTTGTACATGCCCATACAGCCTTCGTCGAAGACACCAAGAATGATCTTGCGCGCTTGCAGTTCGCGTGCAAGTTTGCACCCAAGTTTTGCGTCATCTTTTGGTAGTCTGTCCACCTCCAGGGCATGGACATGCGAAAGATCATGCGTTACACGTCCGTCTCGCGTCCACTCGCGCAGCCGGCCCAGGAAATACTCGTCATTAAACCCCTCACTCCATAAAGTAGAGAATGGAATGCCAGCTTTAACGAGGGAGCCGTTCAAGTTCAGCAGACCCACTAGCCCCGGCCACTGCCCCGACCAGTTTGCAACAGTAAGAATTGGCCCACGATGGCTGCGCATGCCCGGCAGAACATGGTGCGAATACTGCCATGCCGCAGTCGCGAAAACAAGGTTCGCCTCCGGATCAATAGTGGCAAAGATATCCATCCCCATACGCTGGCTCGAGTTGAATCCGTGCCCTCTTGCCTCATCAATGGGAAACGCACGCGATAGCGTAACACCTTCTTTTGCGAAACAGTCAGTGAGGCTTCTTTCCAGATCTCTTTGCGCCGGCCAGCACAGCCGATTTGCGGACTCGCGCAGGTCTCCGCTCGTTACAAGGACTGCCTGCTTCATAAGTACACCATCTCCTGATGACATTGATATTTCCTGTCTTCTCTCTTTGTCTGTGGCTCTGTGGCTGCTTCACAACAGTTAGCTATATGAAGGCAAGAAAACGCTCCTTCCAGCGCCATAAATTCTTCTATCAACGGAGAGGCGAAAGCCTGCTTACTCCATTTTGTCTTGATTAATCGTAATCTTTGGACCGATTGTTCAGATCCACCAGATAACGGGATACCGCGATTTGCCCGCTATATGCGAATCATAGACTCGAACTCTGCACTCTCTCCCAGCACACCCCTCGGAACCTTTCAAAAAAACTGTAGAATCCGTATTGATATTTAAACCTTTAACATATCCTGAAAATGGAAACATCGACGAGGTAGCATTGTCAAATAAAAAGTTGTTTTCCAGCTAAGAACGACGGGCCCGTCGAGCTATCTGCAGAGACGTCGAATCACGAAGCACCAATTTGGGTGCCACTCGCACGACCGAGCACTGCTTCCCTAAAAGACCTTCAATTCTATCGATCAGCATCGTCGCCGCACGCGAACCCATTTCGTAACTTGGCTGAATGACGGCCGTCAAATGCGGGCTGAATAAATGGTCGACGGAGACATCGTCGAACGTTGCCAATGCAACATCGCGAGGACAGTTGATCTTAAGCCTTTCAAATGCATGTAGAACACCCAGTGCCATGACGCCATTGCAGACAAAAATGGCTGTCGGCTTCAATCGCTGCTTCATTAATTGCTCCCCTAATCGACTGCCCGACTCGGAGCGAAAGTCTCCTTCCAGGATGAACTTCGGATCGACTAAAATGCCCGCGTCCTCAAGCGCCAATTTGTATCCTTGCAGGCGCTCATGGCCTGTCTGTAGATGGAGCGCCCCGGTAATGATGGCGATGCGGCGATGTCCCTGCTTGATGAGGTGACGCACGCATTCACGGGCGCCCCCTACATTGTCCAAAAGCACGGCATCCGTGGCCACATCCGGCAGAGCGCGGTCCAGACACACAACGGACACACCAGCATCCACCATATCTCGGATTGGGCTTCTGTCATGACCATGGGTTCCCTGAGCCGAAGCCAACAGAATGCCATCGACACGATAAGAACGTAGCGCGGCGATGATTCTGCGTTCACGGCCAGGCTGCTCGTCGGTGTTCGCCGTCAATAGGAAGTAGCCGCGTGCGAAAGCAGTATCTTCGGCTCCTCGAATGATCTCTGGAAAAAACGGATTCGTAATATCCGGAAGTACCAGCGCAAGCATCCTCGTTTGCTTCACCTTCAGACTACGTGCGATCTCGTTCGGAAAGTAGTTGAGTTCCCGAATGGCAGCTTGTACCCGTTTCGTACGCTCACCACTGACCTTGCGTGTTCCGCGAATTACGTTCGAAACAGTAGCGGTAGACACCTTGGCGCGTTTGGCGACTTCCACAATCGTTGACATGTAAAGCAAGTTTATAGGACTAACCATCAAGCCACCCATACTTTACTGGACACTTTATTGACGGGCGGCTTAGTCTCCTATGGATCGTAGATCAATAGACATGGATCTAACCTTTGATGGATTTGCAGACTGCATCGGAATAAGGTTTTTGAGAATGTAAAACGATTAAAAACATGAGAGAATTTCTCTTAATTCCAGTGCCACTGATGAACATCCTGCTCTCTTTGCCAAAAATAACTTTTCGTTCATATCTAAGATCGCTTTCTCTTCTATCCTTGGCCGCTGTTGCCATGCTCGCTGCAGCCCGCGCTTTTGCCCAGGGCTCGCCGTGGGTACGTCCGGAGAAGCCAGGGGACCCACTGGTGTGGGGACGTCGCGATGGAATCGTCTTTGGCCTACCTTCGGTTGGAGGCATGAAAGGCCCTCGCGGCCTTATTCGCGTTGGCTTGTTTACGAGCGACAGCATCGGGCCGCAACTCCTCAACTTCATCGCCGTTGAGCCTGTGATCCGAGGACCGGGAAGCCGGGGTGATCGCATGGCCTTCAGCGAGCTTGAAATGAGCGAACTTGATCCCGGCCAGCGCGGCAAGCGCATAAGCGTCCACACGGGTAAAGGATCAAAGAGATCTTCCTTCGCTGGCACAATCGAGACGCTACATGCTGGCCACGCGACGGTGGAGCGTTTGTCCGTACGAATGGATGTAGAGAAATTTACAGCGAACGGAGCACATATTTACCTTATCGCTTCAATCGATAGCGACCATCCACAAGAACTCCGGTTATCCGCGTTCACTGAGAAGGACAGTCCGACGATGGATGAGTTAGCTGTCACCGCGACAATGGGAAACTATGAACGGCTACGTCTGTTGTGGCTCAAAGATCGCGTGGAGAACAGTCATACCCTGTTCGCTGACTATAAAGGCGATGCATTTGCCGAGCAGGAAAATTACCCACTCAGCGAAATGCTGCGTACCGGCGATGGAGATGCGATCGTCTTCTGTTCCTCCGATGAAGTTTCTCCACGAGAAACGCCAGGTAATGAAAACGCGCATTGGAAATACACGTTACCTAAGATAACTCAGTATTGGTTGGTTCCTGGTCATGATCTGGAACCGGACTTGCGCGTACGGGTGAACGCTCGACAAGTTTATTGGGCTTCCACCGCACCAGTCCTTGGCGGAATTGCTTTTGAAAACTTCGAGGTGCGCCAGCGCTTTGCCTCAGGACAGACATTTATCTATGGAATCACACAACAAGAACCCTGGAACTTTTACTCGGGCTTGTCGCATTTGGAACCTCCTACAGAAGACAAGCAACGATCCGAAGACCAAGCACGTCCATGAGGCAAAAACTGGGGATAGTGCGGTCCATCGACGGTCACAGTCGTCATTCGCACCAGTTATGACAGGAGGAGACCGCATATTCGCAAATATCATATTGAGGAAGGATGACCATCTCTACCATGATGGCACTCGCTAACGAGACGTGGCGTGCGGCAAGGGATGCAGCTTGTAAAGCACCAAAGTGTCTCTGTCATCATCGTCAAAAGCCTTGAAACTTGCTGCCTGCTCAAGAGTGTATCGCGTCTGCAGATCTTCGAGGATTCCAGCGTCGAGTTCGTTCCAGGCGGCGTACCATCCTGGCTTGTATCTGGCGAGTTTGTCAGGAAGATCCTGGGTTCCGAAGTCGTCGCACAAGCTTGGAACTCCAGTTATAAGGCTAATGTCATTGCCACTGATAGAAACCAGCAGTCTATTACCGTTGGGATGCTTGTCCATATATTCAGTCACCCCCTTGGCCGCATTGACAAAAGTATATTCAGGGTAAAGAACGAACCCAACCATCTCCCAGGTGTTCTTTGTCATGGCCAAAACAATGATGACCAGTGCTGCGATCCCGAGCAGGTACTGCGTCCGTAACAGTGCAGCGGATGCAAGCGCTATGGTGAAAAACAGAAAAAAGGCAACTACCGCGTAATATCGCGGCTGCATGTTGTTGATGTAAGCGATAAAAGTAAGGTATCCGCCCAAGGCTAGAACTGAGGATACAAATACTGGGTTGCGCCAGACAGATCGGGCAAAAAGCAAAGTTGTAATAAGTAGCGCGACACATGTCAGTGCCAGTGTCCGGTCTACCCACAGACTGCCACGCATTGCATAATAGAAGACTGTCAACCAGCCAAGCAGCGTGTGTGGTTTTTGATACACGTTAATAAAGAAAAAATAACGATAATCAATCAGGTAACGTGGACGAACTAACAAAAAATAGTAGCCACTCCAAAGAGCACCTGATACCAAGCCCATGACAGCGGCAGCACCCACAAATTCCTTTAGATTCCGACGCAGCGGGTACCAAAGCGAATACAGAATGGCTGGAAGCAGAAAGATCGCAGTTGTCTTTGTCAGAACCATGAGGCAAAATACACCTCCCATCAGTGCAGCGAGCGCATATCTGCCACGATTGCTCTTATGCGCGCCAGCTGTACGAGCCAGCAGAAGCGACACTAGCGTTAGGCAGGTCAGTAGCGGCTCCAGAATAGCTAGGCGGCTAAAGCAAAACAGAAATGAGTTAGTTGCAATCAGAGATGAAGCGAGCAATGCAACCCACATCTGCTCATCTCTGCGCACAAGCTTATAGGACAACAGCAAGTTACAAAAAAAAAGCGAAACTCCAAGGCTGCGCGCCGCTAACAAACTTACGCCAGTCAAGTGAAAGAGTATCCATTCGAGGAACGGCCAAACAGGCACAGCGACACCAGTATTAAAATCACCCGGGACATACCACGACCCGCGCACAAAATACTCTATGGCGGCATTGGCATACCATCCTTCGTCCGTATACTTAGACCAATCCATCCAACGTGAATAATTTGGAAAATCCGCTCGGAGATGAACAAAGTGTAGCGCCGTCAGGACGACGATAGAGGCGATCCACAAATAAGAAAGGGCTCGACTAGTTTTCATCTCGTCTCAGACTAGCACTCTCTACTATCAGACCAATCGCCCAACCAACGTTCTGCTGCTTCGAGTCGGACGCTAATTTGTTAGAAAAGCGTGATCGTCAATTTAGTGACCGATGCTGCTGGAAAAGTGAAGTACATTCGGTTATCCGAATGCCGAACGGAGGCGGCTATCGGTTCGGAGACCTGCGAGTGCTCGAAGGTGTTATGCGCATGGATGTCGGCTCCGGATAAAATCTTGGCAGTAGCAGAAGCCACGCCCACTCCCCGAAGGACGATCTCTGTCTCTCGGGGCGAAGACGCGTCTGCGTTGACTACAGTCATGACAAGCAACTTGCCCTTCAAAGAGGACGAACCATTCAGGCCCCAGAAAGTGGCAGCTTTCCCATCCCGAGTGTAGTGCGCTAAAGGCGAGGAGAATTCAGTTCGTAGGGACTGTCCGCCCTGATGATCTGAATACATATCAAAGACATGAAAGTTAGGGGTGACAACAAACTTATCTTCATGGGCGAGAAAGAGCGCATTCAAACAATTAATCAGCTGGGCACACGCGGCCATGGAAACCTTGTCGGCATGGCGGTTGAAGACATCCAGCGTGAAAGCAGTAAAGAGAGCGTCCCTTATGGTCACTTGTTGACTCAACACTGATTCCGGGCTCACTTCAGCTCCCTTTCGATACCAGGAGCCGTACTCGTCGATAACCAACTTAATCTTGTGCTGCTCATCGTACTCACCGATTGCCGCCCATTGCTCCTCAATGATCTTCTCGATCAAGAAGCCTTGATTGAAGACCTCGTACCAGTCGACAATCTCGAACTGCAAAGAGTCACCTTTGGCCTGCAGCCAATCAGTAGTCTTACCGCGGCTCAGATTCCATGCGTAGTGGTGCACCGACCAACCAGAGAGACTGTGGTCTCCCATCGAGAACATCTTCTCGAAAAAACCTCTGGTCCAGTTGAGGTCGTTATCGGATGGACCAGAAGCAATATATTCGAGAGGTGTTCCATACTGCGGAACCCAAGCTGTAAACCGGCGAAACTCAGACGCGTAATCCTGCGGTGTGAAGTTTCCTCCGCAACCCCAGCTCTCATTCCCTACACCCCACAAAGTCACATTGTATGGTTCGACCGACCCGCCCTTGGCCCTAAGTTCAGCAAGCGACGTACTTCCAGCCGGCGAGTTGCAATATTCCACCCAATGATCAAACTCAAGCGCCGGGAGGCTGCGAACATTCACTGCCAGATACGGCTCAGCCGCAATCAACTTGCAAAAACGAAGAAATTCATCCGTCCCAAACGAATTACTCTCATATACCCGTACTGACTTACTTTTCTGCCGTGACGAATCAAATTCGTCGATCCAGAAGTTGGTTCGCCTCGGACGGTCTGGACCGACGCCATCTTTCCAATCGTAGCTATCAGCAAAGCACCCACCAGGCCACCGAACCATGGGGGCATGAATCTGGCGAAGCTTTTCGATGAGAGCAGCACGTATTCCCTCTGTGTTTGGTATTGCAGAGTTCTTGCCAACCCATACTCCGTCATACACCACCCCACCGATATGCTCGATGAAGTGCCCATAGATATTAGGTGAGATCAAACCGATCGGTTCATTCACTAACACCTCAATATGAGAGTCTGTACTCGGCGATGCCATACTCAACCGACCGCCAATCAGTGTGCCGATTCCGGCCATACCACTGTTCTTAAGAAACCCTCTTCTTTGCACGTTATCTCCGGGTAAGCGGCATCTTTTAGAAGATCGTCGCAGCGAAGGCCTGACAAGCATACGATGGACTGTGCAACAACAAGATCTAGAACAACAACTTCAAAGCAAATTGAAGCAGCCGTGGATCATGCACCCCAGCAGGATGCAAAAAGCCTTGGGCCTGAAGACCTTGCCCCTCAGGAGGATTCACGCAACCGCCGCTACCCGCGTTATTGGCATTATCGCCATTTGGTCCATAACAATAAACGGTGTTATTTACTGCTGTAACTTGCGTATGGTTGAAGATGTTAAAGGCCTCTGCACGGAACTCGGTCGTTATCCTCTCTCCTATCTTGAAGTGCTTGAAGAGGCCCATATCAAAGTTCGAGGTTCGCGGCGTATAAAGCGAGTTACGCCCCGAGTCTCCAAAGGTAAGCCCGGTGGGTGCATTGTAGGCTGCGGGGTTGAAGAGGAGTGGACCGTAGATGCCCGACTCAGTTCTCTGCTGGGTGACATGATGTCGATCAACTCCTGGAATCACATCGGCGTAGGATCCTGAGCCTTCGCCATTGGCGACGCCAGCATTATCGCCAAAATATCCATTGACAACGCTGAAAGGCTTGCCGGTTTGTATCTCGGTAATACCGGACCATTGCCACCCACCCAGGACGTTTCTCGTCAGGCGATTGTGTTCGGAGAAAGTGGGAAGGGTATAGATATAGCTGAAGTTGAGGATCTGTCGTTGATCAAGATTGGAGCTGGCACGATTCGCCCGCAGATTATAGCTGTCCACAAAATTTCCGTCGTAACGATCGGAAGCATCGTCAATGGCATGGCTATAGGTATAGGCGAGTGTTAGTTCAAGGTTTGTTGCCGTACGTCGTCCAGAGATCTGTAAGGCGTTGTAGTTCGAGCTTGCCCCGAACCCTATCCCGTCAATCGTGTCCCAACCCGGGAAGTTCTGTCGGAAGTAGTCCGGTGCGGCATTGCCACACGCTATGTTCAGGTGGATGAGTGCATCCCCTGTAATAGGCGTCCCATTATCTAACGCCTGATTGTTACAAATCTGATTAGTAATTGGTACGCCCTTCGCGAAAGGATTCTCCGAGGTAGGAAGATCGTGAAGCTGATTCAAGTCATTTTGCAGCGTCAGATGCGTTCCCTTGCTACCCACATACGATACGGTCGCAATGGTGTTTTTCATCAATTCACGCTGTATATCCAGATGATATTGCTGCATGTAGGGCCATTGCACTTTGGTAGGGATAGAGTTTGGAGTCAGCGGGAAATACTCACCGCCGCCTATATTCTGGTATCCCTGAATGTAGAACTGAAGCGGACTCAAAACCAGCGGCGGTTGCCCTTCGAGGGATTCAGCATTAGCTTCATTGCCATTGGTGTGTTCGTAGAATATTCCGTAAGCCGCACGAATCGCGGTCTTGCCATCTCCAAACGGATCGTAGGCAAACCCAATGCGAGGTGCCGGATTCCAAATATGACCTGTCATACAGCCCTTGGGCACGCCTCCTGATCCGCACCGCACAATCCCGCTGAGATTGTTGATACTCTGTCCCGGTCCGAAAATAAGATGCCCGTCATTAGGATCAAGCGTCGGCATATTTGCAGCGTTATATGTTGTAGGGTCGAAGTTGTAGGCAAGATCGTTCTTTTCTGTGTATAGACCGAATAAACTCATCCGAAGGCCAAGGTTAAGCGTCAGCTTCTTGTTCACGTGCCAATCGTCCTGGACGAAGGGCTCGAAGATCTTGAACTTGAAGTGATACTTCGGCTCCACATTCGATTGCTGATAAGTTGCTATGTCGCCTACTAGAAAATCGGCGAATGAGTTACCTGTACTAGAGGGCGCGCCGCCAGTACTTGGATTGGAGGTATAAAACGATCCTCCATTTGCATTGAAGCCAAGAAAGCCTTGCGTATTAAGCTCGGCGTCTTCGTTTTTTTGATTGGCTGTGAAGTAGAATCCGGTCTTCAGATTGTGAGTATGCAGAAGCTTTGTAACGGTATCCCGGTAGGTATAGGTCGGATTGGAATTAAAGAAAGGGACCGGTCCTGCGTCCTGAATTAAATTTCCAAAAGTAGAGCCGCCACCGATATTGAACGAAGGCACCTTGCCCCCGAAACCGTTCGAAAACAGTCCGGTCATCGTTAGCCCCGCCGGAAGATTGCCCGCGCTCGTCGTATTGGTGATGGAGAGATGATTGGCTCCGTAACCCATCATGAATTCGTTCGTCAACGTCGAAGAAGCCGTCCATTGCAGATTGAACACTAAAGAGATACCAGGAGCCAGCTCATGCCCTGGAATGCCTGGAAGATTCGATACGGCCCACGGAGTTGAGGTGTCATAGGTCACCACGGGCGAATCATGGATATAGCGGAAGGACGCATGAAGTTTGCTATTGATATTGTGGTCGATCCTGAAAAGTTCCTCATGCGACGTGTACGGTGCGCCAGCAGCCTCGCGATAGAACGGTAACTGCGTTGCTGCGTCGATCACATTCGCAGTCGGGATATAGTTCAGGAAAGCTCCTGCATTGGTTTTGTCGATATAAGACGAAATGTTGTTGTTCGGAAACCCTACGACTCCACCGTCACCAAGGCTGTCCGGCGCATAGGCGGGACAATCTGGATAAACAGTTTGACTTCTCACGAACGACGTTCCAGCAGTAGGGCAGACCGCGTTGAAATCACCCGCTCTTTCAGCATTCGAAGGGACCGCCGTGTTGTAGAAGCCCGGCACGCTCTCCCGGCGAATCTCCTCGGAGAAGAAGAAGAAAGTCTTGTCCTTGATGATCGGTCCCCCGACGGTAAAACCGAAATCATGCTTCTTATAAGCGCCAATGCGTTGCCCCGGGGGATTGAAAAAATTCTTTGCGTTGAAGATCTGGTTACGTAGATATTCAAAAGCTTCTCCGTGAAATTGGTTCGTCCCCGATTTCGTAACTGCTTCGATAGCTCCCGATCCGCTGCGGCCATACTGGGCGTCGTAGCTGGAGGTAAACACCTGAACCTGGTCGAGTGCATCCACATTCGGAAAGACGTTCAAATTGGACATGCTGCCGGAGTCTAATACATCGCCCCCGTCGATCTCCCAGTTGTTGTACTCGATGCGGCCACCATTGATGGAGTAGCTGACACTACCCCCCGGGCCTGTAACCCCCTCAGACTGGCCAGTCTGATTGCTCACTCCTGGGGAAAGTTCAACGAGTTGAACGAAGGACCGTCCGTTCAGCTCGAGTTGGCTAATCTGCTTCGCCGTAATCGTTGTCGAAAGTTCGGAGCTCTGCGTCTCGACGGTTCCCGCGCTGGAACCTTCCACAGTGACCTCCGTCGTCTGGTTGCCAATATTCAACTTTGCGTCCACACGCGCGTTCTGGCCAATACGAATCACCGTATTGGTTGCCACATACTTCTTAAATCCGGGTGCGCTCACCGAGACCGTGTAGGTGCCTTCACCTAGCCCCTGCACAAGATAGTCTCCCGAAGAGTTACTAACGGCATTGCGATGGATGCCGCGTTCGTTGTTATCGACAGAGACTTTCGCGGCAGGTACAACGGCATCGCTTGAGTCCCGCACCGTCCCGGTTATCGATCCTGTGACCTGGGCAAACATAGACTGCGGATGACATAGTACGATCACGACAATCACGAGTAGTATCGGGTTGAATCGCATGGCTGGACTCCTGAAACAAAATTGAAAGCGTCCTGGCATTGGCTGCAACTTCGGCTTCGTTTGATAACAATTGGCCAGTGACGGAAATGTTACATGAAAAAATTGAAACGTTATAAAAATAATTTTATAAGCCCGTTTTTTTCGACTCAAGACGCCCAAACATGGGACGATAGGCAAGCAAAATCGCCCGTTTGGTCTTGTCTGCTCATCCGTCTGATGACAACGAACCGAATGACTTTCAAGCCATTGCACACCCCACACGTACATAATCGCCGTGGGGCCGTCATAAGAGCACGTAAGAGTCTTATCGATCAGGAAAAGAAAGGATCTGCTTTCATGTATCGACTGCATACTTTAGTTCTGCTCTTGGTCGCAATCAATGTGCCCACCTGCGCCGCACAGGATACCCACTTCCCTGCCGTCGATCAGCAGATCCCAGGTCCCCCATGTTTAGTCATGCGAGGCGAAGGCGAGCCAGCTCAACCGTGTAACAACGAAATGCATACCGCATGGTTGCGCGATATTACCCACTGGAAGGACGAACGGCTGATTCGTATGGGCTACTCCGACGAGTATTACGCCACTCCTGCCTTGCGGTGGACGCAATCAAGCTTCATCCAGACCCAGATGATGGTCGAAGACCGCTATCTCTACGATCCTGCAACCCGGCAGTACACCGTCAATCGCTATCTGGACGACCTTGAGAAACGCTATGGCGGTGTCGATGCCGTACTCGTCTGGCCGACCTACCCGAACATGGGAATCGACAATCGCAATCAGCAGGATATGGTCAGCGCGATGCCCGGCGGCATTGATGGAGTTCGCAAGATGGTAGCGGACTTTCATAGGCGCGGCGTGCGTGTCTTATTTCCCATGATGATGTGGGACCAGGGAACCCGCGAACCAGGCAAACCGTGGCCAGATGCGATTGCCGAACAGATGAAAGAGATCGATGCAGATGGCATCAACGGCGACACGCAGGATGGAATACCCGCTGCGTTCTCCCTCGCATCAATGAAGTTGGGTCATCCCATCGCCTTTGAGCCAGAGATTAGTCCGCACGACGAAGGTCTCGCGTGGAATGTCGCTACCTGGGGCCAGTATCAGTTCTCATTTGAGCCTAAGGTCGACCGGTTCAAATGGCTGGAAACCCGGCATATGGTCAACATATCGGACCGCTGGAATCGCATCAAAACCGACGACCTGCAGTTCGCCTTCTTTAACGGAGTCGGCTGGGAAAGCTGGGAAAACATCTGGGGCATCTGGAACGGCATTACACCCCGCGATGCTGAGGCTACCCGTCAGATCGCCACCCTTGAACGCGGCCTGGGCTCCTTCTTGATCAGCAAAGAATGGGAGCCCTTTTATCCCACTATCGCCTATGGAGTCTTTGCCAGCCGATGGCCGCTTGGCGATCGTACTGTCTGGACCATCGTCAACAGAAATGAATATGACGTGGATAGTTATCAGATCCTCATTCCAGCAAAGAGTGGCGTCCGCTACTTCGATCTCTATCACGGCGTGGAACTGAAGCCCAAACTAGAGGGAACCAGCGACGCCCTTGCATTCCCCATAGCGGCGCATGGATTCGGGGCGATCGCCGCCATTGCAGGTGAACCCGATGCCGCGATGCATCAGCTGATGGCGCGCATGAAGCAGCTCACGTCCACTCCGTTGAGTGGCTATTCCACAGTCTGGCAGCATCTCCCTCAAAAGCTTATTCCGATTCCGCTCACCAAAACCGCCGCCGTCCAACCTCCCAGCATGGTCAAAGTACCCGGGGGAGAATTTCTCTTCAGAGTAGCCGGAATCGAGGTTGAAGGCGGCAACGATGTCGGTGTCGATGTCCAATACCCATGGGAAGACACCCCTCGCAGGTTCCACAATCACCTGATGCATATCAGTCCTTTCTACATGGATAAATTTCCTGTCACGAATGCTGAGTTTGCCGAGTTTCTCCATGCGACCCACTATCACCCCAAAGACGATCTGAACTTTCTAAAGGATTGGAAGGAAGGCGTCTACCCGGACGGCTGGGCAAACAAACCCGTAACCTGGGTCTCCCTCGAAGATGCCCGCGCCTACGCCGCCTGGGCCGGCAAGCGCCTTCCGCACGAATGGGAGTGGCAGTATGCTGCACAGGGTAACGATGAGCGGCTCTATCCCTGGGGTCACGTCTGGCGCCCATCGGCAGTTCCCGTACCCGATCAAGGTCGCACCCTGCGAGGCCCCGATAACGCTGACGCCCACATCGAGGGTGCGAGTCCATTTGGTGTAATGGATATGGTTGGCAATGTGTGGCAATGGACCGACGAGTATGTGGACGAGCACACCCGTGCCGCAATCCTGCGAGGAGGCAGTTACTACCAGCCGCAAGGATCGAAGTGGTACTTCCCGCAGGCCTATCAGAACGACCAGCATGGAAAGCTGTTGCTGATGGCTCCCAGCAAAGATCGAGCCGCAACTCTTGGCTTCCGCTGCGTCTCGGATGCCGCCCAGCTGCCCCAATAGCGTCGCCATTGCAACTCTCCATCGCGTATCCGTCCTGAAGCGGAGAAGCCTCTCGCAGCAGTGAGACACTCGCCGATAAGCACGTCGTCGCGCACGCGGCGATAGGCGATTGACGCTGGCCAAACCCCGTGTTCCGATTGAATCTAATGAGCCGCAAACCCTCTCTTCCGGTGGACGCGCTTCTGCCGGAGATGATTACTTCGCTGGAGCGTAATCCCAGCCTCGTCATCGAAGCGCCGCCTGGCGCAGGTAAAACAACTCGCGTGCCACCAGCGCTCCTCGGCATCACAAGCGATGAAGTGGTCGTCCTTGAACCGCGACGGATTGCGGCGCGGCTCGCAGCACGGCGAGTCGCATGGGAGCTCGGCGAACAGGTCGGCGAAACTGTTGGCTATCAGGTCCGGTTTGAAGAAGCGATTGGACCACGTACGCGACTGCGGTTCGTCACTGAAGGCGTGCTGACTCGACGGCTGCTCTCTGATCCAGAGCTAAAGGGCGTGGATACTGTCGTACTGGATGAGTTTCATGAGCGCCATCTGGAGAGCGATCTCGCACTGGCGCTGTTGAAACGTCTGCAGCAAACGCGGCCTGATCTGCGCATCATCGTCATGTCGGCCACACTCGATGCTGCTCCAGTGGCGCACTATCTTGACGACTGCCCCATACTGCGGTCCGAGGGAACTCTGTTCGAAGTCTCCATCGATCACCTTCCCTACTCGCCAGAGCCGCTCCATGTGCAGGTGCGGAACGCGGTGGAGCTACTGATTCGCGAAGAGCGCACGGGGCACATTCTCGTCTTCTTGCCAGGGACAGCGGAGATCCGGCGAACGATGCGCGAGTGCGAGGCGATCGCACAGCGAGCCGGTCTGCTCGTGCTGCCGCTGCATGGCGATCTATCTCCTGCCGAACAGGACCGCGCCGTCTTACCCACGCCACAGCGAAAACTCATCCTTGCTACCAATGTTGCCGAGAGCTCCGTGACGGTAGAGGGCGTAACTGCAGTCATAGACAGTGGCGTGGCGCGTTTCGCGACTTACTCCCCGTGGACCGGACTGCCGACGTTACATATTGGCCGCGTCAGCAAAGCCTCAGCGAAGCAAAGAGCCGGTCGAGCCGGTCGCACCGGGCCTGGTCGCGTGCTGCGCCTCTACCCGAAGGAAGACTACCTGCGTCGAACAGAGCACGACACTCCAGAGATCTTACGCAGTGATCTCTCCCAGCTTTGTCTTACTCTGCGAGCGATGCGCATTCCCCACTTCAACAACATCGGCTGGCTGGACGCACCGCCCGCAGATGCAGTTGAAAATGCCGAATCTCTCCTCGATCGCCTTGGCGCTACTGGCAGCATGGCGCAGAGACTGACAAAGTATCCTTTGCCTCCTCGCTTATCGCGCATTCTCGTCGAAGCTCTGGCACGCGGTGTGGGCGAGGACGGATGTGTCGCCGCGGCCCTGCTCGGCTCAGGTGCGCGCAGCGAAAAGAACGACCTGCTCGCTGCAATAGAGTCACAGCAGGACTACCGCTCAATCCAGCACATGGAGCAACTCCGCAGAATTGCTCGCCCTCCCAGACAGACAACGCATGATGACGATGCCCTGCTCATCTCCGTCCTCCTTGGATTTCCCGATCGTGTTGCGCGACGGAGAGCAGGCAATCAGGTGTTGTTGTCGACAGGCATATCGGCGGAGGTCGCCGGTGATCCTCCTTCGTATGAGTTCATGGTCGCAATCGATGTCGAGGACCGCAAGGATAAGCCACTGCCGCTCATTCGAATGACCGCACGCATCGAGCCGGAGTGGCTGATCGATCTATTCCCTGATCGTGTGCGCGAACAATCAACTGTCACATGGAATCGCCTGACAGAGCGGGTAGAGTCAGTCAGTTCTCTCATGTATGACGATCTGGTGATTCAGGAATCCCGAGACACAGTGCCGGACGTTGAAGCAGCAGCCGAACTGCTCGCCCGTAAGGCGCTTGAGGTCGGCATCGAACGCTTCGTCGATGGGGACACTCTTAAGCACTTCATAGCGCGGGTCGAGTTCGCTGGCCTTGAGAAACCAGACGTTCCGCAGACGCTGCGCGATGTATGTTCGGGCCTGCGAAGCTTCGCGGAGTTGAAGAGTGCAGCGCTGGCCTTCGTTCCAATGCTCGAACAAAAGACCGATTCGAGACTCCTCCAGCAGCTCGCTCCTCCAGGCATCCGTTTGCAGAACGGCCGCCAGACAAAAATCCACTACGAGTCTGGCAAGCCTCCTTGGATTTCATCTCGCATGCAGGACTTTTTCGGCATGCGAGAGACGCCGCGCGTGGGCCTGGATCGGACTCCCGTGGTAGTTCATCTCCTCGCCCCAAACCAACGAGCGGTGCAGACGACAACCGATCTGGCCGGCTTCTGGGAGCGACTCTACCCCCAGGTTCGGCGCGAGCTGATGAGAAAGTACCCGAGACATTCCTGGCCGGAGAACCCGTAAGCTATCTCATCATTGCTTCCGAGCCCGTGGCGAAGCAGGTCACACCTCCCGCCAACGCCGAACAACAACTCCGCTAACGGATATCTCATACCGGGCATTTTGTAAGCAAAGCCCACCCATGATGTACTAATCATGGAGCTTGAAAATGCCTTTTCCCATTAAAATCTGCGCCATCTGCAAGGAAGAGTTCGAACTGAAGCCCGATAAACCCGGCTTCGCAAACCGCTGTCCAGAGTGCAGCGTCTCTGAATCCACGGACCCCACAACCAAGCACAGTATGGACGCCGACGAACGCAAGACTGCGAAGGAAGCGAACGAGGCTAGACGGCAAGCCATGCGCAACCTCCTCTACCGCAAAGATAGCTAGAAGCGGCCCGCCCATCCCTACGCAGAGCGGACTCCCATCACCGAACGCTGACCTCCCTAACGACGCAGCACGCTGCCAGCTAGGTAGCGCACGCGCGTAACCCGCTTACACTCACCGGTGCAGCAAAGCCTGTCAAGCCCCGAAAGCACCGAAATCCTTACTTTCCAACAACATACGAGCGGCGCATGAGTTATACCCGAGCCACTAAAATGGATACATGGAATAAAGAAAAAGACCGGCAGCTCTGAGTGAAAATCCTTAGGAAAGCTATGCTTTGACCGTAACCCTTTTGTTATCTTATTTTTGCCGATAACCCCTTTAGGGTGAATATTTTACAGCCTGTGGAAATCGCAAACCTTTAGAAACAGGCTACTTAGCCATACCAACCCCCCAGGGGGGCGGGTATGGGTTGGTGGCTTGCGTGGTAATGTTCTTCAACGGAGCCTGCTCTGTGTTCTATCGTCGTGCAGCAAAGCAGGGACAAAGAAATCGAAGGACATAGTGAGGGCGATCTTGTTGAAGCGTATCTCGGGCTTGGCATATTGTTTGACCATCGTTGCGGTTAGCGTTGTTGCACAACAGAAGCGGCCTGCGATTACAGGAATCTCGCACATGTGCGTGTACTCCAGCGATCCGACCGCGACCGAACACTTCTACACCCATATCCTGGGAGCCACAAAGGGAGCCGATCCACAGGATGCCAACGGCACCCGATATTATTTCAGTCCAACGCAGTTTATCGAAGCACTGCCGCTGCCGGCCGACCACACTCTCAGCAGGATGGCCTGCGTCGCCTACAACACAACCGATGCAAACGGCTTACGCCAGTACCTTGTGGCACACGGCGCAGCTACCGACGCCGAACTGCATGTCGGAACCGACGGAAGCCATTGGTTTAGAACAAAAGATCCAGAAGGCAATGAAGTGCAGTTCATTCAGCCAGGCCACCCACCAGCAATTTCGCCACAGGCCAAACCAATCAGCACTCGCATCATCCACGTAGGCTATCTTGTGCATAGCAAAGCGGCGGAAGATCACTTTTATAAAGACATTCTCGGCTTCAGGCCCTACTGGTTCGGTGCGATGCAGCCTGACCATGTGGATTGGATCTCGCAACAGGTCCCCGATGGGCACGATTGGCTGGAATACATGATGGTCGGCGATGGATCGAATACGCCTCTCGACCGAGTCGATCAGCGCGGACTTGGCGTTCTCAACCACTTCTCTCTCGGGGTCTCCAATATGGAGCAGGCGGTGACAACCTTGATTGGAGAAGAGCGTCTTAGTCCGCGACACGACGGGCCACAGATGGGGAAGGACGGCAAATGGCAAGCCAACCTTTATGACCCGGATGGCACTCGCGTTGAACTGATGGAGTTCCAGCCCGTCACCAAGCCGTGCTGCTCTGCCTTCACCGCCGAAAGCCCCAGGCATTAGTTTGCTGTACGCATAAGGATTCCTCTAGAGCGCACTTGCGTCTAGAAATATGCCAAGCGGCTTTTCGTGCGCCTCGACCATCAAACCAACAACATCCACTTCGCGGGAACCATCGAAGCGATCGGATGCAGGAGCTGTCACAGGCATGGGCAAAGAGTGGATTGCGAACCTCGCACAGGATATCAAGCAAAAAGGCCATGAAGCCGCAGAAGACTACGGACGGGAACAACACAAAGAAGGCATAGTCATCGAGCAGGGCAAGTCATTCTTCACCAGCTTCGTCCTCTGCCTCGAAGAAGACGTCAACGAGATCAAGCGTCAGCTGCAAGGCGACGTCACCGCCGCCGAGACCACCATCTCCGGTTCAGCCCTCCAGCTCCCCTCAAGCAGCGGACAAACCAGTGAGCGCAACGAGGTGATACTCACCCGTAACCGATTTCCCTGGTTCGACGCCCGAATCACGCATCGCGACTCTACGATCGTGCTCGACTACGCCAAGGGCTTGGGTGTGGCTGGCGACCCATCTCTCGACCGCAAGACCTGCCACTTCGCCTTCCACGTCGACGACGACGACACTCTTTCCATTCAAGAGTCCTTCGGTGATACCCCACGCCGATTTCACCAACCAGAACAACTCGCCCAACACATCACCCAACTGCTCTTCCAGCTCTAAGCACCGTCTAAGATTGGCTCGCCCGGAAGCTTGCCTCCAAGGCTAACGTACCATTCTGCGTCGCACCGCACCGAGCATCGCCAGACAACCCGTACCCACAAGCATCAGGCTCTCTGGCTCCGGCACAGGAGTAGTAGACACATCGACAACCGAAACAAGCGTGTCATTGGAGCCATCGATAAATACCGCGTCCCCGATGCTATTGATGAATCCGCCGTCAAAGGTACCACCCGTCAGGTAGTCCGTCAGCGGGTCACCTCCTGTCCAAACAGCCCGCTGGTTACCGATGTAGCCACCCAAAATATCGTATCCGTTGTTACACATGCCAGAGACAAATCCACCTCCAACACTCATGCTGCATCTAGACCCGTCGTCATAGTCCAGGCTCGGAGCAACGGTCGAAAATACGGGGCTCTCCTGCCCTACATAATACGTCTCGAAACACGATGAAGCATTTTCTACCCCACCGCATGCCATGGAGTTACCAGATGCCAGCTTGTCAGAGACATTCACTACGAAGTCTCCGGTCGAATCTATTCCGTAGAAGCCCTCGCTCTGGGTGTAACTAATCACATCGACCTCGAAGGTATCAGCGAACGCTGATACGGCAGTCAACAAGAAAACAGCCGCCATAAAAATAACGGCAAAAATGTAGGTCTTCTTCATCGATGGCAACATTGATAATTTCCCTCTATGCATGATCCTGCACATCCAGTATGCAAATAAACGACCAAACAAATACTCTTTGTAATCATGACTTTGTGGAGCTTCCCTACCTGGTAGGAAAACAATTACCCACACCATGTCCGGATATTTACCATTTTGTCCCGCCCGCATATCAGCTTCTCATGAACACACTTTCGATCGGTTGTTGCCATAGCTAAA
>Ga0302324_100005028_pt1 | contig 29029 bp, 27 predicted proteins | sample Palsa_T0_1_FD_201949 | JGI IMG/M metagenome (GOLD analysis project Ga0302324, IMG submission 201949) | Peat permafrost microbial communities from Stordalen Mire near Abisko, Sweden - Palsa_T0_1 | ecosystem: Environmental > Terrestrial > Soil > Palsa > Peat permafrost | place: Sweden: Abisko...
AGAATCAGGAAGAGACGGACCGTTACTGGAACGCGATCGTCGGCAATGGCGGCACGGAAAGCCAGTGCGGTTGGTGCAAGGACCGCTGGGGCCTCTCCTGGCAGATCACCCCGCGCGCGCTAACCGACGCGCTTGCGGCTGGTGGCGGTGAGGCAAAGCGTGCCTTCGAGGCGATGATGACGATGAAGAAGATCGACATCGCTGCCATCGACGCAGCGCGGCGAGGCTGACGTGAACAGCCGACGATCCGATCAAAAATGCTTTGCCGGGTCGGCGAAACGGAAGGCAGTCGTAGCGCTGCAACGAGGGCAGACCTTCTCCGTATCTTTAGAGTAGTCGGGAGTGATGAGAAGATCCTGGCAAGCTGGGATCAAACCCTGGAGCAGCCGGCTGGTTTCTCGGAAGCTTAGGGGATGCCCCGGCTTCCGATGGTCGCGCCACACTATTTCCACGTCCGCGGGGTCAACCAGTTCGGCCAAACGCAGAAAATCTGTGGCGTGCTTGGACGGCGTTGGAACTCCCGCGGCAAGGTCGAGTGCCAACCGCGCCGCTCTGGCCACCAGATCTTCGAGGGATATGAGCTGAATCGTGCCGGTTGGAAGATCCAGATTGGACGTCCGGCTCATCGTGGCGCCATACGCGCGGAAAACGTCGACGCGCAGCGCGCTTTCCTCATCGACGATCTGCAGCATCGTCCTGCCCGGGGGGGCCAGAGGATGAATGTGCCGGAACAGGAAACCAGCGAGACTCTGCGGGATGCTGTCGAATGAGCCGGCAATGAGGTCGATGTCGTTCAAGGAGCGTATCGGGGGGCGGCATCCCTGGCGTAAGCGGTGTATCTCGATGGCGAACCCACCGGTCAGCGCCAAACGCCGCATATCGTGACGAGCAAGCTTAAGGAAGGTGCGCGATGCGCGATCCGCGTCAGCTAGGGACAGAAACCGCTCCAGCATGTATCGGGCATGTTCTCACAAGAGCAATCGTTTCCGCAGCCGCTACAATCGCAATCCGCCTGTGAAACGCCTTATACGGAAGTTGGCCGCGGCGCCCGGGATGGATAGATCCTGGAAAACGCCGCCGTGAAACCAGCGATGCCCGGCCCGCTCATCGGCCAACGGGCGAAACGTCGGCAGACCGGAAACCGGCCTGCTGGGCCGATCCACGGGAACAGCGAGGAAGTCGTGCGCTACGACCCTGCCCACTAACCAGCTCGATGGAGACGCGGCGGCCGACGATCGCGGCCGCCCGTTGCAGGCTGGAGAGCGTAATGTCGTTTTTCGGATCGAGCAGACGGTCAATCTGGGTGCGGCTGGTCTTGAGCAGCACGGCCATTTTGTTTTTGGAAATTTTCTGTTTCTTCATGGCCTCGGCAAGCTGCCACGCGACAACCCCTTTGACCGCCTGTGCCTGTGTCTGCTCGAAGATGCCCTCCCGCTTGAGGAAGCTATCGATACCGGACCCCATGTTCTTCTTGCTCATAGCTCTAACTCCTTTTGGCGCTTTCGCGCCAGCGCCAAATCCTCATCCGGCGCCGTGCGCGTCTTCTTGATAAACCCGTGCAGCGCGACCATGTGCAGCTCGGCAAGCATCCGACTGGTTAAACTTGTATTGAACCGAAGACGCCAACGACGCACGGCGCGCTCCGCCCTGATAAACTCATTAGGATCTCATGCGCAAAATCGGACTGCTCTACGGTATGGAATCCACCTTTCCCCCGGCCCTGGTGGACCGCATCAACTCCCGCAACGTGGACGACGTGCGCGCCGAAAGCATCCTGACGGGCGGTGTGGGCATGGCCCAGCCCAGCGGCTACCGCGTGATCGTCGACCGCATCTCGCAGGACATTCCCTTCTATCGCTCCTACCTCAAAAACGCCGTGCTCGGGGGCACGGTCGTCATCAACAACCCCTTCTGGTGGAGTGCCGACGATAAGTTCTTCAACTACGCGCTGGCGGAGCGCATCGGCGTGGCCGTGCCGCGCACCGTGCTGCTGCCCCACAAGCAGCATCCGCCGTCCACCACCGAGCGTTCCATGCGCAATCTGCGCTACCCCCTGAACTGGGACGAGATTTTCGATTACGTGGGCTTTCCCGCGTTCCTGAAGCCGCACGCGGGCGGCGGCTGGAAGAACGTATATAAGGTGGATAATCCGCAGGAGCTTTTCGCGGCATACGATCAAACCGGCGATCTGTGCATGACCCTGCAGAAGGCCGTGGACTTCACCGATTATTTCCGCTGCTACGTGATCGGCCAGGAGAAGGTGTGGGTGATGCGCTACGATCCCAGGCAGCCGCATGCGGACCGCTACGTCAGGAACGCGCCGCCCATCGAGCCGGCCATGTATGCGCGCGTGGTGGGCGATGCGCTCAAGCTCTGCCGCGCGCTGGGCTACGACATGAACACCGTCGAATTCGCCGTAGAAGATGGCGTGCCCTACGCCATCGATTTTCTCAACCCGGCGCCGGACGCCGACATCCACTCCGTCGGACCGGAGAACTTCGAGTGGGTGGTCAACGCCATCGCCGAGTTGGCCATCGGGAAGGCGCTGAGCGACGAAAACCCCGCGCGCGATTACCGCTGGTCGGCGTTTCTTGGCGGTACGCTTCAGCCTGTGAGCACATAATATAAGAGAGGGGACCCGCATGAAACCCAGCCTAAGCATCGGCATCGAGGAGGAATACCAAACCATCGACCCGGCGACCCGCGATCTCCGCTCCCATATCGGCCTCGAGATGATCGAAAAGGGCAAAGCCGTGCTGGTCGAGCGCGTCAAGCCCGAGATGCACCAATCGGTGATCGAAGCCGGCACGCGCGTCTGCCGCAATATCCAGGAAGCCACGCACGAAATCCACATGATCCGCCGCAACCTGATCGACCTGGCGCGGCAGAACGGTCTGCGGCTGGCGGCTTCCGCGTCGCACCCTTTCGCCGACTGGAGCGAACAGGGGATCTATCCGGACGAGCGTTATCACACCATCGTCGAAGACATGCAGATGGTGGCGCGCGCCAATCTCATCTTCGGCCTGCACGTTCACATCGGGGTCGAAGATCCCGAAACCGCCATCCACATCATGAACGCCGCGCGCTATTTCCTGCCGCACATCCTGGCGCTTTCCACCAACTCGCCCTTCTGGCGCGGCATGGATACCGGCTTGAAATCCTATCGCTGCAAGGTCTTCGACAAGTTCCCGCGCACCAACATTCCGGATTACTTTCCCAGCTATGGCGAATACGAGAGCTTCATCAACCTGCTCATTCGCACCAATTGCATCGATAACGCCAAGAAAATCTGGTGGGATATCCGGCCACACCCCTATTTCAGCACGCTCGAATTTCGCGTGTGCGACATCCCCATGCGCGCCCAGGAGACCATCGCGCTGGCCGCGCTCATCCAGGCCACCGTGGCCAAGCTCTACAAGCTGCACTCCATGAACCAGGGCTTCCGGCTCTATCGCCGCGCGCTCATCATGGAGAACAAATGGCGCGCCCTGCGCTATGGCATCGACGGCAAGCTCATCGATTTCGGCAAGCGCATTGAGGTGCCTCTGCGCGAACTTATGGACGAATACTTCGAGATGATCGACGACGTAGTCGACGAATTAGGCAGCCGGAAAGAGATTAACTACCTGCGCGAGATACTACGTAATGGAACAGGCGCCGACCGTCAGTTGCGCGTCTGGAATGAAACTCACGATATGAAAAAAGTAGTCGATTACATCATCGAAGAGACCGAAGCGGGCATTCACGGCGCTGAGGAAAGGCAGGTAGCGGCCACGTGAATCGATCGTCAAACCAGGTATTGAATCCGGTATTAAGGGAGGTGGCCGTGGAGCCCTCGCTCATCGAAGGTGCGCGCAACGCGGTGGTCGTTTGCCTGCGCATTCAGCCGCACGAAAAAGTTACGTTGATCACGGACCAGGCCTCCATCGAGATTGCCGCCGCACTGGCCGCCGAGCTCGATACCGTAGGCGCGCCCTATCGGTCCTGGATCCTCGAAGAAGCCGCGCCGCGCCCGCTGGCCGACATGCCGGGGCCGGTACTCGACGATCTCGAAACCAGCCAGGTGAGCATCTTCGCCGCCCAGGCGCAGGCCAACGAGCTGCGGTCGCGCATGCAGATGACGGAGGTGGTCACGCGCCGCAAAATCCGGCACGCCCACATGGTCAACATCACCAAGCAGATCATGTGCGACGGCATGCGCGCGGATTTCCGCGAAGTGGATCGCATCAGCCTGCAAGTGATCGAGATCGCCCGCGCGGCCGCGCTGGTCCGCGCCAAGACGCCGGCCGGTACCGACCTGACCGCCGAGATGAACCCGGACTACAAGTGGCTCAAGACCAGCGGCATCATCAGCCAGAATACCTGGGGCAACCTGCCGGGCGGCGAGATTTTCACGACCCCCGGCGAGGTTAACGGAACATTCGTGGTGGATGGCGTGGTCGGCGATTATCTGTGCGCCAAGTATGGGGACCTGCACGCGAATCCGCTGACCATCCGCATCAAAGGCAACCGGCTGAGCGAGGCGCATTGCGCCAACCGCGCGCTCGAAGAGGAATTCTGGCGGTACACGCACACCGATGAGAACAGCGACCGCGTCGGCGAATTCGCCATCGGCACCAACATCGGCGTGCGGGACGTAATCGGCAACATTCTGCAGGACGAAAAGATTCCGGGCGTGCACATCGCCTTTGGCGATCCCTACGGGAGTTATACCGGTGCGGCGTGGCGCTCGACCACGCACATCGATGTGGTTGGCCGCAAATTCGATATCTGGGCCGACGATCGCGTGATCATGCGCGCGGGCCAGTTCGTATTGGATGGGACAGGCTTTGGCCGGTCAGGGTCTTGAGTGATTCCCGAACTTCGAGAGCGCTTCGACGCCGCCTTCACAGCGGAGAAGTACGCCGCTTTCATGGCGCGCCTGGAAGCGGAGACCGGATCGCGGCTGGCCTTTCGCCAGTCCGAGACGCCTTGCTTCTTCCCCGCGCCGCTGATCGATGCCATGGCCCGCGACGGCGGGGAGCTGATACGCCAGTTGACCTCTCCCGAATATCTGGCCATCGCCCGACAGGCCGTGCCTCCGCAATTCGATGTGCCGGGGGAGCCGGACCACCCGCTATTCCTGCAGGTGGATTTCGGCCTGGTGCGCGAAGCGCCCGGACAAATCGCGCCGCGCCTGGTGGAGATACAGGCCTTCCCATCGCTGTACGCTTTCCAGCCGGTGCTTTCGCAAGTGTACAAAGACGCCTATGGCCTCGATCCAAGGCTGCGCTACCTGCTCGGCGGCCTCGACCTGGCCGGCTATAAAGCGCTGCTCGGCCGTGCCATTCTGGGCGGGCACGACCCTGAGAACGTGATCCTGATGGAGATCGATCCGCTGCATCAAAAGACGCTGGCGGATTTCATCCTCACCGAGCGCATGTTCGGCGTGCGGGCCGTCTGCATTACGCAGATACGCAAAGACGGAAATCGCCTGTTGTACGAACGCGACGGCCGCAAGATCCCGATCCGCCGCATCTACAATCGCGCCATTGTCGATGAGCTGCAGCGCCGCGGCATTACGCCGGTCTTCGATTTCCGCGACGATCTGGATGTCGAATGGGCCGGCCATCCCAACGACTATTTCCGCGTCAGCAAGTTTTCCATCCCTTACCTGCGGCATCCGTCGGTGCCGCAGACCTGGTTTCTCGACCAGCTTCATCACATCCCGCAGGATACGCAGCATTACGTGCTGAAGCCGCTCTTCTCGTTCGCCGGCCTGGGCGTCCGCATCGGCCCGCCGCGGGAAGAGATCATGGCGGTGCCGGCCGCCGAGCGCCGCAACTACATCCTGCAGGAACGCGTAAACTTCGAGCCGGTAATCGAAACTCCGCACGGCAAGACCAGAGCCGAAATCCGCATTATGTACATCTGGCTCGACAAGCTGCAGCCCGTCTCCCTGCTGGTACGCATGGGCCGCGGCGCCATGATGGGAGTGGACCACAACAAAGACCTGGAGTGGGTGGGCGCGTCCGCCGGCCTGTTGGAGTGAACCTCTTCGGCGCGTTCCGCTTGCAGAAAAAAACGCTGAGCCGCCCCGCCTGGGCACGCAGGCTGGATGCGTGTCGAACGGCCCGGGGCGAGCGTTCATCCATCACCTCGGGCTAACTTCGGAGCGGCCAGCAATCCGATCCGGATTCGACCGGGTGCTAAAATGAATTGCGATGGGGAGGCTGCTGGAAAAGGCGATCCTGGAGGCATCGAAGCTTCCCGATAGTGAGCAGGAAGCTATCGGCGCCTGGTTGCTCGATCAGATTGAGACCGAGCGCCCGTGGGATGAACTCTTCGGGAGTTCGGGCAGCGCTCTGGAACGAATGGCGGACCGGGCTCTAGAGGAGCATGACCATGGTCTGACGACGCAGCTCGATCCGGACCAGTTGTGAATTCGCACATTACACCGGGATTTCGGAAGCTGTTGGCCGCACTCCCTGATGATGTTCGTCGTCAAGCTCGCTCCGCTTATCGCCAGTTCATGGAGAATTCTCGTCACCCAGGTTTTGGCTTCAAGCAGATTCATGGATCGGATCGGCTGGTTTCCGTCCGCATCAGCCGGGGTTACCGCGCGGTGGGTGTGCGGAGATCGCCAGACGAGACCGTCCGGTTCTGGGCTGGGGCCCAGGAAGAATATGAAAAGCTTCTCGCCAAACGATGAAGCGCGAAAACGCCAAGCCGTTATACCTCAGAAGTGCATACTCAGATGAGCCACCAACCGGGCGATCGCCAGCGGTTTGAACTCCAGCACACGGCCGGCATAGCCGTCACTGGTGCCGCCATCCTGAAGACATGAGGCGCGTGGCTTCCGAGTTTGGAGGCGGTCTCCTGTCTAGTCGCCTCTATCAGTCTCGCGGTCAGTACTCCTGGACCACGGCGAGAAGGCGATTCGGCTCCTGGAACACTGCCCTCCAGGCGGCCGGGCTGTCCCTCCGAAATGAGATCGATATTTCCGACGAAAAGCTCTTCGAAAACGTGTATGATCTCTGGGTTCGTCTCGGGCGGCAACCGCGAAAGCGCGAGCTTGTTCCGCCGCTCTCCTGCTATTCCGAACGCCCCTATGCCCGCCGCTTTGGGTCGTGGCGAATGGCCCTGACCGCCTTCGTCGCGTGGGCGGACGCCGATTCGACTCGGCCAGTTCCCACGGCCATCCCCAGCAGCACGTCTCGACGCCGCACGAATCGCGATCCGGATATGTCGCTGCGGTTCCGCGTCATGCGGGGCGATAACTTCGCGTGTCGTTGCTGCGGTCGAAGCCCTGCCCGAGATCCGGCAGTTGAACTGCACGTCGATTACGTTACGCGATGGCTGAGGAGCCGCTACGTGCCAGCGGGAAGCTGAGCCACAGAGCCCACCTGCGACCACCCTTCATGTCTCCGTGTCACTGAGTCAGCGCGTCACACCACCCGCAGCACCGCCGCCCCACGCACCTGATCGTGCTTCAACATATTCAACGCGGCATTGGCATCCGCCAACGGAAACTCCTGTACCTGTGTATGAATCGGAATTTCCGCCGCGATCTTCAGAAACTCTTCGCCATCCTGCCGGGTATTGTTGGCCACGCTGCGGATCACGCGCTCGTGATATAGCAGGTTGTAATCCATCGCCGGAATCGGGCTCATATAAATCCCGCCGAGAGCCACGGTGCCGCCCTTCTTCAGCACGCGCAGGGCGGAGACCACCAGCTCGCCGGCGGGTGCGAAGATGATGGCGGCGTCCATTTTCTCGGGCGGCTGGTCGTCGGCCGAGCCGGCCCACTCCGCGCCCAACTCCCGCGCCAGCTGCCGGTGCGGCTCGTCGCGTGTCATGGCGTAGACCCGCACGCCCCAATGCCGCGCCACCTGGATGGCCACGTACGCCGCGGAGCCGAAGCCGTAAAGCCCCAGCGCGCCGCCCGGCTGAATGCCCGACACACGCAACGACCGGAAGCCGATAATCCCCGCGCACAGCAGCGGCGCCGCGGCCATATCGCTGAAGCTTTCGGGAATCGGATAGACAAAAGTCTCGGCTGCGACAATGTACTCCGCATACCCGCCATCCACCGTGTAGCCCGTGAATGTCGCCGCCCCGCAAAGATTCTCGCGGCCCGAGCGGCAGTATTCGCACACGCCGCAAGTGTGATGCAGCCATGCAACACCGACGCGCGCCCCCGGGCCGAAGCGTTGCGCGCCGGCGCCGCAGCGCTCCACCGTGCCCACCACCTGGTGCCCAGGAACAACCGGATGCTTGCGCGGCGGCAGCTCGCCTTCCACCACGTGCAGATCGGTCCGGCACACGCCGCACGCATGCACCCTTACCAACACCTCACCGGCGCCGGGCTCCGGCACAGGCGCGTCCGTGAATGTCAACGGATTCTGCTCGACCGGAGCAGGCGAGTCCAAAACGCAAGCTTTCATTCGAATGCCTCCGCATCCCACTTAGCGGCTGGCCGGACGGCTATATGTTTGGCACGTTCGCCGCCGTAGAGCGCCTCGACGGCCGCAACTTCCAGCGTACTGCCGGTGGCATCTACCGTGCCGGCCAGACACACGCGCCGCGGAGCCAGCGACACCGCTACTTCCGGCAGATCCGTGTGCTGCAACATGCCGAAAACGAAATTCCCGAACGGCGCGCTGGATCGCTCGGTGTCCACAACGCTCCGGTAAGAAATCAACCCTCCTGCCAGATACAACTCGGCGATTCCCGGATCCATGGCCGCGGCGAACAGCGCAGGGACCGTCAACCGGTTCAACGCCGCAACTTGCAGCGTCAGCCCGCGCAGCGCCGGATGCGCTCGCAATGCCGCCGCCAGAGCCAGGACATCGGTGACGCGCTGCCCCAGCAGCGGCTTCCCCAGAATAAGAGAGGCCCACGCGTAATCCTCCTCGCCCGCATGGGAGCGTGCATAGCCGGCCGCGCCGCGACCGACCTCCGGCGCCAGATCTCCTACGCCGCGCACATCCGCTGCGCACACCGCATAACCGCGGTGAGCTAGCTTGTACAACATCCCGCCCTCCTGCCAGCGCGTATCGCGGCCGGCCGGATCCAATATCAGCAGGATTTTGGTGGGACGGATTTCCGGGTCTGAGCGCGTCGTCCGCGACCCGCTCTTGGGCAGAAACAACCACGCCGGCAGCCACACACGCGGAGCGCTAGCCACCTCCAGCGCCTCCACGGTGACATTACGCCACGCCGCGCGCCGCAGCACCACGGGCTGCAACCCGGCCGGCGGACGTTCCGCGCCGATCAGCTCGCCCAGCGGTGTGGGCCGTACCATCAACTGCCGCGACCGGTTCAAGGTGAACGGCGTTTCGCTATGGAACGACTGCAACATGCTGCCGCTCTGGGACACCCACAGCGTCTGATCCTTCTCCGGTTCCGTGGCGGGCTCTTCCATCACCGGTGCCGTCTGGTGCTTCAGCCATCGCGCAAACCAATTGTAGATCCGCATGCGCGAATCGTAAGCCAACCCGTGCGGCAGCGGCGTATCCACCCACGCCAGCCGGTCGGCCGCGCCCAACGTGGCGTAAACGGCGCGCAGCTTCCGGAACTCCTCCCAGCCGTTGCGAATATATTCCGGCGAGTAGGTGTGGAAGAAATCCATGTCACTCACCGAAATCAACAGCGGCTTCGGCGCCAGCGGATACAGCAGGTCCCAACGGTCGAATCCCAGCGGCCCCGAGCCGGCCAGGTTCTGCTCCGCGTCGTCCGTCGCACCCGGCGGATCGAAATTCGCGCAAGCCACATTTTCCGTATTGCCGCTGGCGACCGCGGCCGCCGCCAGCCGGTCGTCCACCGCCGCCAGCAGCATGGTCAGCGTGGCGCCGCCCGATTGCCCCGTCGAAGCCAGCCGCCGCGCATCGACCAGCGGATGCGCGGCCAACACGTCCAGACTGCGCAACGCATCCCACACCTGCATGCGCACTGCCGTATCGCCGTTCAGCAGCATCTGTTCGCCCGGCGCCGTATGCTCGCTGTCGGCAGACGCCAACCGGCTATGCAAGCCGCTCGCGTCCGGATAGTAGATGCGCTCGCCCTGCCCCATCGGGTCGAATGCCAACACCATGTATCCCAGCTTCGCGAGGCCCTGGCAGCAGCGTTGATAAGAATCGCCCGCCTTGCCATTGCTTGTGTGGCCCATTTGAAACAGCACGCCCGGATAGGGAGGCTGGGTATTGGCGGGAACATACAGATTTGCCGCAATAAAGAAGTTGGGCACGCTCTCGTAGACCAGCTTCTCCACACGATATCCGTCGCGTTCGAATCCGCCGGCCGTGCGCGTGTTCAGCGGGGTCCGCTGCGGCATGCCCCCCACCAGCTTCCAAAATGTCTCACGCACCCACTGCTGCCGCGCTCGAATGGCAACCGCCGATGTGAGCTTGGCAATCTCGCGGTTGCGCGCCGCGTAAGCGTGAGCCGCCAAGTCTCGCAAGTAGTCCGGCAGGCCGCGCGCGTACTGGCGATACGCCACGCCGGGAAAATCGGACTGGGACCGCGCCGTTTTTTCCACGAGCGCCAGGGAGGCAGGTAACGACAACAATTGGCGTCGGGTCACAATTGCCAGTATAGTGCTATACTCCCAGATCCATGTCCCCATCGGACCACGGCCCTCTTCACCCCGCCGCCAAACCCTATCGCTTCATCGTTCTGGCCTTCGCCGCCCTGATGGCTTTCGGCAGCTACTTCGCCTACGATAGCGTGGGCGCCATTGAAACTACCCTGATTCAGGTGTTCCACACCGACCGCGCCGCGATCGGGACCATGTACACCATGTACAGCGTGGCCGCCGTTGTCGCGGTCATGGCCGGCGGCTTCCTCATCGATCGCGTAGGCGTGCGCCGCGCCAGCCTGATCTTTTCCGGCTTCGTGGTAGCTGGCGCCTCGCTGGTCGCCTGGGCGCCCAGCCTGCCGGTTCTGTATGCCGGCCGCGTCCTGTTCGGCATCGGCTCGGAATCCATGATCGTGGCGCAGAGCGCCATCACCGCGCGCTGGTTCACCGGCAAGGAACTGGCTATGGCGTTCGGCATTACGCTGACGATCGCCCGTCTCGGCACCCTGTTTTCCTTCAATACCGAAGAATTGCTGGCTACCCGGTTCGGTTGGCGCGGGGCTCTCTGGATCGCGGCGGCGCTGTGCGTTTTCAGCCTGCTCTGCAACTGGATCTACACCCTCATGGACCGTCACGCAGAGCCCATCCTGAAACTGCCCGAGGCCGGCTCCGGCGACAAGATCACCTGGAGCGACGTCGGCAAGTTCCGGCCCTCCTACTGGTACGCCGTGGGAATCTGCGTGACTTTCTACTCCGCCATCTTCCCCTTCACCGCACTGGCCACCGACTTCTTTCACGATAAGTGGGGCATGCCCATGGCCTCCGCGGAAGGGCTGGGTTTCTTCGCCGGCGTGTTCTACAATCTCACCCACATGTTCACCACAGCGCAAGGCGTTACGTCCATCATCATCGCGGCGTCCATGGTGCTCGCGCCTTTCGCCGGCAACTTTGTGGATCGCGTGGGTCGCCGCGCCACGCTCATGGTGGCGGGTTCGCTGCTGATCGTTCCCGCGCATCTGCTGCTGGGGCTCACGCATTTTTCACCGGTCCTCTCCATGATCGTGCTGGGCGCCGCCTTCGTGCTGGTGCCCGCCTGCATCTGGCCGTGTGTGCCGCTGATCGTGGACGCGCGCTGCGTGGGCACGGCCTTCGGCCTGATGACCGCCATCCAAAACCTGGGCCTGGCCACTTTCCCTTATGCCAGTGGCGCCCTGCGCGACGCCACGCATGGCTATACCGCTAGCCAGATCATGTTCGCCGGCCTCGGTTTCTGCGGCCTGCTGTTCTCGCTTCTACTCCTGCGCGCCGACCGCCGGGAAGGCGGCCGCCTGGAGCGTGCCAAATAAAAGGCTATATAATCGGGCTTCCGGCCGGCGCCTTAAATCGCGGCAACCGTATGTTTAACTGACAGAGAGGAAATTCGAACGATGGCCATACCAGCCCTGTTGCTGCTATCCGCAACCCGCGAGTCGCGCATCTCCGCGCTCGACTGGATTACGATCGCGCTCTACTTCGGCATTCTGCTGAGCGTGGCCACCTGGGTCGTCCGCCGCGCCAAGGACTCCGCCACCGATTACTTCCTGGCCGGCCGCAACCTGGGCTGGTGGGTCATCGGCGCTTCCATCTTCGCCTCCAACATCGGCTCGGAGCACATCGTGGGCTTGGCCGGCTCCGGCGCCACCAGCGGCGTCGCCATGGCGCACTATGAACTGCATGCCTGGGCGCTGCTGGTGCTGGGCTGGGTCTTCGTGCCGTTCTACATGCGCTCCATGGTCTTCACCATGCCGGAATTTCTGGAGCGCCGCTTCAACGAGAAATCGCGATACGTCCTTTCGATCGTCTCCATAATCACTTTCATCATCTCCAAGATCGCGGTCGGCATCTTCGCCGGCGGCGTGGTCTTCGGCACGCTCTTCCCGGAGATGATGCTGCACGTCGGCGGCTTCAATATCGACAGCTTCTGGATCGGCTCCGTGCTGGTGATCGTGCTCACCGGCCTTTACACCACGCTGGGCGGCATGCGCGCCGTGGCTTACAACGATGCCGTGCAGGTCACCGTCCTGATCCTCGGCTCATTTCTGTTGACCGCCTACGGCCTGGTCCGCCTGGGAGGCTGGGCCGAGCTGCGCCACATATGCGGCTCCGACATGTTCAACCTGTGGAAGCCGCTCATTCCCGCCGGGGTCGAAGGCACCTGGTCGCCCGTGATTCAGACCAACGCCGCGGGACAGGTGGTGAAGCAGGCCTGGTATTTCAACGATAATTTCCCGTGGCTCGGCATGCTGTTCTGCGCGCCCATCATCGGGCTGTGGTATTGGTGCACGGACCAATACATCGTGCAGCGCGCCTTGGGCGCGCCCAACGAGGCCGTGGCCCGCCGCGGCAGCATCTTCGCCGCATTTCTCAAGCTGTCCCCGGTGTATCTGTTCATCGTTCCGGGACTGATTTGTTACGCGCTGGCCAAAAGCGGCAAGGTGCCCGAACTGGCGCCCATGATCGGCCCCGACGGCAAGTCCATTCCGGCGCTGTCGAACGCAGCGTTCCCCATGATGGTCCAATACCTCTTGCCTCCGGGGATGCGCGGCATCGTGGTGGCCGGATTGCTTTCCGCCCTGATGGGATCGCTGGCCGGCGTGTTCAATGCCTGCTCCACGCTGTTTACCGTCGACTTGTATCAGAAGTGGAAGCCGCAAGCTTCGCAGCATCAGCTCGTGCGCATGGGACGGAGCGCAACCATAGTCATGGTCTTAATCGCCCTGGCCTGGATTCCGGTTATCAAGAACGCCAAAGGCCTCTACACTTACCTGCAGTCCGTGCAGGGCTACCTGGCGCCGCCCATCTTTGTGGTGTTCTTCTTCGGTGTCTTTATCAAGCGCATGAACGGAGCGGGTGCTCTGTGGGCCATGATCGTGGGCTTCGCCCTGGGCATATTCCGCATGATGGTCGACACTCCCGTGACGCTGGGCGGGGCGGGCTACACGGAGGGATCGTTCCTCTGGATAGTCAATAACATCTACTTCCAGTATTTCAGCGTGCTGATCACGATTGTATCGGCCATAGTTATGGTAACGGTAAGTTACATGACGGCCGTGCCGGACCCGCGCCAGATACAAAGCCTGACCTTCGGCACCGAGACGGAAGCGGATCGCCGCAAGACCCGCGCCGGTTGGGGATGGAAAGAAGTTGCCGCGTCGGGAGTAGTGCTGCTCTGCATCCTGGGCAGCTATCTTTACTTCCGGGGTTAGGCCACTGCCTTTTTGTGGCGCACGCTCTCAGCGTGCAGTGTCCCCACTCGTGGGGACACATTCTTATTACCGACATTTTGTCCGCCGCGCAAATGCCAGTATAATAGGGGCAGATTGCCAAGGAGCCTTCGCGAATGGCTGAGTTGAACAACGCCCCCGAGCCGATGCCTACCGCGTACCTCGAATTCGATCCGGTGAAGATTTGGCTCAGCTGGTTGAACAGCGGCTCCCTGCAGCCGCCCTCAAGTCGTTGGTACGCGGCGGCGTGTCCGACGCTGAGATCTATCGGTTGATCGTGCCGCGTCGAACCTTGGCGCACCGCATTGCAAAACGCCAGGCTCCATCGAGGGAAGAATCGGATAAGGCGGTCCGTGTGGCACAGATCGCCGCGATGGCCGAGCGTGCCTTCCAGGATGCCGCGAAAGCCTGGGGATGGCTGCGAAAGCCGAAGCGGCGCTTTGAAGGCAAAACACCGATGGATATGCTGGCGACCGAAACCGGCGCTCGCCTGGTGGAGGAAATGATCCTCCAGTTCGAATACGGCATGAGCGCGTGACGCTTTCGCGGATCAGCAGCCACCGGCGACTGGATGGCGCCGGAGGATTGCTCGCGCCTGGGCGATGGCATACGCCTGGCATTCACAAGGATCGCGCATCGTGTACTGCGCCCCGAATCCGGCCACGGCCCTGGTGGAGGAGTGGTCCATGCCGAGATCGAGGCTGGCGACCTTCCGGACCCGCTTCAATATCTTGAGATCGACGCCCCGGATACGATTTCCACCGAAACGCTGGATATCGGTGCTTTCGGCCGCCACTGGCACAAGAACCAGGTGGCGACGCGTCAGGCTGGCGACCATTGGCTGTATGCGGGAAGCGCTGCCGTCTTGCGTGTCCCGTCGGTGATCGCGCCGGCGACCTGGAACCTCCTCGTCAACCCCCGACACCCGGATAGCGCAGGTATCCGGGTCGTCCGCGTTCACAATCATGGCATCGACCCACGGTTGAAGTGATTTCGCGCTTTGCATTGCCGCGGCACGGGATGACCGTGTCCCCGGTTGGACGGGACGTCAGTCGACACCGGCGAGAAATGAGGGTGGCGGCCTCAATCGCCGAAAAGCGCGTCGATATCACGACCGCCGTGCACGACATGCAGAATCGACACCACGTCGTCCTCTGCAATTCTGTGGAGGACGACGTAATCGCCAGCGGTGATGCTGCGCACACCAGGACCCAGATCATCACGCCGCCGTCCCACGTGTGGATGCCGGGCCAGCAACCAGATGCGCTCGTTGATGCTCTCCACCACCCGCGTAGCAATATCGATGCTGCCGCTCTCGCGGGCCAAGTAAATCCAGATGCCGTCGAGCTCGGCTTCCGCTTCGGGCGAAAGACGTAACTCACTCATCGGCCGAGATTCTGCTCGGCGGAAAGCCGCGCCATGCCGCGCCGCTTGATGTCCTGGGTAAGCTGCGTCACCTCTTCGTGGGTCGTAATCCTGCGACCCTCGCCGCGCGCCAAGGACACTTCAGCTTGTTCGACGGCCGCAAGGATTTCCAACCGCCGCCGCTCGCGCTCTTCCCAGAGGGACATCGCTTCCTGCACGGCATCCTCTTTGCCTTGGAATCGGCCAGCCTCGATACCCTCGCGAATGAACGCCTCCTGCTCAGGAGTCAAGTGTAGTTCCATATGTCTTTAAGACTAAGAGTCGCCAAAGCAAGTGTCAAGCGTGCTCATAAAAACTTAGCGCGTTATCACCCTGCCGCAGCACCCGCACGCGCCGCAACTCCCCATACGCATCCCCCGGATCGAACCGCACCGAATGTTGCGCGATCGCCAACCCGGCACTGGCCTGCGCCAGCGCCGCCGCATACTCTTCTTCCATCTCGTACGGCGGATCGATGAACAGAATATCCCCCGGCAGCCGCCCCAGCGCCGCGACCACCTTCCCGGCCACCACGCTGGCCCGCCCCTCAATCCCCAGCGCACGCAGATTCTCCCGGATGGCTTCCACCGCCCGCCGTCCGCTCTCGATAAACACGCACCGCGCGGCCCCGCGGCTGAGCGCCTCGATCCCCACCGCGCCCGTGCCGGCGTACGCATCCACGAACGCCGCCCCCTCAATCCGCCCAGCCAGCACGTTGAACAGCGTTTCCCGTAGCCGGTCCGGCGTAGGCCGCGTCGCCAAGCCCGGAATGCTCTTCAAACGCCGCGATCGGAACTCGCCCCCAATCACCCGCATCAGCCCACCGTCGCCAGGCCATAGCGCCGCTGCCAATGGTCGCGGATGTATGCCACTGCCTTCCGCAGTTCTTCCTCCGACGGCGGATGGCCCACAAAATCCAGCGCCTCGCGCCGCGCCGCCTCCAGAATTTCCTTATCGCGCAGGATGTTCGCCACCCGCAGCGACGGCAGCCCCGACTGCTTCGTCCCGAAGAACTCGCCCGGCCCGCGCAGCTTCAGGTCCATTTCCGCGATCAGAAATCCGTCGTGGGTGTCCACCAGCGTACGGATGCGTTCCTTCGCCGCATCGCTCATGCGCTCCGTAATCAGGATGCAGTAGCTCTGCGCCGCGCCGCGTCCCACGCGTCCGCGAAGCTGGTGAAGCTGCGCCAGGCCGAAGCGCTCCGCCTGCTCGATCGCCATCACCGTCGCGTTGGGCACATCCACCCCTACCTCGATCACCGTGGTCGAAACCAGAATCCGGATCTCGCCCTTCTTGAACCGCTCCATGGTGGATTCTTTCTGGTCCGCCGCGAGCCGCCCGTGCATCAAGCCCACCGCGACGCCCGGAAACACTTCCTGCGACAAATGTTCGTGCATCTTTTCGGCCGCCTTCATGGCGTTGGTCTCGGATTCCTCGATCACCGGATAAACCACGTACGCCTGCCGCCCTTCGTCGATCTGCTTCTTCACGAAACTGTAGACCTGTTCCGCGTGGTCGGCCGTCACGTGCTTCGTTACGATCGGCTTGCGCCCCGGCGGCATTTCGTCGATCACGGAAACGTCCAGGTCGCCGTAGAGCGTCAGCGCCAGCGTGCGCGGAATCGGTGTCGCGGTCATCACCAGCACGTCCGGATGCACCCCTTTCCGCAGCAGCTCGAAGCGCTGCATCACGCCGAAGCGATGCTGCTCGTCCACAATCGCCAGGCCCAGTTTCGCGAACTCCACGTCCTTTTCGAGCAGCGCGTGTGTCCCGATGGCCACGTGCGCCAGGCCCGCCGCGATCAGCTTCTTCAGCTGCCCTTTCTCCCGGCTGGTGAACGATCCCGTAAGCTGCACCACCACGTAATTGAGCCGCGCCAGCAGTTGCTTGAAGTAGAAATAGTGCTGCGCCGCCAGGATCTCCGTCGGCGCCAGCACCGCCACCTGATACCCGTTCTCGATCGCGATCACCGCCGCCTCGGCCGCCACGATCGTCTTGCCGCTGCCCACGTCGCCTTGCAGCAGCCGGTTCATCGGCCGCGGCGCTTTCATGTCTTGCGCAATCTCGCCCAGCACGCGCTTCTGCGCACCAGTGGGCTTGAACGGCAGCATGGCCTTCACCCTCTCGCGCACCCGATCCGTCAGCTCGAAAGAAACGCCCGGCATGGTACGCGCCTTGCTGCGCTTCAACGCCACGCCGCACTCCAGCCAGAAGAATTCTTCGAAGATCAGGCGGAACTGCGCCTGCGACCGGAACGCGTTCGCGAGGCGCATGTCCGTATCCTGCGGCGGGAAGTGCGTCTCCTTGATGGCGGTCCAGCGGTCCGGCAGTTTCAATCGCCGCCGCACTTCTTCGGGAAGCTGATCCTCCACCGGCGGCAGCGCTTCCAATACGCGATGCACCATGGCCCGCAGCACGCGCGTACTGATCTTGGACACGGCTTCATAAACCGGCACCACCCGCCCCAGATGCACCGCCGCTTCCACGGTGTCGTCGTCGTCCGACAGGATCTCGAATTCCGGGTGCAGCATGTTCAGCTGGCCGGTATAGTTGTCGAATTCCACCTTGCCGTAGAGCGCCACCTTCTGTCCCGGCGCCAGCACATTGGCCAGATAGCCGCCATGGAACCACTTGCCCACCAGAATGCCGCGCGAGCGATCCGTGAACGAGGCTTCGAACAGTCCCAGGTTGCGCCGCTTAAACCCCGAAAGGCTCGCCGTCCGCACCTCCGCGATCACGGTGGCCATCTCGCCCGGCGCCAGTTCGTTCACTGTCTTCACATTGCTGCGGTCTTCGTAGCGAAACGGCACGTAGGCGAGCAGATCCTCCACCGTGCTCAGGCCCTTGGCCTCCAGCATGGCGGCGCGCGCCGGCCCGACGCCTTTGATGTAAGTCAGCGGAGTAGTGAGATCCATGCAGCTTTTTAATTGTGGGGCAGGCGTCCACGCCTGCGGCGGGTCTCCAGACCCGCCCCACCACAGTGTACAATGCCGGAAGTGAAGCAAACGGCCATCTTATTCTTGTTCTTGCTCCCCGCGTCCGCCGCTGAAACATTGCGTCTGGGCATCGTCGGCACCGACACTTCGCACGCCACCGCTTTCACCCAAATCCTGAACGACGAATCGTCGCCCGATCACGTGCCGGGCGGCCAGGTAGTAGCCGCCTATAAAGGCGGCAGCGCGGATATCGAGTCCAGCGCCTCCCGCGTAGACAAGTTCGCCGACGAGCTGCGCACCAAGTGGAAGGTCCGCTTCTTCACCACCATTCCGGAGATGTGCCGGAACGTGGACGCCGTGCTGCTTGAAAGCGTGGATGGCCGCGTGCATCTGGCGCAGGCCCGCGCCGTGATCGCCGCGCACAAGCCGCTGTTCATCGATAAGCCGCTGGCTTCCACGCTGGAGGACGCCCGCGAGATCGCCAGGCTGGCCACCGCCGCCGGCGTGCCGTGGTTCAGCGCCTCCAGCCTCCGCTTCGGTGAAATCGCCGAGACCATGAAGTTCGCCGACGCTACCGGCGTGGAAACTTGGGGCCCTGGACCCCTGGAGCCACACCACCAGCTGGATCTGTCCTGGTACGCCATCCATCCCATCGAACTGCTCTATTCGCTCATGGGTCCGGGGTGCGAAGAAGTCAGCCGCACCTTTTCGCCGGATGCCGACGTCATCGTGGGCCGCTGGAAGGACGGCCGCATCGGCACGGTGCGCGCTCTGCGCCCCTATAGCGACTATGGCGCGGTGGTCTTTCGCCCCAAGCAGATCGTCGAAAGCCCATCCCGTCCTTCCGATAGCTATCGCCCGCTGCTGGTTGAGGTGATGAAGTTCCTTGAAACCGGACAGCCGCCAGTGCCCAACCGGGAAACGCTCGAAATCTTCGCCTTTATGGATGCCGCCCAGCGCAGCAAGGACGAAGGCGGAAGGCCCATGCGGTTACGATAAGATATTACATTCATGCCAAATCTGCTAGAGGGCAAACTGGCCCTCATCCTCGGAATCGCCAACAAATGGAGCCTGGCATACGCCATCGCGCAAGCCTTTTGGCGTGAAGGCGCCACTCTGGCCCTCACCTATTTGGGCGACCGTCAGAAAGTCGCCATCGAAGAATTGTCGCAAGGCCTGTCTGTCGCGGGCATCTGGCCGTGTGACGTTACTAAGGAGGAAGACCTGCTCGCGCTCACCGAGTCTCTGCGCGTCCTCGACCGCCCGCTGAATGCCGTGGTCCACAGCCTGGCCTTCGCCAATCGCGACGACCTGTCCCGGCCCTTTGTGGAGACGGGGCGCGCCGGCTTCCTTCTGGCGCAGGAGGTCAGCGCGTATTCGCTGGTGGCCGTGGCCCGCGCCACCACCCCCGCGATGACGGCCGGCGGCGCGCTGATGACCCTCACCTACCTCGGCTCCACGCGCGTGGTACCCAACTACAACGTGATGGGTGTAGCCAAGGCGTCGCTCGAAGCTTCCGTGCGCTACCTCGCCAGCGACCTCGGACCCCAACGCATTCGCGTCAACGCCATCTCCGCCGGGCCCGTGAAAACCGCCTCCGCACGCGCCGTCAAGGACTTCACCAGCATCCTGGACCACGTGGTGCAGCGCTCGCCGTTGCGCCGCAACACCGATCCCGCCGAGGTCGCCGATACGGCCGTCTTCCTGGCCAGCGACCTGGGCCGGGGTGTCACCGGCAATACCATCTTCGTCGACGCGGGAATGCAGATCATGGGTTTATAGTTAAGTAGACTCATGAAGATTGAAGTGGTCCTGACTGAGGCGGAGATCGTCCAGGAGCTTAGCGAGGCGGTGGACGCGCGCGACCTCCCCGAGAAATTCTTCTACTGGAGCCCGCTTGCGGTGCGCGCCTGGCTGGCGCGTGCGGCCGATCCCGAATTCGGCGACCTGCGCCGTGCGTGGCAGCAGCTCGCCGCGAAGGCCGCCTGGCTGCTCGAACCCTTCGCCGATCCCATCCACCTGATCAGTTTCGGCGCGGGGGATGGCGCGACCGACCGCGTGCTGCTGGATGCCATTCGCCAGGCAGGCCGGGAGCAAAAGTACTACCCCGTGGATGCCAGCCAGGCGTTGCTCGAAACGGCGTGCGCCGGCGCCGAGGATTTGGACATCGAAACGGCGGGCATCAAGGCGGATATCTCGAGCCCCATGCATCTGGTCTTCGCCAGCGATGCCGCCGAGTCGCCCAAGCTTTTCCTGATGTCCGGCAACACGTTGGGCGGTTTCGATCCGCTGGATCACGTCAAGCATATGGCGCAATGCCTGCATGGCGACGACCGGCTGATCCTGGACGCCGAAATTTATCATATCAATGGACACGCGCCGAACCTGGAAGCGATGCGGCAGTTTGCTTTCGCCCCGCTGGCCGCGCTGGGCGTCTCCGCCGACGACGGAGAAGTGCGCTTCGAACACAAGCGCGACAAGAGCGTTGCCGGCCTGCATGTGACGGCCTCGCATTTCCGCCCGGACCGCGACCTGCGCATCTCGACCCCGGGCCACGAAGTGCTGGTCGAGCGCGGCGAGCACATCAACCTGAACTTCAGCTACAGGTTCACTCCCGAAGCGCTCCACGCGCTGCTGGTGGAGCGCGGCGGACTCCGCATTCTGGAAGAGATCCCCAGCCCGGACAGGCGGTACTTACTGGTGGTCTGTTCGCGGTAGAATTGTTCAGGTGCGCGCCCGTAGCTCAGTTGGATAGAGCGGCTGGCTTCGAACCAGTAGGCCGGGGGTTCGAGTCCCTCCGGGCGCACCACTTAACTCAACGCGTGCCCAGTGCGCCAACGGCCTGCAAGCGCCAGGAATCGATAATGTGGCGGGGGGTTGAAACTGCTGTCAGGGGGTAGTCGCGGCCGTCAGAAGAGCCAGGCCCTCTACGGCAGCGTAATCGCTCGCGTTGTGAGTGACGAGGGGAATATTCAACTGTACGGCTGCGGCCGCGATCCAGGCATCCGCAAATGAGATTGGTTTGCCCTTCTTCTCACAACCGCACCTGAATCGCGCCCACGCGCGGGCGGTTTCGGTGTCCGGTAGCAGCGGCGTAAAGCGTGCGAGAAAGCGGCGCATGAGATCGCGCCGGCTGGCGCCCCAGTTCTTTGCCTCCATGCCGTACTCGATTTCGGCCAGTGTGATTAGCGAAACGGCCAACGACCTGTCGGCAAGAATGGCTTGATAGGCGGGGGCAAGGGAATGAGCCTTGAACAGAAAAGAAACGACATCGGTGTCCACCACTAACGGCGTTGTGGAGGTCATCAAAGCGCGGCTGGCCGAGAGCTTTCCTTGCGAAGCGCCCGGATCAGCGCCACGAATTCCTCGGCCCCTTCCGGGTCACATTCGGTATCGGTCTGCAGATTTTCCAGGCTGACTGGCGGTTTGAGGACAAGGCCGGCCGGAAGTCGCACCCTATCCGCTTCAGTTTCCGCGTTGTCGGCTCGCCGTGGCATCTCGATTTCAGTTTAGCTCACCAGACCGTTTGGGTGACCCGAACGTTCTACGGCCCTGTAAGCGCAGGCAAGGGAGCGCCCGCTTTTCCGGGGCTGCGCCGCGACCCTTATTTAGACGTTTTGCGATCTTCTCCCGCGGTCGCGATCGCGCGGCGCGTTAACCCGGCGTGTTAACAGTGTAGGCCCGCGGTAGTCCTGGTGTCGCCTGGCATTTCGGCCGCCTCGGAGATCGCCGCGTCTGCAAAAAGCTACCTTTTCAAGTGCAGCCTTTGCACCCCGGCTCCTGCCGATTTCGGGTAACGGTTGGCGGCGCCGGCGGCCTCGCCTTGAAATAGCTTGAAATAGCATGAAATAGCAGGGGTTCTATTTTGGTGCACATCGTGCTAAAGCCAACATAATCTGCCCGCACTCGGGCGAAGGGTGGCATGATGCGGATGGTGGACACCGAAATCGGCGGGTTCCAGGAGGTCCTCGAACAAAAAAGGGCCGAGTTGGTTCAGGAATTGCGGAACTGCGACGGCATGGTGATCGAGAAGAGCGCGGATCAAATGGATGAGATTCAGTATGCGTCGGAGCGGGATCTGGCGATTCGAAACGTCGACCGCGAGTCCACGCTTCTGCGCCAAGTAATGGGCGCGTTGGGGCGGATTCTCGACGGCAGCTTTGGAACCTGTATCGAGTGCGATTGGGCGATCAGCCCAAAACGCCTCGCCGCCGTGCCATGGGCGTCACGCTGTATCCGGTGCCAGGAGGCTGCCGATCGCGATGGGCAGGAGATAACCGAATCTGTTAGCGACACCGTCGTCATTGCTGCGTGAATGAGCGCTGCTGCGCCCGTTTCGTCATCGCCATCGCAGTTAAATCAACCCCACTTTCAAGTGCGGGAGAAAGGTGCGTCCCCTTGTGAAAGCAGAATCCAACCCTCGAACCATCGCGTTTCTCGGCGACTACTTGCCGCGCAAATGCGGCATCGCCACCTTTACGTCCGACTTGCTTGAGGCCGTCGCGGTGCGGTATCCCCAATGCCAGTGCTTCGCTGTGCCGGTCAACGACATCGCGGGATGCTACCGGTACCCGGATGTTGTGCGTTTTGAAATTGACGAGCAGGATGTGGAATCTTACCGGCGCGCCGCCGGCTTCCTGAACGCCGGCAGCGTGGACGTTGTCTCGCTGCAACACGAGTTTGGAATTTTCGGCGGCCCGGCGGGCAGCTACCTTTTGGAACTGCTGCGCGAATTGACTGCGCCGGTCGTCACCACGCTGCACACCGTCCTCCGCACGCCGAACGGCGACCAGCGCCGCGTAATGCAGGAAGTGATAGCGCTATCGGCGCGGCTGGTAGTTATGACGGAGCGCGGGCGAACGATCCTACAGGAGGTCTATCGGGCGCCGCTGGCCAAAATCGATCTCATTCCGCATGGTATTCCGGACGTGCCATTCGCCGCCCCGGACCGCTACAAAGGCCAGTTCGGAGTGACTGGAAAGAAAGTGCTGCTGACGTTCGGGCTGCTGTCGCCCAACAAGGGGATTGAACATGTGCTTCAGGCGCTGCCGGAGATCGTGGCGGAGTTTCCCGACGTGGTCTACATCGTGCTGGGCGCCACGCACCCCAACGAGTTGCGCACGCGCGGCGAGGCCTATCGCCTCGGCCTCGAAGCCATCGCCAGGAAAAATAAGATCGAGAACCACGTCATCTTCCACAACCGCTTTGTGGAGTTGAAGGAACTGACCGAGTTTATTGGCGCGGCGGATCTTTATGTTACTCCTTATCTGGACGAGGCCCAGAGTACGTCGGGAACGTTGGCGTATGCGTTTGGCGCGGGCAAAGCCGTGGTGTCGACGCCGTACTGGCACGCCGCCGAATTGTTGAAGGACCAGCGTGGCGTATTGGTGCCATTCGCCGACCCGGGTGCGATTGCGCGCGAGGTGAGCGGCTTGTTGCGCGATCGAGCGCGCCGGAGCGCCATGAGCGACGAAGCTTATAAGTTGGGCCGCGAAATGGTGTGGAGTCGCACGGCGGGGCTGTACATGCGCTCCTTCGAACGGGCGCGGGCGCCGCAGGCAGTAGCGCCTCGCGCGTTGGTTGCCGCGAACGGGTTCGCCTACCGGCCGCATGCATCGCCGGAGTTGAATCTGGATCATCTTTACCGCATGACCGATGCCACCGGTATATTTCAGCACGCCAGCTTCACTGTGCCGAATCTTGCCGAAGGCTACTGCACCGACGACAACGCCCGCGCACTCATTCTGGCCGTGCTGTTAGGCCAGTTGGAAGAAGCTCCGAAGGGCGTACGCGCGCTCGCCACAACCTACGCGGCGTTCCTGAACGATGCCTTCGACCCAAAAACAACACGCTTCCACAACTTCTTCAGCGCCGACCGCCGCTGGCTCGATGAACGGGGATCCGAGGATTCCCATGGCCGGGCAATCTGGGCGTTGGGCACTGCGGTGGGGCGCTCGCCGCATTGGAGTTCGCATACCATGGCCAGACAGCTCTTCGCGCAGGCGCTGCCGGCAGTGACGGACCTTACTTCGCCGCGCGCCTGGGCCTTCAGCCTCATTGGCATTCACGAATATCTGCGCCATATGCAAGACGACCGCCGCGCCCGGCTGCCGCGGCTAGCGAGCGACGTCCGCGAGGAACTGACTACGCGGCTCGTGGCGATCTACGACGAAGTCGCCGCGCCCGGCTGGACCTGGTTTGAACAAGGGCTGACTTATGACAACGCCAAGCTGGCGCACGCCCTCATTGTCAGCGGACGCGCCACCGGGCAGAAGGACGTGTACGCGAGAGGCCTACAGGCCTTGCGCTGGCTGGTTGGCGTACAGACCTCCCAGCATGGTCAACTGCGGCCCATTGGCAGCAACGGATTCTATCAGCGCAACGGCGCGCGCGCGGACTTCGACCAGCAGCCCATCGAGGCGCAGACCACGGTCTCGGCTTGCCTGGAAGCGTACCGCGCCACAGCCGACCCGTGGTGGCACCTTCAGGCGCAACGCGCCTTCGATTGGTTCCTCGGCGGCAACGACCTCGGCCTGGCACTCTATGCCCAGCAGACGGGCGGCTGCCGCGATGGGCTGCACCCGGACCGGAGCAACGAAAACCAGGGGGCGGAATCCACGCTGGCCTTCCTGCTGTCCCTGGCGGAAATGCGGCTGACGCAGGACGCGGCCGTCGAGGCGCCGCGCGCCGGTCTGGCAGCCTCGGTCACTCCATGAAACAAATCGACCTGAACCGCAGTACCGTCATTCTGGACCCGGATCGCACGCATGTGCTGGCCCGGCCTTTTCGTCTGATGAGCGACCAGCGCTCCACTAAGATATCCGCCCGGGTTATGGCTCTGCCGGAAAACGAAGTCCATACTTTATTGGAGTCCCTGCGGGCCGAATTCGGCGACCGTCAGGTGAAGATCGACGACTTCCTCCTGCGCCGGTTTGACGAAGTCAGTCCTTATCTGCTTAATGGCCAGAAATTGTCCGAAGAAAGGAAGTTATTGCTGGGCGGGTACTTTACACATGAGTATTCTCTCGAAGCCGCTGCATTGTTCAATCCTTCGATGGTGCCGGACCCGGACCAGTCTGACGTTGCGCCCGGCTCGTTGCGGTTCATTCTGAGCTTACGCGCCACCGCCGAGGGACACGTTTCTTCGATCGCTTTTCGCGGCGGAGTATTGGACTCCGACAGTAATATCACGATGGACGTGCCCTCCCGCTACAGCCTTGAGCCGATGCAGGTGCCCAACTCGACATTTGAAAAACCTCTGTTCGAGCGGAAGGTCCAGGAACTCCATCTCATGGGCGACTTCAACCGGGAGGTTCTTAACGGCTTGCCGGACGCATTCACAATGGCGGAGCTGCGCGACAGTATCGGCCGCGCCGTCAAGCAACTGCCGGAAGGCGATCACGAAGCGACTAAGAATGTAGCCAGGGAAACCCTGATGCTCGCCCAGTCCAATTACGAAGTGCAATTCGCGCCGGCGTCGCTTTTGTCCGAGCGGGTTTTGTTCCCCGTCACCCCTTCCCAGAGCAACGGAATCGAGGACGCTCGATTTGTCCTTTTCCAAAAGGAAGACGGCTCGCGGACTTATTATGCGACTTACACGGCCTACGACGGAAAAATGATCCTGCCGCAATTCCTCGAGACGGCCGATTTTCTTCGCTTCAAATTTATCACGCTGAATGGCCCTGCCGTGGAGAACAAAGGCATGGCGCTCTTTCCCCGAAAAATCGGCGGCCGCTTTGCCATGCTGGGCCGGCAGGACGCGGAGAATATCTACGTCATGTTCTCCGACCATCTGCATTTCTGGGACACCATGCAGCTCATTTTGGAGCCTAAGTTCCCCTGGGAATTCATCCAGTTGGGCAACTGCGGCTCGCCCATCGAAACCGAAGCCGGTTGGCTCGTGATCAGCCACGGCGTGGGCCCCATGCGAAAGTACTGCATTGCAGCTTTCCTGCTCGACCGTGACGACCCGACCAAGGTGATCGGCCGCCTGCCTGAGCCGCTGATCAAGCCGAATGTCAACGAGCGCGACGGTTATGTGCCCAACGTCGTCTACTCCTGCGGCAGCCTGGTGCATGGCCGCATCCTGGTAATTCCCTACGGGATATCCGACTATGCCACGACCTTCGCTACGCTACCGCTCGACCAGGTCCTGGCTGCGATGGAATAGCTCCAGTGGCGATTGGCGTGCTGTCCCATTAGCTTGCGTCTGCGCAGACCAATACCCATGAAACCCGTCCTGCCGCCGGCAGGGCTCGCCGCCAGGCCCACGCGCCGCGGCGATGCGGGGGCCATTATCCTGTTCGGAACGATCGCCGCTCTGTACTTTGCGCGCGAGATTTTAGTTCCGTTCGCATTTGCTCTCATTCTGACGTTTCTATTGACTCCGGTGGTGGGGCTTCTCGAGAAACTGCGCGCCGGCCGTATCGTGTCGGTGCTCACCACCGTCGCCATCACGATCGCGTTGGTCAGCGGCATCGGCTGGATCATCGCAAACCAGTTGGTTGACGTCGCCAATCAACTCCCTCAATACCGCCAGAACATTCGCGCCAAGATCGAAGCGTTTCACGTCCCGTCGACGGGGCAGGTTGGCAAGGCCGCCGCCAGCGTGCAGGAGGTCGTGCGGGAACTTGCCGGCCCGAGCGCGGCATCCCCGGCGCCCTTGGCCACGCCTCCGCAGGCTCGGAGCCGTAAGCAGCCGAATGCGCCGCCGGCGCCCCAGTCTCCAGTGCCCGTGCGCATGGTCCAACCGCCAACCAGCGGTTGGGCGCAGCTTCGCGATCTGGGCACGCCCGCCCTTGCGGTCCTCGGACGGGCGGGAATGGTGGTCATCTTTACGGTCTTCATGCTGTTCGAGAGAGAAGACCTGCGGAACCGCTTTCTGGGGCTGGTCGGCCTGGGTCAACTAAACCTCATGACGCAAGCGCTCGACGACGCTGCCAGCCGCGTCAGCCGGTACATATTTCTGCAATTCTTGGTTAACGCAGGCTTTGGAATTGTATTCGGTTTCGGTCTTTTCCTGATTGGGGTGCCTTATCCGGCCCTATGGGGAGCGGTCGCCGCCATACTGCGTATTGTGCCGTACGTGGGAACGCTGGTCGCCGCGATGCTGCCGATCGCGCTCTCGTTGGCGGTTTTTGATGGATGGCTCCGGCCCTTGCTCGTGTTCCTGCTGGTTGCGGGCGTCGAAATGATCGTCGGCAACTTCGTCGAACCCTGGCTCTACGGCGCCCACGTGGGAATTTCCTCCTTGGCGCTGCTCGTTTCCGCCGTCTTTTGGACAGTTCTGTGGGGGCCCGCGGGCCTGATCCTGTCCACGCCTCTGACAGTCTGCGCCGTGGTTTTGGGGCGATACGTCCCGCAACTTTCCTTTCTGCATATCCTGCTGGGCGACGAACCGGTACTCGCGGCCGAAGCCCAGATCTACCAGCGGCTGCTCGCGATGGACCAACTGGAAGCGCATACCATTGTGGGCGAGTTTCTTAAAGGAAGACCCCTTATTGAGCTGTACGACTCAGTGCTCATCCCCGCTTTAAGCATGGCCGAGCAGGACCGGCATAAAGGAGCGATCGACACGCCCAGGGAAGAATTTATTTTTCTCAGCGTCAACGAGATGATCGCCGAGTTCTCCGAGTACCGGCTGGCCGACACCCCGGCCGGAACGGAATCCGCAGCGCTGCCGGACGCCGGGGAACGTCTGAATGGCAGGATATTCTGTCTTCCGGCGCACGATCGGGCCGATGAGGTCACCGCCTCAATGCTGGCTCAGATCCTGGAGCAAAAGGGATTCGCGGCTCTGTCCTTTCCCGTCGTCGGGCCTTCGCTCACTGAAGTGCTCGCGTTGATCGAAGCCGGACGGAGCGACGTAGTCTGCATCTCGGCGCTGCCACCTTACGCGTTCTCGCCGGCGCGGGCGATGTGCCGGCAGATCCGGGAACGGTTCCCAAAACTCAAAGTGATGGTATGCGTCTGGGGATTCAGCGGCGATACCCAGAAGGCCATGTCCCGTTTCGAGCGAACTCAGCCCGATCGCTTGTCCACCAGCCTCGCGCAGGCCGTGGAGCATCTTCAGGAACTGGTGGCTCCCGAGCCGTAGCGCACCCACGCGTGCGTGCCCTGTGCCGCGGAACCATCACTGCCGGCCGGCTAGAATGGCCGCCGTGTCCAGCGCTCGCCGCACCAACGCCGCGAGCCGCTCGGGCGTGAATGGTTTGGCGAGGAAGTATCCGCCCGTGCCCTCGATCAGCGGCGCTAGAGACACTTCCGGCAGACCCGACATCAGCACGATCGGCAGGCCGGGCCGCAGCGCATGCATGCGTTCGACAAACGCGCGCAATGGCACGCCCGGCATCATTACGTCGCGAACGACCAGTTGCGGAGCGGCGGCGCCTTCGCGCACCGCGGCCAGCGCGGATTCGGAATCGGTATACGTAGTCACGCCGTAGCCAAAGCGCCCCAGGCATGCGGCCACAAACGCAGCTACCTCCGGCCTGTCGTCTACGGCCATTACCGCCTCACTGCCCTGGACCTCGGCGAAGTCCGATTGATCGGACCCGCTGTCCGCCACCTCCGCCGGATCGCCGGCCGGCAGCAGGACGGTGAAGACACTGCCGCGCCCCGGCCGGCTGGCCACTCGAATATGCCCCTCGCTCTGCCGGACGATTCCATAGGCCATCGAGAGGCCCAGCCCCATCCCAGTCGATCGCGTCGTAAAGTACGGATCGAAAATGTGTTCCAACACGTCGGGCTCGATACCCGAGCCGCTGTCCTCCACCTCGATCTTCACAAACTCGCGCGCCTCTCCGGCCGGCGCCTCCTTGGAATCCGCACGGCCGGTGCGCACCACCACCCGGCCGCGTCCATCGATG
>Ga0302324_100005029_pt1 | contig 29024 bp, 16 predicted proteins | sample Palsa_T0_1_FD_201949 | JGI IMG/M metagenome (GOLD analysis project Ga0302324, IMG submission 201949) | Peat permafrost microbial communities from Stordalen Mire near Abisko, Sweden - Palsa_T0_1 | ecosystem: Environmental > Terrestrial > Soil > Palsa > Peat permafrost | place: Sweden: Abisko...
TGAAAGAAATTGAGTAATTGGGAAATTTGGTAATTGAGTAATTTGATGTGCTGTATGAATTCGCAGCCTGAACAGCTTCGTGATCGCACCAAGGCGTTTGCTCTTCGTGTGATTCGCTTGTTTCGATCTTTGCCTTACCGAACCGATTCGCTGGTTCTGGGTAAGCAGCTGTTACGGTGTGGAACTTCCGTTGCCGCCAACTACCGAGCGGCTTGCCGGGCGCGGTCCAAGGCGGAATTCGTTGCCCGGATCGCGATCGTGGCCGAAGAAGCAGATGAATCGGTATTGTGGCTGGAGTTATTAATTGAATCCGGAATCGTAAAATCTGAGATGACGGTGGCGTTGCTCAAAGAAGCTAAGGAACTGGCGGCGATTCTAACGGCATCGAGGCAAACAGCAAAGAAATCAGCGTAGTGCTTTCAATTACTAAATTACCAAATTTCTCAATTACTCAATTCGTATGGCTGACGTAACTCTCACTGTCGACGGCAAGAAACTCACGGCTCCCGCGGGCACGCTTCTCATCGAGGCCTGCAAGAGCGTGGGCATCGAAGTGCCCTCTTTCTGTTATTACCCCAACCTCTCTTTACAGGGCGCGTGCCGCATGTGCCTGGTGAAGGTCGAGAAAATGCCAAAACTGCAGACCGCCTGCACCACGGTGGTCAGCGAGGGCATGGTCGCCGTCACCGACAGTGACGAGATCAAGCAGGCGCGCAAATCGATGCTCGAAATGCTGCTCGGGAACCATCCCCTCGATTGCCCGGTCTGCGACGCTGGCGGCGAGTGCGAACTGCAGGACATGACGTTTTCCTACGGTGCGGCTGAATCAAAATTCATGGAGGCGAAGAACCACAAAGAAGAACAGCAGTGGTCGCCCGTGGTTTTTTTCGACCGGCCGCGATGCATCCTCTGTTACCGCTGCGTGCGCGTCTGCGGCGAAGGCATGGATGTGTGGGCTCTCGGCGTGCAGAACCGCAGCGTAAGTTCGCTCATCGCTCCCAATAAGGAAGATCATCTGGAGTGCGAAGAGTGCGGCATGTGCATCGACATTTGCCCCGTGGGCGCGCTCACTTCCGGCGCGTACCGGTACAAGACCCGCCCTTGGGAAATGAACCATGTGGGCACGGTTTGCACGCACTGCGGCGACGGCTGCAAGACCACGCTGGGCGTGCGCCGGTCTGACACCGGCATGGAAATCGTCCGCGGCGACAACCGCGACAAGAGCGGCACCAACGGCGACTTTCTCTGCATCAAGGGCCGCTACGCCTTCGATTTCGCGAATCATGAAGAACGCCTCACGCAACCGCTGATCCGCAAGGAGGGCAAGTTGACTCCTTCCACTTGGGAAGAAGCGTTCGCGCTGATCGGGAAGAAATTCGCCGAGGTTCGTGATAAGGATGGTGGTTCGGCGATTGGCGTAATCGGTTCAACGCGAACTACAAACGAAGAAGCTTACCTGCTCTCGAAATTCGCCCGTGTGGTCTTGCAAACCAACAACGTCGATCATCACCGCACCGCCGACTTCCCTGCTTTGGCGCAAGTCCTTGCCGGAGGGCCAAACACGACAGCGAGCATGGCCGACCTGTTCACCGCGCCCGCCATTTTGCTGATTGGGAATGATCCAACCGAGCAGCATCCTCTGCTCGCCTGGCAGATTCGCAACAATGTGCGCCTGCATCGCGCGCGGCTTTACGTGATTAACTCTCAGCAAATTAAGCTGCGCCGCCAGGCCACCAGCTTCATGCAGATTCCTGTCGGAACAGAAAGCAAAGTTGCGGGTTTCCTCGCGGGTAATGACGCGGCTGCCGATGCCTTGGCCGGTGCGTCTTCGAATGGTTCGCCGGCGAGCAAAGACGTCTGGACAGCCCTCCGCGACAAGCTGCGCACCGAGCAGAATCTCATCATCATTTTCGGCTCGGAAATTCGCGGCAGCGATATCGCCAGCCTCGTCGCTTTTGGCTCCGCTGTTCCAGGCGCCAAGTTCATCTGCCTCGCCGACTACTGCAACTCCCGCGGCGCCGCCGACATGGGGCTCTATCCCGACCTCCTGCCCGGCTATCATCCGACGGCAGGAAACAGCGACTTCCATCAAGAGTGGACCGTCCCGCAAGCTGCCGGGCTCGATCTCACCGGAATGGTGGACGCAGGCAAGAACGGAAAGCTGAAGGCACTCTACGTGGTCGGCTCGAATCCCGTCGGTCGCCTGAACATTGACCCGTTCGCTTTTTCCAACAGCTTCGTCGTGGTGCAGGACATGTTCCTCACCGAAACCGCGGTCATGGCCGACGTGGTTCTGCCCGCGGCCAACGCCTACGAAAAGTCAGGCACCATGACCAACACCTGTGGCGACGTGCAACTGGTGAAAAAGGCGGGCGAGATTTCCGGCGCCAAGAGCGACTTCGAAATGATCGTCCGCATTGCCGACGCCATGCGCTTCGATGTCCGCAAACTCGTTCCCTTCGGCGGCGGCACGCGCGCCGAGATGGGCCAGTCGCGCGGCGCTCAGTCCGGCGAGGCCGACCGGCACGCGGTGTGGCTCGAAATGCAGGGTCTGGAAACGAAGTTGAGTCCGCTCGATCCCATGGCGATTCTCGACGAAATTCAGCGGCTGGTTCCCGGCTATGATGTATCGCGCATCAATCTTCTGGCAGGCAATAGCGAGCGCACGTCGCTCACCAAGAGTGGCCCCGGCGCGGCCCACCGGCCTGAATCAATTGAACCGGCCAACGACGGACTGTTTACTTCCGGTACGCTGGGCCGCTACTCGCGAACGTTGAAGTCCGTAATGGAGAGTCACGAGGTCAAACCGGCGGAAGTCGCGGCGGACTGAGTTTGAAATTCGGCTGCATCATCGATTCGGCTGCATCCGTCATTTGGCTGTACCAGTTATTCATCTGTACCAGCTATTCGGCTGCACCAGATTAAGAGAGGAAGCAAGGCGTGGCGTTGCCAATCTGGCTGTTCATACTTGCGTCGGTGATCAAGTCCGCGGTGGTTCTGGGCGTCCTGCTCACCGCCGTGGCCTATACCGTCTGGCTTGAGCGCAAGGTCGTGGGCCACATGCAGAATCGCTGGGGACCCACGCGGGTCGGCCCGTTTGGGCTGCTGCAGCCCGCGGCCGACGGCATCAAGTTTCTGTTCAAGGAAGACCTCACGCCGCCGCACGTCTACAAGCCGCTTTTTCTGGCGGCGCCGCTGATCGCCGTCATCTTCGCGCTGACGTCCATCGCCGTGATTCCGTTCGGCAACGCAGTCACCATCGGTGGCTACAGCATTCCTCTGCAGATCACCGACGTCAATACTGGACTGCTGCTCATCCTCGGCGTTACCTCGATCGGCGTCTATGGCGTCGCGCTCGCAGGCTGGTCGTCGAACAACAAGTATTCCCTGCTCGGCGGCCTGCGCGCCAGCGCGCAGATGGTGAGCTACGAAATTTCGCTCGGCCTCTCGCTGGTCGGCGTTCTGATTATGTCGGGGAGCTTCAGTCTGCGCGACATCGTGCATGCCCAGCAAGGACACTTCTGGGGCTTTATTCCGCGCTGGAACATTTTTCACGGCCAGTTCATCGGCTTCTTCTGCTATCTGATGGCAGCCTATGCCGAGACCAACCGCATCCCGTTTGATTTGCCGGAAGCCGAAACCGAACTGGTCGCCGGATACCACACCGAATACAGTGCCATGAAGTTTGCCATGTTCTTCATGGCCGAATACGCCAACATGATCACGGTGGCGTGCCTGGCCACGCTGCTGTTCTTCGGCGGATGGAACGGCCCCATCTTTGGCCCGGCAATTCTGCAGGCAGTGTTGCCGGTGTTCTGGTTCGCGGCCAAGATTTTTGCGTTTCTCTTTTTGTATATCTGGGTGCGCGGAACGTTGCCGCGCTTCCGTTATGACCAGTTGATGGCGTTCGGCTGGAAGTTCCTGCTGCCGCTGTCGCTGATGAATCTGGTCGCCACGGCGATTGCGGTGGCGTGGTAAGAAGACAGTACTCAGTACCCGGTACTCAGTTGGATCAGGCGTAGCTGAGTGCTGAGTGCAGGATTTCTGAGTACTGAGTACTGGGTACTGAGTACTTAATTTCATGCTGAATATCCACTTAATCTTGTTTCTGGCCTTCGGGGCGGTCTGCGTGGCGGGCGCAATTAACCTGTTGGCGCAGACCCATCCCATCAATAGCGCGCTCTCGCTGATCGCGGTCATGGCCGCGCTGGCGGGCGAGTACCTGCTGCTGGGCGCGGAGTTTGTCGCCGCCGTGCAGGTCATCGTCTACGCCGGCGCCATCATGGTGCTGTTCGTTTTTGTCATCATGCTCCTGAATGCCGGAGTCGAAGATCGCACCAAAGGCAGCCGAGTGGCCGTTGTGATGGGCATCCCCGGCGTGTTGCTGGGCAGCATACTCGTGGCCTGGGTCGTGCTGCAGCACTCGGGAACCGAGTCAGTCGCCGCGGGCGCATTAAAAGGCGATCCCGTTACGATCGGACAATTGCTCTTTCACGAATTTCTTCTGCCCTTTGAAATTACTTCTGTCCTGATCCTGATTGCGATCATGGGTGCGGTGGTATTGGCGAGCAAGCCGCCAACCTCTCCTGCAACCGCGCCGGCAAGGCAGGTGGACTGATGGTCCCACTCTCGTATTACCTCGTGCTCAGTGGTTTCCTCTTCGCCTGCGGCGTGACCGGATTCCTCATCAAGCGCAACATCATCGCCATCTTCATGTCGATTGAACTCATGCTCAACGGCGTGAATCTTTCTTTCGTCGCCTTCGCCGCCCACTGGCATTCGCTGGCCGGACAAGTCTTTGTCTTTTTCGTCATGGTCGTCGCCGCCGCCGAAGCCGCCGTCGGACTGGCGATCATCATCGCGGTCTACCGCACGCGCGAAACGCTCAACGTCGACCAGGTGAATCTGCTCAAACTATGACGTCCTCTCTCAATCTCTGGCTGATTCCGGTGCTGCCCCTGGCGGGCGCGGCCATCAACGCCTTGCTCGGGAAGAAGTCTTCGCGGACCGCGGTCAGCGTCGTCGGGTTGTTTTTCTCCGGCGCAGCTTTCGCGTGGGCGCTGTCGGTTGCCTGGCGCGTCTCATCCGCCGGCCTTCCCTATGCGGAATACATCGCCCACTGGATTCGTTATGGCGCAACCGGCGCGCCCGGCAGCTTCAGCGCCGACTTCGCCCTGTATCTCGATCAACTCTCGCTGATCATGCTGCTGGTCGTCACCGGAGTCGGATTCCTCATCCACATCTACTCCGTCGGTTACATGTGGGACGACCCCAGCTACTACCGCTTCTTCGCCTACCTGAACCTGTTCATGTTTTTCATGCTGACGCTGGTGCTGGCCAACAACTATCTGGTGATGTTCATCGGCTGGGAGGGCGTGGGCCTGGCGTCGTATCTGCTCATCGGCTTCTGGTTCACGAAAGATTCCGCCGCATCGGCCGGAAAGAAAGCCTTCCTCGTCAACCGCATCGGCGACTTCGGATTTCTCGTCGCACTCTTCCTCCTCATCCAGCATTTCGGTTCGCTGAATTTCACGCAAGTCTTCGCTCAAGTGCAGCCCCTCGCTCCGGAGACCGCCAGTGCCGGGCTGCTGACCGCGATCGGAATTCTGCTGATGGTCGGCGCTTGCGGCAAGTCAGCTCAGATTCCGCTCTACATCTGGCTGCCCGACGCCATGGAAGGCCCCACGCCGGTTTCCGCGCTCATCCACGCCGCGACCATGGTCACGGCGGGCGTCTACATGGTTTCGCGCTCGCACGTGATTTTTGAACGAGCGCCCATGGCGCTGATGGTCGTCGCCGTTATCGGAACGCTCACCGCGTTTTTCGCCGCGACCATCGGCATCACCCAGACTGACATCAAGAAGGTGCTCGCCTACTCCACCGTCTCGCAGCTCGGCTACATGTTCATGGCCTGCGGCGTGGGCGCGTTCTCCGCCGGAGTCTTCCACCTGATGACTCACGCCTTCTTCAAGGGCCTGCTCTTCCTGGCGGCGGGCTCGGTCATTCACTCCGTCGGCGGCGAGCAGGACATGCGCAAGATGGGCGGCCTGCGCACCTACATCCCGTGGACGTTCGGAACGATGTTGATCGCCACCCTGGCCATCGCCGGAATCCCGCCACTGGCGGGCTTCTGGAGCAAAGACGAAATCCTGTGGAAGGCTTATTCCAGTCCGCATGGAAGCTGGGTGTTCTGGCTGGTCGGCGTGGTTACCGCCTTCATCACATCCTTCTATATGTTCCGCCTGCTCTTCATGACATTTTTCGGCGACTATCACGGCGTCCAGGTGGATGACCACGGTCGCGCTCATCTGGCCCACGGTGACGATGCCCACGGCCACGGCGAGCCGCACGAGAGCCCGATGGTCATGCTGGTCCCGCTGATAATTCTCGCTTTGCTATCGCTGGTTGGAGGGCTGGTCGGCTGGCACAATCATTTCGAGCATTTCCTCGAGCCCGTGTTCGGCTCGGGATTCACGGAAGCGACTGGAGAGGCGGCAAGTAGTGCCAAGGAATACACGCTGATGGGCATTTCGGTGCTGATCGCGTTTGCCGGCGCCTTCCTGGCGTGGTTCCTTTACATCAGCCGGCCCTACCTCCCGCAGAAAATTGCCGACGGCCTGAACGGCTTCTACACCGCGGTGCTGAACAAGTATTACGTGGATGAATTTTACGCCAAGCTCTTCGTCAAACCGCTGATCGAGGGCTCGACCAGCATTCTGTGGCAGGGTGTCGATCGCAAGGTCATTGACGACACGGTGAACAACGCCGCCGACAGCGCGCGCACGATTTCCGACGAAGCCCGCCGCATGCAGTCCGGCAACGTGCGCTCCTACGCTGGCTGGATCGCCGCCGGGTCCGCCGTGGTGATCGCCTACATGATATGGATGGGAGTGCGCTGAGCCATGACCGCCGGAGCCATGGCCACCGATAGCTGGAGCCCTTACATCCTGACCCTGGTGACTTTTGCTCCGCTCACGGGAGCCTTGCTGCTGGTTCTGTTTCCCCGCCGTGATCGCGACATCCGCATCTTCGCCCTGGTCTTTTCGATCCTTACTTTTCTTCTGTCTCTGCATCTGCCGGTACACTTCCATCGCGCGCTGCCGGGCTTCCAGTACGAAGTCGACAAGCCGTGGATTTCCGCTCCCAACATTCACTACCACATGGGCATGGACGGCATCTCCCTGTGGCTGGTGGTATTGACCACGTTCCTGACGCCGCTGTGCGTGCTGATCTCGTGGAAGTCGATCCACGACCGGGTGAAAGAATTTTTCATTCTCCTGCTGATCATGGAAACCGCGCTGATCGGCGTCTTCACTTCCCTCGATCTCGTCCTCTTCTATTTTTTTTGGGAAGCCACGCTGATCCCCATGGCCCTGCTGATCGGCGTCTTCGGCCACGAGCGCAAGGTCTACGCCGCGGTAAAGTTTTTCATGTACACGATGATCGCCTCCGTTTTCATGTTGGCGGCGATCCTCTGGCTCTACGCGCAAACCGGCAGCTTTGATTTCGTTACGATTCGCGATCTGATTGCGAGCGGCAAGCTGCCGCACTTCCAAGCCGCCGCGCAGTGGCTCTTCCTCGGCTTCTTCCTCGCCTTCGCCGTGAAGGTCCCGCTGTTCCCGTTCCACACCTGGCTGCCCGACGCCCACGTCGAGGCGCCTACCGCCGGATCCGTGCTGCTGGCCGGCGTTCTGCTCAAGATGGGCACCTACGGCCTGCTGCGCTTCAACCTCGGCCTGTTCCCCGAGCAGGCCCGCCACAACGCCCCCTGGATCATGACCCTGGCGTTGATCGGCATTATCTACGGCGCGCTCGTGGCCATGGTGCAGCCCAACATGAAGAAACTGATCGCCTACTCGTCGGTCAGCCACCTTGGCTTTGTGGTGCTCGGCATTTTCAGCTTCACGGCTGCGGGATTAAACGGCGCGATGTTCGTCATGCTCGCCCACGGAATTTCCACTGGCGGCCTGTTCATGCTCACCGGAATCCTCCACGAACGGCGCCATACTTACGAGATTTCGGAATTCGGCGGCCTCGCTTCTTCCGTGCCCGTCTACTCGGCTACTTATCTGTTCATCGTGTTCGCCTCGGCCGGACTTCCCCTGCTCAACGGATTCATCGGCGAATTCCTGGTGCTGAGCGGCGCATTCCAGGCCAAGCCGATCTACGGAATTCTCGGAGCCACGGGCGTCATCTGGAGCGCGGGCTACCTCTTGTGGATGTACCAGCGCGTTTTTTACGGCAAAATCACGAACCCCGTAAACAACTCGCTGCACGATCTTTTCGGTTTTGAAAAAGCCGCCGTATGGCCGTGCGCCGCCGCCGCCCTGGTCATGGGCGTGGCTCCGATTTTGTGGCTGGGTGCGATTGATCCGGCAGTGCAGGCCGCACTCACACCGTTCACCCAGGTCGTCAGCAAGGTGGTGGGACAGTGATTCAGCTCCTCCCCGCAATCTTGCAGACGGCGATGCCGGCAATTCCGCCGGCGATTTCGCAGGCGATTCCCCAAGGCGTCGATTACGTCCGCATCCTGCCCGAACTCGTTCTCTCTGCCTTCGGCATCGTGGTCATGCTGCTCGAACCTCTGGTGGACGAAGAGAAAAGCCAGAGAACTCTCGGCCTGATCGCCTTCGTTGGTGCAGTCACCGGCGTTCTCGCAACGTGGTACACGGCGCACTTTCCCGGCCTTGCCTTCTCGAACATGGTGAAGGTCGACAACTTCAGCGTGTTCTTTCATTACCTCGTCATCGCCATCGCTGCCGTCGTGATTCTCAGTTCGTTCGAATATATGGCGGTGCAGCGGATTCGCGCCGGCGAATACTACGCACTCATTCTTTTCGGCGTGGTCGGCATGGCACTGATGTCCTCGGCGGTGGAGCTGGTCCTGATTTTCATCGCCCTCGAAATCTCGTCGATTTCCACCTACATCCTCACGGGATTCCGCCGCAACGAAGCATCGAGCAGCGAATCGTCGCTGAAGTATTTCCTTCTCGGCTCTTTCGCGACCGCATTTTTCCTGTATGGCGTCGCCATGATGTTCGGCGCTACGGGCTCGACCAACATTGATCTCATCAGTCAGAAGCTGCAGGCTGGCCCGGTCCAGTTGCTGGTTTATGTGGCCATGGCGTTCATGTTCGTCGGCCTCGGCTTCAAAGTCGCCGCTGCGCCGTTCCACGTTTGGACGCCCGACGTCTACGAAGGCGCTCCCGCTCCTATCGTCGGCTTCATGTCTACCGCGCCGAAAGCCGCGACGTTCGCCGTGCTTCTGCGCGTCGTGTACACCATCAACGCGCCGGGACGTTTCTGGATCCTCTGGATGGCCGCAGCCCTTTCGATGACGCTCGGCAACGTGTGCGCTCTCGTCCAGACCAACATCAAGCGCCTGCTGGCCTACTCTTCGATCGCCCACGCCGGCTATCTGCTGGTGGCCTTCGCCATAACCTCCGCGGAGAGTTCCATCTCCGGCATTTCCGCCGCCATGTTCTACACCGCCGCCTATGCCGCCATGAACGTGGGCGCGTTCGCCGTGGTCAGCCATTTCGCCAACGCTGGTGAACGTTACGTAACTCTCGAAGACTACGAAGGTCTGGGCCGCACCTCGCCGCTGTTGGCCGCCGCGCTCACCATCTTCCTGCTTTCGCTGATCGGCATTCCCATGACCGGAGGATTTTTCGCCAAGTTCTACGTCTTCAGCGCCGCCGTGAAAGCCAACCTGATCTGGCTCACGCTCATCGGTGTGCTCAACAGCGCCATCGGCGCATACTACTACCTGCGCATCATCGTCGTGATGTACATGCGCGAAGCCCGCAAGCCCGTCCCGGTCACGCCGGTTCCCTTCGGGCTGGGCCTGGCGCTGGCCATCAGCATCGTGGCCACAATTTATCTCGGCATCCTTCCCGACCGCGTTCTGCAATATGCACAACACTCCGCTCCGACGTTGCTCGTGCCACCGCCGTCGCCGCTTCCGGCCGGTGCAGCCCAAACCCAGCCCCCAGCGGCCTTCCCGCGGAACTGATCCCTGTAGAAAGAACTTCGAAAACGCGCATTGACAAGAGCCTTCGCCCGCGTGCATCATGTGGGGACCAAGTACAAGTGCAGTCCTTCCTCTCAAGGAAACTGACGCAAGACCTGGAGGAGAGAAAATGTCGACATTGATGCATCGGCTTTGGAAAGAAGATGCGGGGCAAGACATAGCCGAATACGCCGTGATGCTGGCCGTCATTCTGGTTCTGGTGGTGGGAACGGTTCGCTTGATCGGATCCAATGCCAACAATGCGTTCTCAAGCGTAGCCAGTTCGCTCCAGTAGACTGGATTTCAGCAGTGCAGAGCCACTTCGTCTGTTTTATACAGGTCTGATTTTGGTTGACATGCGAACTCTTATGACACGATTTACTTCGGGCGCCTCCTTTACCGCTTACTTCTGGTTTCCAGGAGCAGCGGCTGCGGAGCAGCTTGGAGTGAGGATGAGCCACTAAAGGCCACCGAAACAAACAAGCTTCCAACGCAGCCGCGATCCAGGGATCGCGGCTTTTGTTTTGCCGCAAGAGCGCGCACGAACAATTTAATCAAGGAGGACCAGCCCATGATCGTCAACATGTCCGAGAAAGCCACCGAGCAGGAAATCAACCACGTGATAGAGCGCATCCGCGAGGCGGGCTACAACCCTCACGTCACCCGCGGAACCGAACGCACCATCGTCGCCGCCGTCGGCAGCGGCCGCCGCCACGAGATCGAAGCCCTGCAGGTCGCTCCCGGCGTGGACAACGTCGTCGCCATCGCCCAGCCTTTCAAGCTGGTCAGCCGCCAGGTTAAGCCCGAGCGCACCGTCGTGACCATCAACGGAGTCGCCATCGGCGGTCCTGACGTCGTGGTCATCGCCGGCCCCTGTTCCGTCGAGTCCCGCACCCAATTGCTCGACACGGCCCACGCCGTAAAACGCGCCGGCGCAGCCATGCTCCGCGGCGGAGCCTACAAGCCGCGCACTTCTCCCTATGACTTTCAAGGCCTCGGCCTGGAGGCGCTCAAGATTCTGCGCGAAGCCCGCGAAGAAACCGGCCTGCCCGTGGTCACCGAAGTCATGAGCACCGAGGATGTCGACGTCATCTGCGAACACGTTGACATGCTGCAGGTGGGCGCGCGCAACATGCAGAACTTCGCCCTGCTCCGCCGGCTTGCCACCGTCAACAAACCCATTCTGCTGAAGCGCGGCCCCTCCGCCACGGTCAAAGAGTGGCTGCTGGCCGCCGAGTATCTGCTCTCTGGGGGCAACCAGCAAGTCGTGCTCTGCGAGCGCGGCATCAAGACTTTCGAAACCGAAATGCGCAACACCATCGACCTGGCCGCCGTCGCTCTGGCGCGCGATCTCTCGCACCTGCCCGTGATCGCCGACCCTTCGCACGGAACCGGCAAGCAGAGCCTGATTGCCGCGGTTTCTCGCGCCGCCGTCGCCGTCGGGGCCGACGGTCTCATCATCGAGGTGCATCCTTGTCCCGAACGCGCGCTCTCTGATGGTCCGCAGTCTCTCGATTTCGCCGGATTTGGCAAGGTCATGCGCTCTCTGGCCGAGCCGCTGCGGCACACCGCCAGTCTGCCCGCGGCGGCCCCGGTCGCTCTGTAGAAGGTGCGGAAGTATGGAAGATGGCTTTCGGGTGGCGCAGCGCTTTCAGCGCTGCGACAAGGCCTTGCTCTCGACCGGGGCTTTAGCCCCTGAGGCCGGTCGCGCTTGTGGCGCCTGAGCAGCCGGCGGCGCTTGCTTCACCTGCATCGCTGGATCACCGAGCAGATTAAACGTCTTGCGCACGTCCGCATCGGTGATCTGCGACTTCGCGTTCATGATCGCATCTCCCAGCGTCGCGCCCTTCGCGCGCAGCGCATTTTGTACAACCAGGGCATCGAGCTTGGTTTGCGGAGGCGCCTGGTTCAGCCCACTCGAGGCCAGCACCGCCGCCGCTCCTCCGTTCGACGCCAGGATCAGCGTTACCCCCAGCGGCTCTTCATATACATCCTGGAAGAATCCATTCAGGCAATCCATGATCAGGAAGACGGGAAGCTGCGATCCGTTGGTCAGCAAACTCACCGAATTATTGTCGAAGATATTCGACCCCGACCACTGCTCTTCCGACCCATGTCCCAGGTAGTTCACCAGCGCCTGGCCGGAGTTGATCGCGTTGAGAATGTCCCCTTGGGCGGCGGTTGTACCCACCGTGCTGGTGAATACATCCGTGACCCGCATCGTCGCCGGCAGCTTCGCCTGCACCGTCTGGCTGTCCTGCGTGAAGTTTTCTGTGTCGTTGGTGTCCGCCACCATCAGCGCATTCGCCGTCCACGGACCGTTGGTCGATGTACCTTCATACGTTGCGATCTTTCCCACCACGGTCGTGTCTTCGGCCGCGGTACTCACCGGCAAACGCCCGGTGGCGACGGTCGGCATGCCGGTGTTGGTAAAGTCTGAGAACCAGTCGTCCGACGCGGTCATCAGGCTGCTCGAAGGGACGATGCGCGTCGGCACCAGATCCAGATAGCCGAAGCCCAGGTAGTTCCGCGGATCCAGCGACGCCCGCCCGTTCAACAGCAAATAAGTCGGAGGCGTTCCCCAGTTCTGAGTCGCCGACTGCAGGAAACTCCGAATCGCAAACGGACTGCGCTCGCCGAAATTAAACTCGTCATACAGTTCATTGATCGGCACTATGGCGGATGTTTTTCCTTCCGCTTGGTGCGCCTGCACCAGCGGCGCCAGCGCTGCCGCAAACGGCGCGGACGTCACCATCGCGATGTCAGCGCCCGCCTGCGCCCTATGCCAGTGTGACGGATGATTCGGCAACACGCTCACGACCGACGCAATTCGATCCGGGGCCACGGCCACCAGCGTGTGCCGTATCGGATTCACCCCATTCGGCGTCGTAAACGGCACCTGCACCGCAACCTCATATTGCCCGTTCATCGAAATCACTTGCGGCGTCAACTCGACGGGGTGATTCGGATCCGTAATGTCGAGCACCGCCGGCGGGCTGGTGAAATTACTGATCATCAGTTCATCGCCGGCCCGCCCCGTGAACTTCAGTTCGTCAGACTCCGCGACATACAGACGCGGATACGTGATGCGGACGTAGTCCACCAGGCTCGTGTCGTACTCTCCATCCTGCGCCGTGAGCGTAACCGTATTCGAGGCCTGCAGCACTCCGGCCGGAATACTCACGCTCAGAGTGCCCTGAACCTGCCCGTTGAAAGCCACGTCTCCCAGCGGCGTTCCGTTCAACACCACCGATACATCGTGCGGGAAGCCCGTAATCACGCCCTGCAGCACCACTTCCAGCCGCGCCGCGTGCGTAGAAGCCCCGTTGAAATTCGGCGTTGCCAGCGTCTGCTCCACCGGCGTCGGCGACACCAGCGCTCCGAAGAAATTCTGGTCGTTCTGGGTCAGCAGCGCCGCAAAATAAATCGTGTGCTGCTGCAGTTCCACGGTCGTCAAATAACTGGCCGGGGGCTGATTCGATCCCGAAGATACCGGCAGCTGCGGAATTCGCGCTCCTCGTTCTTCGCCCGCCACCAGCCAGTAGACGCGCGCGCCGGAGAACGGCGTATTGATTCCCGTCCCGTAGAAATTGATCGCCGCCTGCGGCCCGAAGCCGCCCGGTCCCGCCGTCGCTCCCGTAATCCGCACCGGCTGTTCGATCGCTTCGGCATAAAGATGCAGCAGTGTTGGATCCACATTCGGATCGAGCCCCGCCTTCACCAGCGCCGGCTGCGTCACTTGATACCAGCCTTCATGCCCCACATAGATCTTCACCGCCGGATGCGCCGCCAGCTCAAACTGTCGCTCGATCTGCCCGGCAGTCGGCTCGGAGACCGTCGGCATAGTTTCCACGACATGACTTTGCTGGCTCGCCGGCGTCGGCGGCACCGCCTGATTCACTTGGCTCAACATCCGCGTCTCCGACGCAGACGTTTCGCTCTCTGCCTGTGCGTTTTCCGAAACTCCCGCCCCATTTCCCGTCGCAACCGAGACCGGCCCGTGCATGGTGCGCGTCCCGTTCACGTCCACGTCTTCCAGCCAGTAGACAGCTCCCGCCGCGCCCGCTGCAGGATCAATCCACGCATAACTCCGGCCTGCATGTTTCGGCAGTGCGCCGCTCATGAGCAGCGCCGACCCGGCAATCAGCGACGGATTCATGCGCACCCGGTTGCCGCCCTGCTCGCGATACACATTGAAGCCCAGGTTGTGCGCTTCTCCGCCCGTCTTCCAGATCAGCACAGCCCGGCTGGCGCCATGCTTGTCGGTGCCGGCATGAGCCGAGAACGATCGCAGAGCGATTCTGGTGGGCGAGGTGATGGTCTCGCTCTGTGTCGATGTGTTGTTCGTCAGATTCGGATCCGTCTGATCTGCCGCTACGGTCGCCGTGTTGGAAACGATTCCCGGGGTTCCCGGCAGTGTCAGAATCGAAATCGTCGCGGTAGTCGACTCCGTCATCGTGCCCAGCAGGCAGGTCACCGTTCCACCCGCCTCGGAACACGAGCCCTGCGTCGTGTTCGTCGAAAGATAGGTCACTACCGAGGGCAGAGTGTCGGTAACCGTCACATTCGTCGCCGACGTAGTCGTACTGTTGTTGGTGACGGTCAGCGTATACGTAAGGGGAGTTCCCTCCGTCACCGGATTCGGAGTCCCCGCCTTCACAATCGACATATCTACGCTGTTGGCATTGGCGACCACCACGGTCGCGCTCGCCGAATTCGTCGTGAGATTCGGCACCACGTTAGCTGCGGTCGCGGTGACCGTATCCGTGATATTCGTTCCCGAGGGCGCAACCGAATTCACCTGCAGCACCAGCGTGAAACTTGCACTGCCGTTCACCGCCAGCGCGCCGCCGTCAGTGCAGGTAATGATCCCGGTGCCGCCCACCGCCGGCAGAGTCCCGCAGGTCCAGCCCGCCGGAGGAGTCATCGACACAAAGGTCGTGTTCGGCGGAGTGGTCTCGCTAATCGTCATCCCGGCCGTCGCCGCCGCCGGACCGTTATTCGTGACGCTCTGCGTGTAAGTCACGTTGCTTCCCGCCGCCACCGAAGTCGGCGCAGCAACGTTCGTCATGATCAGGTCCGCCTGCGTGGCGGTGGCCACCACGTCGGCCGCGGTGGCGCTGTTGTTGCTCAGGTTCGGATCGGTCACGGCGGAATTCACGGTCGCCGTTTCATTAATCGCCGTCCCCGCCGCCGTGCCGGCGTTCACCGTCACTTTGTATGTGATGGTTGCGGGAGCGCCGCTCGCCAGACTCGCATCAGTGCAGGTATAGGTCGCCAGTGTGCACGTCCAGCCCGCCGGCCCGGTCAGAGACACGGCAGTCGTGTTCGCCGGAAGCGCGTTGGTCAAAGTTACCGACGTCGCCGCGCTCGGCCCACTGTTCGTCACCACCTGCGTATAAGTAATGCTGTTTCCCGCCTGCACCGGCACCGGGCTGGGTGTGTTCGTGATGGCAAGACTCGCCGAGTCCGCCACCTGCACGCTGGCCACAACGCTATTGTTGCCGGTATTTGGATCGCCGGTCGTCGAGGTCACGGAATCCGTCTGCGTGATGGTCGTCCCCTGCGCCACGGTCGCGCTCACCGTCACCACGAAGGTAAAGCCTGCAGTGGTGTTGGCCGCCATCGTCGTCGTATCCGTACAAGTCAGAGTCGCCAGGGTACAAGTCCATCCCGCCGGTCCCGTGAGTGACACTGAAGTAGTATTCGCGGGAAGCGTTTCGGTGAACACCGGCGCATTCGCCGTCGCCGGACCATTGTTAGTCACGCTCTGCGTGTAAGTAATATTGCTGCCGGCTGTCACCGGATTCGGACTTCCCGAATTGCTCACGCTCAGATCGGCCTGCGTCGCCGATGTAACCGCGATCGTCACCGTCGCCGTGTTGTTTGCCGAATTAGTATCGCGCGACGTGGTTCCGCCCGTGTCGGTGTCTGAAATAATCGTTCCCGCCGCTGTTCCCGCCGTCACCTTATACACAGCCGTAATTGTCCCGACCGAGCCCGGTGGAACGCTGGGGTTCGTGCAACTCACCGGCCCTGTATTTGGACAAGTCCAAGTCCCTCCGCCCGTGGTCACGACCGCTACCGATACAAATGTTGTGTTCGCCGGCGTCGCTTCCGTCAGCGTTGCCGTGCTGCAATTGCTGGGCCCCGAGTTGGTCACAGTCTGCGTATACGTAATGTTCGACCCGGCGGTTACCGGACTCGGGACTCCGCTGTTGGTCACCGAAAGATCGCACGCGATCCCCACGTTCGTTACCGTCGTATTTGTGTCCGTGGCGACGGAATTCGTGGCCGAGAGCACGGAGGTCGCCGTAATCGTCGTCGCGGTCACGCTCGGCGCAACATTCACCACGACCACGATATTGGCCACATCCCCCACGGCAAATGAAGGATCGCTGCAGCTGACAGTTCCGGTCGCTCCAACCGCCGGCATCGTGCAAGTCCAACCCACTGGCGCAATCACTGACGCGTACGTCGTATTGGCCGGAGTCGCCTCGGTAAACGTTGCAGTCGTAGCCGCCGCGGGACCGTTGTTCGTGATCGTCTGCGTATAAGTGATGTCGTTCCCGGCCAGCACCGTGATGGGCGACCCGCCGGTGCTCAGCAACAGGTCTGCCTGCGTGGTCGCAGCGACCACGTCATTGGCGGTTACGGAACTGGCGCCATACGATTGGTTTGTCCCTGTCGCCGTCGCAGTGTCCGCAATCGCGGTCCCGCCGGCCGTTCCCGCATTCACTTTATAAACCACCGTGAATGTTCCCGATACGCCCGCGCCCACGCTCGCGTCGGTGCAAGCGCTCGTAGGGAATCCCGTGCACGTCCACCCCGCCGGAGGCGTAACCGAAACGAATGTCAGGTCCGCAGTGGGCGTGTTCGTCTCGCTGAAAGTTGCTCCCGTCACCGCCGTAGTCCCGGTGTTGGTCACCACCTGCGTATAAGTAATGTTGTTCCCGGCCTGTACCGGGACTGGCGACGCCACGTTGGTCACCGACAGGTTCGGCCCGGTGCTGCCGACAATCGTACTCACGCTGGCCGTGTTGTTCGCCGAATTCGGATCGGTCGCGGAGGAACCCACCGACGCCGTGCCGGTAATCACCGTTCCGTTGGCCGTCCCGGTATTCACCTTCACCACAATCGTAAACGTGCCCGAAGTCCCCGCCGCCATGTCGGCGTTCGTGCACACCATGCTGCCCGTTGATCCGTTGGCAAAGTTCGGGCAACTCCATCCTGCCGGCGCGGTCACCGACACCAGCGTCGTATTCGTCGGAATCGTAGCCACCAGGGTGGCGTTGTCCGCCGCGCTAGGCCCGTTGTTGGTGACCACCTGCGTATAGGTAATGTTGGATCCGGCGGCCACCGGATTCGGCGTGCCCGCATCCGTAACCGCCATGTCAGCGCTCGAAACCACGGTAGCTACGTTGGTAGACGTGTCGTTGAGCAGGTTGGCTTCGCCCCCACCACCCACCACGGCGGTGTTCGTCTCCGTCGCCGGGGCCGATTGCGACACGCTGACGGTCAGCGTGATCGCGGGATAACTGGTGCTGGCCGCCAGCGAATTCGAGGTCACGCAACTCACCGTCTGCCCTGAAATCGAGCAAGTCCATCCCGTTCCGCTCGCGCTCGTCGGAGTCAGCCCCGCCGGCAGTGTATCGTCCACCGTGACCACCCCGCTGGTAGCGCCCAACGTGCTCATGTTGGAAGGCGTAATCGTGTAGGTGGCGCTCAATCCCCGCGTAAAGTTCCCCGTGTGGGTCTTGCTGATGGTCATGTCCGGCGTGCACAGCGCCGCCGACTGCATGCCCGTCACTTGCGCCAGAGTCGCGTTGCTCACGCTCGTCCCCGCCGCGCCTGCCGTCGCTCCGTAGGGGACCCCGGGATTTTCCGTCAGTCCGTTCGCGCCACCAGTTAGGCTGACACTGGCCGGCGCGCCCGAAACCAGCACCACGCCACCACCACCACCGCCGCCCGGACCATGCCGGTTCGCCAGGGTATAGGCTTCAGACTGCCATGCATTGCCGCCGCGTCCGCCGTTGGCTTGCAGCGTCATCCCGCTCTCGCCGCCGTTCGCCGACAGCACCACGATGGTTCCACCCGCGCCCCCGCCGCCACCGGCATCATTCGAAGTCCCGTTGTAAGCCGCAGCTCCGTTCGCCGTCAGGGTCGCGGTACCCGTCAGGCTGTCGGCGCGAATAAAGATCATTCCGCCGCCCGCAGCTCCGCCGCTGGCCTGATTGTCTCCGTCGGAATTATTTCGCGTTCCCGCGCCGCCCCCGCCGCCCATCGCGACGCGGTCAATCGTCGCCGGAAACGAAGATCCTCCCTCGCCGCCCGTACTCAGATTGGAATTCCACGAGTCGCCGCCAAATCCGCCCGATCCTCCGTTGCCGCCGCCACCGCCGCCCGCATTGTCGTCGTTCGCGCCTGGATCCGCGTCCGTACCGCCTCCGCCCGCATTTCCCGGCGCTCCGCGCGCCATGCTGCCATCCGTCCCGGCCGTTCCGCTCGGATAGCTGCTCGTCGTCTGCAGGAAGGTGTTGTTAAACTCCACCCACTCAGGAGTGCCCGCCACGCCTTCGCCCTTGGGCGCGTCGACACCAGCTACGCCGCCCGTCGCTCCCGTGTAGGCGGTAGGCGAGGTATGCCAATAGTCCGTGTTCGCGCCGGTCCCGCCCGTCAACTGCATTCCCGCGCCCCCGCGGAATCCCAGTCCATCCACTACCACCGTCGCCCCGCCCAGATTGAGCTGCCCAGCAATATCCAGCGCGAGAATCCCGCCCGTCGATCCATTCCATGCCGTTGCAGTCGCCGCTCCCAGCGTGGCCGACAAATATTGCGGTACCAGCACGACCTGATACGTGCTGAGTCCCTTGGTTGCCGACGACGCAGCCGACGTGTACCCGAACACCAGGCCGCCGCCCGGCCCCGCTCCCTTGATCGGCACCGCACCGCCGGCGATCGCTCCCGTCGCCGTTACGAATTCATAATTGCCCGCGTTATTGATCGTCGTGAAGCCTGTCCCCGTGTACCCGTTTCCATAAGCGACCGTGTTGGAATCGTTGATGCTGGCATCCTGCATCTGAATTACCAGCAGCAGACTTCCGTTCGCGATCGTCCCACCCGCTCCCGTCGCCGTTCCCACCGGAATCGAGGTCGCCCCCGCTGCCACGCTCGCGGTTCCCGGATAGTAACTGTTCACCACCCCGCTCAGCGTTCCGCCGGCGGTCAGCACCGCTCCCGAACAAACCACGCTCACCACCGGAGCCAGCGCCGTATAAGAATTGTTGCCGGTATTCGGGTCGGGTGGAGTTCCGGAGTCGTTCACCGACGCCGTGTTCGGATAAAAACCCGCGGCCGTCGTCGACACCACCACGGCGATGGTCGCCGTAGCCCCGCTCGCCAGACTGGTGGGAAGGTTGCAGATGATTGTGGGCGTGGTTGTCGGGCACGTTGTTCCGGCACTGGGCGTCACCGATACCAGCGCCAATCCCGTCGCGGCATACGTGTCGGTCAGAACAACATTGTTCGCCGCCGACGGGCCATTATTAAAGACCGTGATGTTGTAAGTGGAATTCTGCCCGAATGGCACAGCCGTCACGCTGGTGGTGACTCCAATATCCGCCGAACTCGGATTAATCCCAACCCCGCCTTCCGACCAGTTTGAGGTTCCGCTGAACGTATCTGAATTCGGTACGCTCGGCGCCCCCGACCGGGTGGTTGCGAAGCCTCTCACTCCAGGATTCGTGTTGTTGTTGCTACGGTTATTCCACTGTATCGCTTGCGTGCCCAATCCCGCGGTCACCGTCTGCGTTCCGTCGGTAGCCATCGTGTCGAACACCATCCCGTTCACCACCGCTGGGATGTCAACCTGCGAGTAGGTGCCCGCGGCCCCGTCTTCGGAAACAAAAGTTCCCAGCGGCATCGTCTGGTCCGCATCGGTAAACGTAATCGCGCCCGCCACCACCCCCACATTCCCCGCCGTGGGCAGGTTCACCGTTACTACGACGTTGTACGGTCCACCGCTGACCGGGGCGGTCAAATACCACATCTCCACGCGCCGCGTGCTGTTGGTGTCGTTGTGCGCTCCGACAAAACTCAGCGCCGTCCCGTTGTACGTCACTCCCACCACGCCCGTCCCGGTCACGTTCGTGATGTTCATGGAAACGCCCACGATCAGCAGCCGGTTCGCGGTTGCCGTAGTCGTGTGAGTAAAGGTAAGATTCGAATTCCCGGCGCCCGCCATAGTCGCCGTCGCGGAGGTCTCAGCGTCCACCGCAACCTGCGCGCCTGCGTAGTTCATCGCCAGCAGCCCGAGCAGCAGCGCCAGCAGGCACGGAAACACCCGCGCGTCTTTTCGCGTTCCACTCGTCAACCCAGTCACCCGATCGAGCCGCCGCTTCGCAATCCCCAGCAGTTTCTTCGCAATCCACTGTCCACGCGCAACGCCGCGTACCACGCGCCCGCTCATCCCCTTCAGCCTCGCGGGCACCATGCGCCTTCCCACCCGAACCTCTTTCGCGATCGCAATGCCAAAAATCTCTTCCCCGCTGACCGCCGGATCGTCCTGCTGTCCGCAGTCGCCGCGCGTAATGAACACATCCCGCTTCACATCCGCCACCACCAGCCGGTGCAGCCGGAATCCCATCTCTCCCTTGACCAGGACAATGTCTCCCCTGCGCAACCCCTCCCGCGCCGCGGATTCCACACACACCATCTCACCGTCGCGAATCGCCGGAGACATACTCCCCCCGCGCGCCCGAAACCGAATCCCGTTCCCCCTCCTCAACAATTCCCGACTGAATTCCTCAAACAACTTCGACTGCCCGCGGTCCTCAGAAAAATTCTGCCCACCCTCTTGACCTCTGTCATCCCGAGCAAGGCTTCCCGAGTTGTCATCCTGAGCAAAGCTTTTCGATTTGTCATCCCGAGCGAAGCTTTTCGAGTTGTCATCCCGAGCAACGCGAGGGACCTGGGTTTCCGCCTGAAGCGCCCGGGCTCCGTCATGCTGAACCAAGTGTTCCAGCTTTGCTCTGTCATCCTGAGCGAAGGGACTGCCCCGCGAAGCGGAGCAGTCCCGCAGTCGAAGAGCCTGCCCTGAGCCTGCCGAAGGGACCTCTACCTCGCCGGCGCCACCGAAAGCTTGAAAAGGAGTTTCCATCACGGCATCCACTTCGCCTGCAGGATCCTCCTTCCCCCTTCCCTCAATCACGGAATTCCAGAATCCTCTCCACCGCCGCTTCGTTAGGCTCGAACTCATACCGGTAGCACGGAACCGCATCCACCAGTTCCTGCAAAAACGTCAGCGCCGAGTCCACATACTCATGCCGGTGAAACGGCACAAAACTCCGGGCAAACAATTCCGCCACCGCCTCACTCGGCGAAAGCTGAGTCAGCACATTCCCGTGCCCATGCTGCAAAATAAAAATCCGCGCCAGCGGAGCACTCCCCGGCGACGCATACATCGCCTCCCCATGCCACGGCGTCCCATACATCCGCATCCCGGACTTCTTCGGCGCTCTGTCATCCCGATCCTGCTCGGCGCGGAAAGCTTTGTCATCCCGAGCAACGCGAGGGACCTGGGTTTCCGCCAACTGCTCCCGTGCTCTGTCATCCCGAGCGAAGGGGCCGGTCGGCGAAGCAGACCGGTCCCGCAGTCGAGGGACCTCGGGGTTGCTGGCATCATCGGCGCCCTCGCGAGGGATTCGCACGTCGCACGCCTCATCTCTCCGCACAATAATCCGGTCATCACTCAAAACCTCCACATCCTCCCGCGCCGTCCACAACCGCGTAGTCGTACTCTTCCCCGCTCCCGAATGCCCCACAAACAAATTCCCGCTCCCATCCGGCCGGACGATCCCGCAACTATGCAACTCAATCGCTTTCTCCTGCGTAAGCCGGTGCATAATCAACAACTCATCCAGCGGATACTCCAGGGGAGCCACCGCAAAATCTCCCGACGCAAAGCACTCTTCACTCATCTGCAGCGTCGCCCGGCGGAACCGACCATCCACCAGCAACCGCTTATAAGGCTGATCTCCCAAAACTGGCGCGCTGAAGTCGAACCGAAATTCCGTCCCGTCTTCATACAGCTGCCACAACGAACCGGAGTCAAACAGCGGCCGCCTCGCCGCACGGCCGAGGCTCTTCGTCCATTCAACCTGAATCGAAATATCGGAAACCCGCGTATCCGTCCGAAACGGTTCCAGGGAAGAAACCAGCGCTACATCGCCGCCGCTCGATCCCGCGACCTCAACCGACACTCCACCTACCTGGAATTCGCTACGGTGCGTAGCGCCCAGTGTTCGGTCCAACTCCGGCAGTGCCTGCCCGACCTCGCTTCGCATCCTCGACCCGGCTCTCTCACTTCACCACGCGCCTGCAACTGAAATACCTACGATCCAATGCTGCTGCAGAACAGCACCGTACAACTCGCCGTGCCCGGACCTGCTGCTCCGGAAATCTTGCAATGACCGAGAACCGCCTCCTCCGGCCGAAGGCTGATCGTGACCACCCGCGGCGGTTCGTATGCCTGCTTCGGTTTTATTTCGACCGAGTTCGCCTCGTCATTCATTTCGCTGCTCTCCTCATACCTCGCGGCCATGCTCTAACAGCTAATGACCGCAACTGCCGCAGCCCGACACCGTGCTGGAATTGTTAAGCACCGGAAGTAGCTCCTGCGGACCCACCCAGCTCTCAACTTCGATTTCCTTGTTCGCGATCCGCCGCGCCGACTCCATCATTTCCTCATGCTGACTGCCGCCGGCACAGAATTCGCACTCCCCATGCGCCGGAATCTCCGCTCCCACCGCCGCTGCCCGCAGGTGCGCAACCTGACAAAGAAACTCGACCGGACTCTCGCGGTCGCCATTTTCCATCTCGCCATTCGCGGGGCACATCCCGCACAGTGATTGAATGCGGCACTGCACGCACTTCGTCATCTGCGTGCGCTTGCGCGATCGCAACTGCAGCAGAGATCCCTCCCACACTCGCGCCAGGCCAAACTCCCGCACACTGAAGGCCTCCTGCTGCGAGATCACGCAAATGCCCATCTCCCCGTAAGCATTGATCGCAAATCCCGTCATCCCTCCGCCGCAGAAATACACTGTATCGATTTGCGCCAGGCTCGGCGGATTCTCCAAGTCATGCTTCGCGAGTCTGCGGTACTCACTCATTCCCTTCGGCGCACTCATATCCAGCGCCACCACTTCCTCCGGCGTAAGCCGCACCGCCAGCGGACTCTGCGAGCAATCAATCCGCGGATTGATCTGCCCATCCATCTTGAACTCCACGCCCAGTTCGTCCTCGGCAAACCGCCGCATCGCCATCACTTCATGCTTATTGATGCTGGTCGCCACCGTCTTCAACTTCAGCGGGAGCCCTCTTTCCTTCAGCAACTTAATTCCGCGCAGGCACCGGTCATACGATCCCGGAATCGCCGTCAGCGCCTCATAGGTTTCACGCGTGCGCCCGTACAGCGTGATCTCAATCGCAAACGGAGGCCACTCCACCAGATAATCCGCGATCGTTTCGTTGATCATCGTGCCGTTGGTGAACAGCGTGATCAGAAATCCCTTTTTCTTGGCGTAGGTATAAATCTCAAGAAAATCCTTGCGCGCGAAGATTTCGCCGCCTGTGTAGAGAATCCAGAAACAGCCCATCTCGACCAGTTCGTCGAGCATCTTGAAGTGCTCTTCCTTGGTCATCTCCCGCTGCTTGGCTTCCATGTCGCCCATGGGCAGGTTGTTATAGCAGTGCAGACACTCCAGCGGACAGCGCCGCGTGACTTCAATGGAAACCTGCATGGGCACACGCTCACCAGCCTGGCGCTGGTGCAAATCCGCGCTGAACGCGCCATAACTTAACTGCTCCAATGCCCCTCCATGCTGCAAGACAAGTCCGACAGCAGCGGACGCGCTCTTTACCGTTTCAGCCCGCGCCCGCTGCCGCCAGTCCTTCCCGCCCCACTGGTCACTATTCTTCAGTCCCCGGCCATCGCCACGAATGCCGCAGCCGGAACCTCGACCAGACCTACAGATTTCATCTCGCTCACAAAATTCGTCACATCCTGCTCTGCCTGCCCGGGCGCCACTTCATACGCGTCGGCGACCGCCGCCGCCAGTTGCGCCACCGTTCGCGGCGTCGCCAGCAATCTCCAGATCAGCGACCCCGTCCCGTTAAAGCTGTAAATCGACGCCAGGTCGCCCACCTTGGCGCGGATCGGCACCAGCAAAGTTTCTCCGCCCACCACCCGCGCCACCACCGACTCGGAGCGCACAAAAATCTCTTCTTTTAACATGGTTGCCAAGGCGTCCTCTCCCCGCACTCGGATTCGGTTCCGGATTTCGTAACAACTTCCACTCATCGAAACCCCGTCCCGTTTCGTCCCAATCTGAGATTACGGCAACACCACCCCCTGCAAGCAATCGGACTTTGGTGGCAGGTATTGGGTTGGTTATCACCCTCAATGGTTCCCAACTGCACACAAAACCATGGGTTACGGGGCAAAGTGTGCTGTGGGCTGGCGCCCATTCCCGGCCCAGGGCGGGCGTCCCTGTCATCGCCTCGCGTGACGCGGCCCGTCCACCTTTGCAGTGGACAAACGAAACAAAACGCTATAAAAAGAAATGCAGCCCGCACGGGTCTCCGTATCCGCGGGTTCCGGATAATGACCGGTTCGCCGAAAGCTATTTCCAGTGCTCAACGAAGAACGCCGCCGCGCCATTCTCGATCTGCTGACCCACCAGGGCAGAGTTCTCGTCACCGAACTCGCCCGCAAATTCGAAACCTCGCAGGTCACGATTCGCAAGGATCTTGAAATCCTTCACGCTCACGGCCTCGTTCACCGCACCCACGGCGGCGCGCTCCCCGCCCGCGACGGAGCCCTCGAAGATCCCACGCTGCGCGAAAAAGAAAAGCTTCACCACCAGGAAAAAACCCGCATCGCCGACAGCGCCGTCGAGAAAGTCAAGGAAGGCCAGGTGCTGATTCTCGATTCCGGCACCACCACCACTGCGATCGCCCGCGCCCTGCGCAACTTTCAGAATCTCACCATCATCACCAACGCGGTCAACATTGCCGCCGAGTTGGCCGGCACCGCGGTCGAAGTCATCCTCACTGGCGGCACGCTGCGCAAGAATTCCTTTTCCCTGGTCGGCCCCATCGCCGAGGAAACTCTCCGCCGCCTCAGCGCCGATCTTTTATTTCTCGGCGTCGACGGCTTCGACGTTCACTTCGGCCTGAGCACGCCCAATCTTCTCGAAGCCAAAGTGAACCGCGTGATGGTCGAAATCGCAAAAAAAACCGTCGCCGTCTGCGACTCGAGCAAATTCGGCCGCCGCAGCCTCTCGTTAATTGCCCCGCCCTCGGCCCTGCACGAAGTCATCACCGACCGCGGCACCCCCAAATCCGATCTCCGCGCCCTGAAGCAGGCCGGAATCGAAGTCACCCTGGTCTGATTGCCGGATTGCAGAGGTTAGAATTCAGATTGCAGATTGAAAGCATCAGATGGCTAGTGACCGAAATCTGCAGTCTGAAATCTACAATCTGAAATCTGTAATTCGATTTTTCATTCCGACTTCCCCATGCCCCACTTCGACATCACCATCGCCGGCGAACTCAACCTCGACCTCATCCTCTACGGTCTCCCCGAACAACTTCCCCCCGAGCGCGAACTCCTCGCCGACCGCATGATGCTCACCCTCGGGTCTTCCTCCGCCATCGTCGCCCATAACCTGTCTGCGCTCGGCAGCCGCGTCGGCTTTCAATCCCGCATCGGCGACGATCCCCTCGGCAAGATCGCGCTCGAACGCCTGCAACAAGGGGGCGTCGACGTCTCGCGCGTACGCCGCGTCGCCGGCTCAACCACGACGGGTCTCACTGTAATCCTGCACCACGAGCCGTGGCGCAACATCCTCACTTATTCCGGGACAATCGCAGAAACCTGCTGGGACGATCTCGACCTCGACTATCTCGCGAACTCGCGCCACTTTCATTTCTCTTCCTATTACTTGCAGCGAGCGCTGCGTCCGCGAGTCGGAGAATTATTTCAACTCCTGAAATCGAAGGGCCTCACGATCTCTCTCGATACCAACGACGACCCCGACGACCTCTGGGAAGGCGGCCTGCATGAAGTCCTCCGCCACGTCGACGTCTTCCTTCCCAACGAACGCGAAGCCTGCAAAGCGGCCGGCACGAGTGAAGACGACCTGGAAGCCGCCATCCACAAGCTTTCTCAGCTAGTCCCGCTGGTTGTGGTGAAACTAGGTCCTAAAGGTGCATTCGCTCAGAAGGGCTCCGAGCGATTCACCAGCCCGCCGCAAGAAGTCGTCCCCGTAGACACGGTCGGCGCCGGCGACAGTTTCGACGCCGGATTCCTGCACGAATACGTGAAAGGCTCCGACGTGCCAACCTGCCTCGCCAGCGGCAATCGCGCCGGCGCGCTCTCCACCACCCACCCCGGCGGCACCGAAGCCTTCCGCGACGCAAAGCATCGGCAGCAGTTTTTCCGGGCGCGCTAGGAAATCATGTGGCGACGGCCGCCTTCGGCCGTCCCGCCAGCGCGAAGCGCGGCGGCACCGGAGAACAAACGCAGATCCCCACGCAGCCCTAACCACCACTCAACTCACCGCCCACTCACCTCCACCAGCAAACTCCCCTTAAACTCCGCCCTCAGCCTCGCCGCCCCACTCGCGCTAGCCTGCACCGTGCCCAAATCCTTACCATCGACATAATCCACTACGTGATAATTCCCAGCCTTCAACCCCCGCAACTCCACCTCGCCCGAAAACTCCCCGTTGTCCTTCGCGAAAAACGCATAGTACATCTTCCCGTCTTTCTCAATCGCGTACGCTTCGGGAAAGTCATACCCATAAACATACAAATCGCGAAACTCGCCCTTCGACAGCATCTTCTCGTTGTACAGCCCAATCCATTTTTTCCAGTGCGCATCCTTCTCCGCTGTTAGCGCCACCGGCCTGAACTTCGCCCCCGGATCAGGCCAAACAAATTTCGTCCCCGGCACTCCCCCCACTCCCAGCGTCGAAGCGAAGTCGTCGCCATGTTCGCTCCAGTTGCCTTGGCCCACGGGCGTCATCGCCGACAGTTCCACATGATCTCCATACACCGCCGCCTCCGGCCCCAGCAGCGCCTTATACATCTTGATGCGCCGCCGCACCTGCACAGCCCCCACCGGATCGGCCGTCACCGCCTGATCGATAAACGGCAGCCACGCCAGCGACGGCGGCGTCCCGCACGGACACGCCTGCGTCACACTCTCCGGTTTAATCGCCCGCGACGTCTCAAAAATTGTTTTGTAGACTTCGCCCATCGCCTGCACCGATTCCTGCGGCGACTTGTGATGATGCGCCGGGTTGTAGCACGCAGGCACGCTATAAATATTGTCCAGCTTCGATCCGTCGAATCCCCAGTCGCGAATAAATTTCTCCGTGAGCTGCTTGTAATACGCCTGCACCTCGGGCAGTGACGGATCCAGCACCGCCAGATTGCGTGTCATCCGCGCATGCTTCCCATCCTTATCCAGAATCAGCCACTCCGGATGCTCCTGCACCACCTTCGACATCGCATACTTATGCGATTCATATTTTCCCTGCCCATCTTCCACCGCCAGCGGCAGCCACCACAATTGCGCCAGCATGCCCTGCTTGTGAAAGTCATCCACCATGCGCTTGATCGAATCCCCGGGAAATGTATCCGCCCGCGGATTCCAATCGCCATACGTATCGAACCAGCGATCATCCAGCGTCGCCCACTTGATGCCCAGTTCCTTCAGCTTCGGCACCGTCCCCAGCATCTGCGCCGGCGTCACGTTGAACTCATATCCCCATCCGCACCAGCTCACGTTATATGCTTCGTTCGACGGCTTCGGAATGTCCCAGCCTTCTTTCTGCAGCACGCTCGACCACATCCGCAGCGGCTCGTAAAAATCTCCGCTGTACACCGAAAGAAAACTCCGCGGCGCGGAATAACTTTCTCCCGGCTTCAGCGCCGCATTCGCCGGAATCGTTACTCCCGCCTTCACCCGCCCATCCCCTTCCACCTTCACCGGAATCGAAAGCGTCCACGGCAGCGTCTCCACATCTCCAATCGCTTCCCCCACCGACCCAGTCCAGAACGCGACCACCGGAATCCCGCCCCCATAGCCGCCCTTCACCGCTTCGCCCATCAAATTCGGCTGCGCGGATGTCCGCGTCAGCTTCTGCACATCATCCTTGCCCCAGTCATAACTAGATCCCTGAAACGACCACATGTCATAGGGATGCTCCATGACCTCATGGGAACTGAATCGGTGCTGCTGCGTCACTACCTCGTCAATCTTAAAATCCGTCGTACCGACATTTTTGTACGCCACGCCGACCAGCGCGATATTCGGGAAGTCGTCATACACTTCCAACACCAGCGTGCGCTCCAGCCCCATTCCCGCCGGAGCCAGCGCATGCGCCGGAATCTCCACCCGCTTTCCGCGCCCCAGCTTCCCACTCGCTTCCAGAACTTTCGCCGCCCCAAAGTCTGGCACAAACTCAAGGTCCTTCCCGTCGTGAACAATGTAGTCGCTGCCCGCCGCCGACCCCACGCCCGGTTCGTCCAGCGTCAGCCGCTTGCCGTCCTTCAGCAGAGTCGCCTGCAGAAATCCCGAAGGCAGCACCTGGAACTCCGCCGCGCCCGTCGTCACCACCACCGGCCCTCCATCGCGCACCTCCACCTTAATATCGGACTTAGTATCGGGCGTCCGCGACGCCGCCACTTTCGGCAGCTCCGCAGGTTTGCTGCAACTGAGCATTAGCCCAGTGGCCGCGATCGAAAGGATAACCAGGAAAAACCGAGGAAGCCTGCCCCGCCCGCTGCGCATCATAATTCCCTTTCCCAAGCTCACATCGGAACGAAAGTAAAAACAATCTTTCGTAACTATACAACAGTCCAGGGATTCCGTGAATTCAATACCCGAGGGTACCCCACCCTTCTCGCGTTCTTCGCGAGCGGGTGGGGGTTTTGACTC